>JAABUV010002842.1_pt1 | contig 22836 bp, 24 predicted proteins | sample 5559971 | NCBI WGS metagenome assembly JAABUV01 (sample SAMN10711881, study PRJNA513362) | rock metagenome | isolation source: Antarctica rocks | place: Antarctica: Victoria Land, Knobhead nord | collected 2015-12-19
ATATAGAAATTTTTCCGGTTTTTCGCCTTTGCATTACCTTTTTGCATTATCTTTTTGATAGAAAGTCATAAAGAGAAACATGAAGGGAAACATGAAGGAAAACATGAAGGTCGTTTGATAGAGAGCTATGATAGAAAGCTATGGTAGAAAGTCATGACGGAAAACTATGAAGACTGTTTGATAGAGAGTCATGAAGAAAAGTCATGAAGAGAAGCTATGATAGGGAAACATGAAGGCTATTTAATAGAAAGTCATAATAGAAAGTCATAATAGAGAGTCATAATAGAATATCTATCTATCTATCTTCATGTCTTGACGAGTCGAGTCGAGTATTTCGAGTCGATACTCGATTTCAACCCTCTGATTCAACTTGAATACTCAGATCGAACATCTCGACTCAACTTGAATACTCAAGTCAAGAATTCTGATTCGAATCGAGTCTTGACGAGTCGAGAACTCGACTCGATCTCGATAACTCGACTCAACGTGACCAGTCTAGCATTCAAACATTAAATGAGTCTTTTTAACTTAAAACAATATTCAAGACTGCATCAGAAGATGATGATGTGATCTTTATTGTGATCTTTACAATCAATCAGATGAAACTGAGAAAGAAGTTTATGATTGCAACGCATGTGAAAGATCATTTAAATGACATACACAAGTTTGAGTCATTTGATGTACAGAAGCTGCAGCTGAAAGAAGCAATGACAGTTAATGACATTGTTTGCGATGCGCTCAATGCGTTTCACTATTCTGTATATTCTACTGCGTTTCAATATCATTTAATCACAGTTTTGTAACTGACATGATATATTTATAAATGAATCTGCTCACTCTTGATTCACTCACTTCACGTCTCAACGTGAATCTCAAGATGAGTAAGAAGAAGAAGAAAACTGTGATTACATCTTCTGTGAAAGATAACTGATGAAGTTGATGTGATTATGCTGAGATTACGCTTTCGTGTCAAGCGCGTTTTGCGTCTCTGCGCTTTTTTCTTCTGTCTGTATTTTTTTCTTTTGTTTGAGTGTTAATACTTTTACATGATCGTCTCATTAAAGAGCGAAAATCATCATAATACAGTGATTCTCTTTCTTTTTAATCATGAGTTTATGCTTAAAAGTAAGTGACTATACTTTTCACTTATGTTTCAGTCTCATTTTGAAAGCTTCTTTAAGTTTCAAGACTTCTTTCATATCTTCACTTAATATTCATTGATTATATTTCATGAGATACTCTTTTCATTGTATCTTATAATATAAGATTTTCTTTCTTTTTTGCTTCTGTAAAATCTTTTCTATCTTTTATTCTTGTTCATCATCAATAAACTCAAGTACAAGATAATCAAGTATAGAGTCATCATTTAGTTTATGATTATATGACTTTAAAAAAATACATGAAAGACAGAATGAACTTTATAAATCATTGAAAGATCAAGATGATACGTTTGCTTGTTTATGAGTTCTTATATATAAAAAACTTTATCATCTTATTTGATAACTTCTTACTTAACTTCTTCTGCTTCAGATTTTTTGCTGATAGCATGATTAAATTGTTGACATTAAAGAACTTAAACTTATGTTTTCAATTATAGTACTTTGTCTGAGCATAAACTGATCATTGAGTTAAGTTTTGAGTTGACATTTTGAACTTGAATCAAGATCAAGTCAAGTTGCTCACATTTTCAATTCAACTTGAGTTGAGTTGCTTATATTTTCAACTTGACGCAACTTAACTTGATTGAAAATTGAATCAACTTGACTTAACTCATCAAGAACTTAAGCTTGATGTCAAAAAAGTTAAATATAGAAAAATTTTCGATTTTTGACTTTTGCATTATCTTTTTGCATTATCTTTTAATAAAGAGTCATGAAGAAGAACATGAAGATCATTTGATAGAAAGTCATAAAGAGAAACATGAAGATCATTTGATAGAAAGTCATAAAGAGAAACATGAAGAGAAACATGAAGAAAAAACATGAAGATCGTTTGACTTTGATAGAAAGTCATGACGAAAAAACATGATAGAAAGTCATGAAGAGAATCATAAAGACTGTTCAATCAAGCTATTTACATCTATCTAATATCTTGTTGAGTCAAGTCAAGTTTTCGAATCAAGTTATCGAGTCAAGCTTCTCAACTCAATTCAAGTGCTTAAGTTCAACTTCTTAACTCAACTCGACACTTTTTCAAAAAAAATTCAACTCAACTCAACACTTTTCAAGTCGAGTACTCAACTCGAACTTAAGTACTCGACTTGACGTGATCAATTTATCTGAGCATCGATCGTATTTTATCATCATTGCATCAACGTGTTTTGCACATCTTGCAGTATTTCAACGCGTTTTTTTGCTGCTGACACTTCTTCTTTCATAGTATCATTCTTGATGTATATGTCAAAGATTGATTTATAATCATACATGACTTTAAAGAAACTACAGCTCAATGAAGCGTGCTTCGTTTAATGATACACGAACTCAACTATGAATAGAAGCATAGCTCAGTCATCTTGCTTTTCAAAACAATACACTTTTAAATAATGTTTCAATGTTTGATTCTGTCATTCTGTCTGATTGTCTGTTTGCGAATGAAAGACGATGCTTAGTCATTATTTCATCTTCGCGTGAAAACAGACTTTTGATCAGAATGCACTGATAAATAGACTATCTTTATTGATGACTATATCATTTAAGATTTCATATCTTAAGACAATCTTCTTGAAGAATAACTCTGCTAACTCTACAATAGTCAGAGTTTTCTTCATAGACAGATAATGCATCATCTTCATGTAGCAATCGACTATCATGAGAATCAAGTCATATACGACTTCTTTTCATTTACTAAACAACAGATTTGTTATGAAATTCATAGTGATTTCTTTTCAGAGATCTGTAAATTAAAATAACAATCTCAACTTGTCATATGATAGATGACGTTTCATCTTTACTCTCTGACAAATGTCACAAGTATTTATATACTCTTTGACATTCTTGATCATACTTTTTCAGTAATATTTGCAATCTAATAGCTCGTTGATCTTGTCAACATCAAAATGCTTCACTAAAGAATCATCATGATGATGTTTCAATAACTCTTCTCTGACAGAAAGATCTTCTGAAACATATAATGATTCATTGTACTTTATCATTTCTTGACTATTCAATGTTTAAGCTTCGATGTCACTCTTTCATATACTCGTTGTCTTGTCTGCTCTCAACTCTACAGCAAATTCATCTTCTTGCTGTAAGATCTTGATGAGCTCGACGAAAAATTTACTACTAAAGTTGTATATTGTTTCATGAATTGTCAATACTTTGACAATTGCATGTGAAATAAGTTGTTTGCAATCAACAGTTTCAGCAACAGAATTAAGCTGTTTCTCAGCTACGTTGCAATCTTTATGAGTTAACATTTCAACATTTGTGCTTTTTAAAGTTGTTGATTTGAATTAAAAGATTCTATCTCTTGAGAAATGTACTTCATCTAGATGCGTTTTTCGCACTGTTAAAATCATGACTCTCAGCAGCATACTTTTAACCTGCATTGCTGAATACATACTTGTGTTTTCATTGACACTGTGAACAGACATCTTCTTGACTTCGTTAATCATTCATGTACAGTAAATTTCATCTTGCAATTTGCTTTCAACATGTTTCGCTGAATATCTTCATTCACTGACACTGTGAATAAATGTTTTCTCAACATCATTAATCATTCATGTTCATCAATGAGTTTCATCTTGCAGTCTGCTTTCAACATGTTCTGCTGAATATCTGTTCATACTTATACTGTGAACGAACGTCTTCTCGACATCATTAATCACTCGTATACAGTATAGTGTTACGAGCATGCATCTCTGTTACCTCTGATTAGCCTGATTAGTCTAACATAGACTAGTATAGAGCTGTGAGTAGAGCTGTTGTTGACACGCTAGCGATCTAGCATGTCTTCATGAGTAAAACTCACGTCGTGTTGCATCTTCTTTCTACTTCAGCTTTGAACTTCTAGTTAGAATACACTCATATGATTCGCTTTATGCAGACTCATAACATTAGTTCAAAGCTCATCAATCTTGCTATCGACGTGTAAATGATATAAAAACAAGCTACATCACTTAAACTCAAATCAGAATCGAAATTCGAAAATCAAGCTCAGAAGACTCATTAGAAATCAAGAAATTTCTAGAGCAGAACAGAAGAACATGAACGCGTTGCTCTAGACTAACTCTTTACTGAGCTCGTCATCAGAACAGAAGAGCAGAAGAACATGAACATGTTGTTCTAAAACTGAAATCAGAAATTTCAGTTGAATCTCGATCAGCAATTTTCTACTCACACAATGACTAGAAGCACAGAATCAAAATCAGTGAGCATTGCTCGCTATGAACTTCAAAATGCTAGAAAAGAATCACTTCTATCACAGAATCGAACAGCATCAGAAGAAGAAGACACGAATGCGTCATTGAATACAGAAGAAAAGAACATGAATGCATTGCTTTTTGATCACAAAATGATCAAGATCAGCATCAGCATTGAACTAAATGCTTGAATAAGCGCTCATGAAGCAGACAATCTCGTTGTCTTTATCAAGTACATATGTTAACAGCATGACATTGAAATCAAGATTCACAATGACATGATTCAAATGTTGAATGATGTCAATAAGATCAACATCGAGTTGAAAGCTATGCAGATAACGTTGAATGCTGTTTAAACGTGTTTACAAAAAGAGATGAAGAAAAAGAATGTGATTATACATCATCTAGAAGCAACATCAAGTCAACTAAGCACTTCAATTTTGAAAGATCGATTCTTGAAGTCAATCAAGCTATCTGACTCATCTTTGTTTGAAGATTCGAGACAGAATGTGAATAATTGATTGTTTTGAATGCAAAACAAGCTGAAGATAAACAAGAATCATTTTTCTATCGAAGAAATGAAGATTGCATATGTGAAAAGTCGAGTCAGTGAAACGATGATCAAACACATAGCACTCAGAATGAGAAACACGATTACGAACTCATTTCTTGAAGCAGAAGAGATACTGTCGATCATAAATAAAATGTACGATGATCTCAATCAACATCACACGACTCAACGACAGTTTTTGAAGCTGTATCAAAACAAGATCTTCTTTCATGAATTTTGAATGAAATTTCGAAGACTTAGTGCAAAACTAGAGTACAATAACGAAACTTTACTAAATGATCTTCAGCATAAGATTAGCTCAAATCTTTAGCGAGTCATGATCAACGAATGAACTATGAATTTGAACGAATTCGTCGACATCTGCATGCAAGTCAACGTTCGATTGACGAAATTGAATGCTTGATCAGCTCTCAAGACATCAACGACTCAAGTCGCTCGCTTTATTGCTAGCATCTCAATGATGATCACTACTGCGATCTCAGCTTCAATCTCTGCATGAAAGAAACTCAGAATATCGAACGTTGACTCTGCTAGAAAGAAGTTGTTTAAAAAAGAACTTTGCTTCAAATGCAAGAAGTCAGAACATAGAGCACATGATTGTCTTGAGTCAGCTCAGATGCACGAAATCACAGCAAATTCGAAAAACAATCTGTCTTCGTCAAAGTAGTGATTGAGAGCGACATGCTCATATCTTGCTTCATCAATATGCTTGATGACTCATTTGATTTCAAATCGTTTATTGTAAACGTCATCTTGAGTAGTCTAAAAAAGATATTTCGATTTCTCGCTCTGATAGACATCGAAGTCACTGACATGACGTTCATAGATGATTCATTGATTTCAGAGCTATGTGAATGCTTTGATATTCAGTCAATTTCACTGTTTAAATCGAAGTCAATTCGTTCATATGACAAAATCTTCGATCGAAGATCTATTACACATGCTCTGTATATCTCAGTCACTATACAAGAACATAAGAATGAAATGATGTTTCTATCAATAACTCATCTAGATCAGCACAAGATAATCATTGACAATCTCTGATTAAAAAGAAATCAAATTTTGATAAATTCTGCAAACAATTGATTGATATCTTCATCAAATATTCAAATCTTGAAACTTATCGTTTCTGAAGCAAGCAGTCAATCAGCATTTCATCAACTTGAATCAAGCGAGATCTGCGAAATAAAACGAAAGAACTTGAAGTCTATGTCAACGATCATCTTAAAGCAAACTACAAATTCGAAATCAGTGAGTCGATTCATTGAATCAGCTCTCATACGAAAGCAAAGCACTTAAGTTGATCTCAATCAACATGAACTCATTCAGTCATTGAAGAAGAAAGAGTTCGTCAATATTATCATGATCAAAGTCGCTGCTTATTAAACTCTAGTCAAGAAGAAGAATGTCAAGATCTTTACATTGATCATTAGTGAAATCAACAAGATGCTTAGCTCAATCAAAGATTCAGCGAAACTGAATGAAATAATCTCTGTCATGTCATTAAAGAAACTGAAGAAGAAGCTTTTGATAGTTTATCATGACTTTCTGAACGTTTTTGACAGAGAAAAGACAACTCAGTTGCTCTTGCATTGATCATATGATCATAAGATTGAATTAGAAGATGAGAGTCAATCTTCTAAAAGTCGATTGTATCTCATGTTGAGTCACAAGTTGCAGAAGATCAAGAAGTATCTAGAAGAGAACTTGAAGAAGAAGTTTATTACACTCAGCAAAGCTTCATTCGCTTCGTCAATACTATTCATTGAAAAGAAAGATGATAGTCTTCGCTTTTGCGTGAATTATCAAAAACTGAATGCTCTGATCAAAAGAGATCGTTATTCAATACTCTTGATAAACGAAGTACTCACTCGAATTCAAGACAGTAAATATCTGACTCGATTCAACATTATTATCGCGTTCAATAAGCTTTGCATGAGCATTGAAAGTGAGAATCTAATCACATTCGTCACTTTCTTCAATGTCTACAAATATAGAGTAATGCTCTTTGAATTAATCAATGAATCAACATTCTTTCAGCACTATATCAACAACATGTTGTTCAACTGTCTGCATAAATTCTGTCAGATCTATCTGAATGACATTCTCATCTACAATAAGATCTTGAAGAAACATAGAATTCATGTGAAAGAGATGCTAGACAAGCTTCATGAAGTCGATCTGCAGATAGACATTGACAAGTGCGAATTCAAGATTCAGAAGATCTCATTTTTAAAACTACTGATATTCATCAATGATCTACGAATGAACTCTCGAAAAGTAAATGTGATTCGAAGCTGAGAAGTGTCTCGATCATTGACTTATGTACAGATCTTCATTGACTTCTGCAATTTCTATCAATGATTCATAAAGAACTTCTTGAAGATCGCTCGATCTATAATAAAGCTGACTTGAAAAAATCATTCATTTGAATGAACAGAGATCTGTCAGATGATCTTTGAAAAACTGAAGTAACAGATGATGACAGTTCTCATTCTGAAGCATTTCAATTCAATCAGAGAAGCTATTCTGAAAATAAACTTCTCAAACTATGTCAATGACGAAGTATTGTCTCAATATGATGATGAAGACATTCTACATTCAATGATCTTCTATAGCAAGAACATGATTTCTGCAGAATGCAACTACGAGATCTACGACAAAGAGCTTTTAACTATTATTCAATGCTTGAAGCATTGATGCTTTGAATTGAAATGTACTGATATTTCGATCAAGATCTTCATTGATCATCTGAATTTAAAGTACTTTATGATCATCAAGAAACTGATCAGACGACAGACTAGATGAGCTGAGAAGTTATTTGAATATAACTTCAAGATCATATATCAGTCAGAAAAGCAGAATCTGAAAGCAGACGTGCTGATCAGAATGTCAGATGTCAAGTCAGTTGAATCAAATGATAATCAAAAGCTATATCAGCATCAGATGCTATTATCAGCAAGCACATTTAAACTGCAATCAATAGAAGATGATCAAGATCTGACTCAGATCTTGCTCATATTTGACTCAGATTCGAAACAGAAATCGAAAGTTAACAAAGATTCGATTGAAGAGATGATTTCTATTCAGAATTGAATTATAGTTGAAAATCAAACGAATCAACAATGTATTGATATTCGAACAGTCATAGAACAGAACAGAAGAACTTATCAAGATATGAGTCTAGACAATTGCAGAGTACTGAACAAAGTACTCTGAAAGAATGATAGACTGTGAGTTTCTCAGTCAATAATTACTCAATTGATAAGAAAAGCACATGATCTTTCAATCAGTGATCATTCTAACATGAATTGAACGTTAGACTGGTTAAAGCGATCATATTGCTGATCGAAGATGAGAACGACAATCAAATGCTACATTTGAAACTGTTACGTTTGTCGTAGGTCAAAAGTATCAAGAGATCGAATCAATAAACTATTGAAGTCATTGTTTATATCTGAACAACGATGACAAGACATATCATTGAATTTCATTATCAATTTATTGAAAAGTGATGAAAGCAACGCGATTCTGACAGTGATAGATCGATTGTCTAAAAAACGTCACTATATACTCTGTTGATCAGATGACGAAGAAACTTTCGCTGAATAAACAGTCAAGCTGCTGCTGATATGAATCTTCAGAACTCATGAGCTATCAAGATCAATAATGTTCGATAGAGATTTGTAATTCATATCGATTGTCTGAAAGTCTCTATGTCTGAGACTCAACATTAAGATGAAACTATTCATTGACTATCACTCACAGATCGATGATTAAACGAAAAGAGCGAATCAGAATGTAGAACGATATCTACGAAGCTACTGCTCATACATGCAAGATGACTGATTCATCTGACTATCTATGACTGAATTCGTCAATAACAATGCTATTTCATCATCAATTGAACAATCAGCGTTCTTTCTGAATAAGAGCTTTCACTCTCATATGAGCTTCGATTCGAATTCAACTGAATATGAGATCACTCAAGCTAGAATTCAAGCGAGCAAAGCAAAGAATATATTCAAACACATGAAATGATCATTAGTGTTGATCAAGCAGACATTAGCAAGAGTCAGAGTCACAATGAAGAAACAGATTGACAAGCATTGAAAGAAAATGATTTACAAGATAGATGACATGATGTTTCTGAATTCTAGAAACATTATGATCGCAAGATCATCAAAGAAGCTGAATGATAAAATGCTAGAATCTTTCAAGATTCTGACTGAGATCAAACATGCATATTGACTGAAACTGTCATCGACAATGAAGATTCATTCAGAGTTCATCTTGAATCTACTATGATTTAATTCGAAAGATCTTCTGAAAGAACAATGAAATGAGTCGTTTGATTCTATAGTGATAGATGACGAAGACGAAAGAAAAGTGAAGAACATACTGAACTTCAGGCACTACAGAAGATGACTGCAATATCGTGTCAATTGAAAAGACTATGACGTTGATCTACATTGATACAATGTCGATGAAAATGAGTTCGAAGACTGCTCAAAGATTATAAATGACTTTCATCAGAAGTATTTGAACAAGTCAAGTTAGAAATTGACTCAACAAGAATTGATCGATCAAACTGCAGTAATGAGAACATTGCTAGATGAAGAGAAAGAGTAATGTTATGAGCATGCATTTCTGTTACTTCTGATTAGCCTGATTAACCTAACATAAACTAGTATAGAGCTGTGAGTAGAACTGTTGTTGACACGCTAGCGATCTAGCGTGCCTTTGTGAGTAAAACTCACGTCGTGTTGCATCTTCTTTCTACTTCAGCTTTGAACTTCTAGTTAGAATACACTCATATGATTCGCTCTATGCAGACTCATAACATATAGTTCTTTGATCACTACGAATATAAAGTTATTTAAGCTTTCTATTCTAGTCAGCTTTCGCTGCAGAGTAAACAGCAAACAATTTGCAAAGATGTTCTCATTCTTATAGTCAGATCATCTTGATGATGCATTAATTGAGTTTGTCTTTTCTGATTTATGTGCTATTTCAAAGTTGCAGATTGACAATCTCATGATTTATTTAACTTGTCTTTCGTTTAGCTTTTGAACATTTATAAAACTTTTCAAATTATTATGATCAGTCAGAACTTTGACAGTATGATAATTGTTTTTCACATAGTGTCATCAGTGTTTAAACATCGCTACTATGACTAGAAGTTTCTGATCATGTATCTCATAGTTTCTTTCAACGTCTATCATCATTTTGAATCAGAATGCAATCAAATGTCATTGATCTTCATTATCTGACTGAGATAAAATACTTGCAACTGCATAATTGAACGCGTTGATCTTGATGCATATATGTCACTCTGAATCAAAGTGTTTTAGAATAAATGCTCTCATAAAAACGTTGCGAAGCTGATTAAAAGCTTGTTTCACTTCACTTGATCATATGAATGAGCTAATTTTTACATCTTTTACACTATCTCTCAGCAATTTTGTTAAAGACTCTGCTATCTGCGAGTAGTGATGTATAAAACGTCAATAGAAATTGATGAATCTCAGAAAAACTTGTATTTCTCAATACATCTTTGATCTGAATCATGTTTTGATGATGTTTATTCTACTTAGATTCATTGAAACACTCTCTGTGAATATGATAAATTCTAGAAAGTTCACTTTAATGATGAAGAATTCACACTTCTTCAAGCTAGCATATAGCTTGAACTTTCTTAATTTCTTGAGAATCTGCTTTACATAATTTACGTGATCAGTCTTCTTTATAAAGAAGATTAGAATGTCATTCAAATAAACAACATAAAAGTCATTTAAAAGTTCTATCAAGATTTAATTAATATAAATCTGAAAGATGATAAATATGTTGATCAAATTAAACAACATGATCATATATTTGAAGTGATCATAACAAGTATGAAATGTCATCTTTCACTCATCTTCATGTTGAATTCTGAGACAATGATAAACATTCTTCAGATTTAACTTAGTGAACTGCTTGACTTTATTGAGTCTGTTTAAAGTTTCACTAATTAAAGACAGTGAATGACGATTTTTGACAGTGATCTTATTCAAATCTTGATAGTTCATGCATAAATGAAGACTATCATTCTTTTTGAGAATGAATAGAATAAACGCGTCAGTCGAGCTGACGAAGTGCTTAATTCATTCTTTCACTAAAACATCGTCTAAATACTGTCTCAGAGTCACTAACTCTGTGTTTGACAAATTATACAACAATTCATATGATGATTCTGCAATAATTTCGATTGCATGATCATGATCTTCATGCAAAGACAGTTTGTCTGCACTTTCTGTTAAGAATACATCTTCATACTCTTTCAATTCAACGAGTAAAGTCTGCATTTCAAGCGTATTTGTGATACAATTTGTCATGTTATTCATTATTTTCACTTGATGTTCAATGATTGACTCTTTGATGATGTTGATCATGACAAGAGCATACACAGTAAGCTCATCTTGTAGAGCTTTTGCAAATACTTGTGCGAAGAACAACTTAAATGCGTGTTCATTCACGTCAAAATGTCATGTTTTTATGATCATGTTTATTCAAATATGCTTGAATTGCATACTTGATATACTTAATATCAGAGAAGATTCTTTCTTGTCAATAGCATAGAAGATACTTATATCTTTTTTCTCTATGTTTCAGCTGTCTCTCAGTCAATAACACATCTTATAAACGTCATAACAATAAACATTCTGATCATTCATTCAAATAAATCTTGAAAGATCAATGTTCAGCAATAACATATCTTGCTTGACAATGAAATGTTAATTAATCACGTTCATCTTAACATCAATATTCATGTAAATCTTTGTTTCTATCTTCTGATCTTTCTGAATTACATGCTTTTTATATATAAAAATCTTTATGAAGAGAACTTCTTGTTTTTTTCTCAATGATTTGAAGTGTTCATCAAAAGCTTGTCTTTTTTCAAAATCTTGAAACAACTCATATGTGACATTGAATCAATGAATACTCGATTTACATCAGATTCTTTTGATCTATTCTTGATCTTTTCATCTTTACAATCAATAAAGTAATGATTCTTTCAATTGCACATGTAGCACGTTATGTTGAACAAATTCTTGCTATAACATGATGAAGTATGTGAGCTTGTCTTTGATGAAGAATCAAATTTAGTTGATCGATGAGATTTCTTTTGCTTTGAATGAGTCTTCTTGTTGACTTTATCTCAATCATGCAAGTTTTCGTCTTGAAGTTGTTTCAACGACAAGATATGTTCTTTTTGCAGATTTGTTTTCAATTGAGCGACAAGATTGATTAATACATTTCATGTGATAGAAATCAACTGCACATTAGTAATAATCACATGCAGCTCAGATTTCAACTTGATGAATAAATGAGCTTGCTTATGCTCATTATTATACAACGAAAGTTGATGTTTCAGAGTGCTCAAATGAGCTGCAAACGTTCATATCATCTGATCTGAATGTTATGATGCATTCGCGTACTGCTGAGTCACATTTATGTCTCAATTCATCGAGTCTTCAATTAAATTCAAAAGAAAGTCGATAAAATTGAATCACATCTGCTGAGCTGCAAACATAGTCTCTTCATGATCAAATCAAAATTTCTTTAATTTACTCTTCAGATAAATCATGCAGTATAAAATCTTTTTCTCATCACTTTCAAAATGTCAAAAGATATTTCAAAATGAGATTTTAATGTCGCGAATTCACTCTCTATATTCTTTTATGATTTTGTCATGATACTTCTTCAAAGAAATTGAGAATCTTTGCTTCTGCAAGATGATTTCATGATGACTTCGTTTTATCATCATCAGTATTATGAAGATGATGTGTAGATCATTCAAGTTCTTCATGAGAGCTTGAAAGAAAGCTTAATGACTTTTCTTCATTGTTTTAATGACTTGCAGAATCTTAATTTCTGATCAAATAACTGTTAACTTTTGTTTCTTTTGCAGTTCATTGCATTGAAGCATTGCTTATGTCAGTTGTTCATTAATATCAAGAGAAAGTTCATTTTTTACTTCTTCACTTTCTGATTTCATTATGCAACGTTCGTTTTCTGATATAATGTCTTGCAAGATTGAGACATCATCATTTCAACTTTGTTACGATTACGTTGCTGTTATCATGCTTGAATATCAAATCATCATTTTTAAAAAGAGTTTGAAATAATTAAAACTGTAATAATTGAATTTACTAAATGAATAGATGAGATCTATAAGAGTGATATGACAATGTGATATTCTAAGCAGGTACAGAATGAATATATTTTATGATAGAGTTAATTATTAAGAAGCTTTCGATAACTTAAAAGAATTGATCAACTATAGAGAGTTTGTCAAGCATTGTTAAGTCAAACACGACATAACTCATGATATATTAAGTCGAAAATATGACGTGATCTAAATGATATCTTGACAAAGTCACAGAGTTTCAGAGCTAATTCAGATCTGATCTTCAATTCAGTCTCTGACTTTAGTCTCTGATTTAATCTTTATATGTCAATTCATCATGACAGATGCTTGCTTCACTTGTAAAGCATGCAACTCATTTGTTTCATATTATTTGTAAAGATCTTTCTCATGCAAATCAATTATGTTTTGCAAAGATGTTCATATGCTACACTTTTAATCAAACAGCATAGTTCAATCATTCTTTACTAACTTGCTTATGTCTTTCTTCTTTTAACAAAGTTTTTTCATCAACGTATCATTTATGTATAAAATGTCTGTATTTGAACATTTGTTAAATGATATTAATGAGATTCTTGAGTTTGCTTATATTGAACTTAACAAGACTCATAAGTTGCTTGTGTTATGTCATGATGTCAGATCATCAATTCAATTTAGAATATAAATCGTTGATATTTTAAATAATCTCGATTCATTGAACTAGTTCAATGAATCAAGTCATCAATCTAATCATCATCATCTTAATCTAGTTTCAGCAATTCTGTTTCAATCATTTCAGTCGTATGCGTGAACTTCTGCAATCTTAAGTCAATAGAACTACTGTTTAGTCTTGATTCTGCTCAATTCATGTATATAGAAGTTGAGCTTTCGTTCTTTTCTTTCACTCTTTGTCTTTCATTTTATATATTATCTGATGTATTGTCTTGTATCTAGATTCTATCAAAGTAATAATAATAATATCAGTCTTTTATATTGATAGTATCTTTAGTTTAGCTCAGTTTCTGACATTATGAAAGATCTACACTTTCTGCAACGTTTTCATATGTTGAAATCTCGTCTAGTTATTTTTTCATTCAAATGAAGTCATCTCACAATCTTTTGATTGACGATAAGCGTGCTGTTGAACAGTTCACTCAAAGTGTGATCGAAAATTCAGTTGAGATCTTTCGCGTAATGCAAGAGCTTCAAAATCAAGTTTGACAACATGATATCATCATCTCATTCTCATTCATCATTCTCAATTCTTCAATCTATATAAAGTTCAATTCTCAGTTTCTCACGACAATAACTCAAATCATCGCACAAATCTTGAATAATCAATCTTCTCTTGTCATTCATCTCTCTGTAAATTCTGTCGCTGTCTTCATTGCTTTTAGATTCAAGAAGCTTCTTGACATATTTAAGTATGAGAGAGACAAAGATCAATTGAATGCATGAGAGCAGAGTTTGATACAATGCATGAACATGAACGATAATCATTACTTCTTTTATCGAGTCAAGATTATCTATGTCGAGTCATGATTCATCATAGATAAGAAGACTCACAATTTAATGAATCAATATCGAGTCAATGATCTTTGTATCATTTTCATCTTCGCAGATTGATGACATAAGTTACATCATTGCTGTGACAATTCTTTCAAGACAGAAGATGCTCATTTATATCTTCGCGAAATTCTGAAGCAAGACATGAATAGCTTTGTCAACTACTACAATCTCTTCTATCAAAAGAAAGAACATTCTTTGATGAAAGATTTCTCATTGATTGACTGTCTGAAGCGCAATGTCAATTATTTCACTCAAGTCATTATCTTCTTCTAACAAAATCTTGATGAAACTCGATCATTCATCTTTCATCAATGAGTTTAAGCATTCTCTGACATCAACGAAGAGTTTCAGCAGCTTAAGCATCATCAATCTCACTTTATATTTATCATCATTTCATTCATCAAAGTCAAGAATGTCTCTGCATCAACTAGTAATTCTTTAAGTTCAAAGATTATCACTTCTGTGACTGTTGTTTCAACAATATCTTCATCTCTTTCTCTTTTATCTCTTGATGAGTCAATGAATTTAAGTTTTGTCATTATCATCGTTCAAGATAAAACTCTGATCATTTCTGAGATCAAGAAAATCTGCAACAAGTGAAAGCTTTGCTACTATTGTAAGTTGCAACATTTGAGCAAAATCATTAAAGAATGCTTAAATAAGAAGCTCTTCACTCTGCATATCATGAACATCTACAACAGTGATGTCGTCAATATAAATGAAGAAGTCTCACTGTTCACAAGAAAAGTTTAGTTTCTGAGTTAAGTCGCGCTCAGAGATCTGTATATATATCATCTTGTTTACTAGTTTCAATCTTTTCATTCTCACTTCAATCATATAGAAAGTTTTCTGCTAAATCTGTCTTGAAACTCTTTGAATTCAATTCAACATTCAAAGATAGTTACATGATAGTATTTTATATTTTATGTCAAGCTCAATCTAAAGTTCTTACTCTCGCTCTGATTAATAGTAAAGTCTTTGCTTATGTCTTTATGAATAAATTCTTCGCACAACAACATCATCTTTTCTTGCATCAATTAATTCACTCTTGCAAACTTCAAGAATTTGATGATCAAGTCGTTTTAATTGATGATATTACTCATGTCATTGAAATCATAATGATTCTCGATGAACACATCAAAAGACTATTTTTCTATGTCATTGAATTAAGTCAGTATTTCATCATCATTAATCTATCATAATTTCATCATCACGTCATTGATGTTAATTTTGAGCATAATATTCTCATCTTGTCTTTCTTCTTCTGTCTTAATTATTGTTTCTCATTCTTCATCAAGATCTATGATCTTAATCAACAAGAAGAAAATTTCTTGTTCAAAGTTAACAAAGTAGCTTTCTCTCAGTCTCGCTCTCAATTCACTCACAAGAAGCAACCCAGTTCACGAATCGCTCACAAGAAGCAATTCAGCACTCAATTCGCTTGCAAGAAGTAATTTAATCTTTCATTCACTTGAAAAAAGTAACTCAGTTTTCAGTTTGCTTGCAAGAAGCAATCTAGTTTCTCATTCACTCAAAAGAAGTAACTCAGTTTTCAGTTCACTCACAAGAAGCAATTTAATTCTCAATGCACTTGCAAGAAGTAACTCAGTTTCTCGTCTGCTCACAAAAAGCAATATAATCTCTCGTTTGCTTATGAGAAGTCAATTAATACTCAGCTCGTTCACAAGAAATAAATCTTGTTCAGTCTTGTCTTTCATTTGAAACAAGAAGCTTCTAATTGTATTCTTCAAGTCATTCAAAAAAAATACTCATCAAAAATTAAGTGTCAAAATTCTTTCTTCTTTAGAACTTCTGTTATCTTTCAAGCAGATCAATTCGATCGATCTTTTATACAACTTGACATAGTTGAGTTAAAAGCTTGAAGCTTTGATCATGCTGCTTATGTCAAAAACATTGAAGTGTTTAACGTCATTTTAAAGAAAATCAATATTTTCTTGAATCTTGAGTTAATCTCGTCTTCTAGTCTAGACTCTGATGAGTCAAAATTGCGTCACGCGACTTTGACTGTTCATTCAAAGAACAGTTCAACTCTTGCTTAGTTCTCATTTCGCTCTCAAGACAGTACATATGATAAGAATCATCGTCTGAATCTTCATCAAATGAAAAAGAAATTTCATTTGACTGCATTCACGACTCAAGAAGATCTTAAAGTTTATCAACAAAGTAAGAACGTTGATTCAGTCACAATTTTATCATTCAGATATTTTAAGTTTTTAAACATCTTCTTCAAGAAGAATGTTGATATCTTATCTTTGCATTAAGCTCATGATCATGTCATACATCTTAAAGAAGATGCTCAACTCTCAGTCTTCGCTTTGTACGACATGAGTCGTGATGAAATTCTAGAACTTCGTCGTTATTTGAATGAAAATTCAAGCAAAGATTTCATTCAAGTCAGTCACTCTCAGACAATCATTTCTGCTCTCTTCGTCAAGAAATTCGAAGAAGAACTTCACTTCTGCGTGAACTATCAAGATTTGAACACTATCACAATCAAGAATTGATATTCTCTGTCTCTGATCTCAGAAACGCTGAATCATCTAAGTTGAGCTAAAATCTTTATCAAGCTGAATATCATCTTTGCATTCAATCAACTTTGAATCAAAGAAGAAGATGAAGTTCTTATCATTTTTTGCACTCAATTTGAATTATTCAAGTATTTAGTTATGCTCTTCAATTTATGTAATGAGTCTATCTTATTTCAGAAGTACATCAACAATACTTTTTGCAAACATTTAAATAAGTTTTGTACAGCTTATCTGAATGACATCTTGATCTATTTTGACAATGAACTCAAGCATGACATTCATGTCAAGCTCATTCTGCGAAAGCTGTAAGAAGCAGATCTTCAAATGAATATAATCAAATGTAAGTTTCACGTCACTCAAGTCTTGTATTTAGAATTGATAATCATCATTGAAGAAATCAAGATGAATTCTTTTAAGATAAACATCATTGTCAACTGACTCATCTTGATCAACGTTAAAGACGTTCAAAGTTTTCTAGATTTCATGAACTTTTATAGAAGATTCATCTATGACTATAGTAGAATAACTATCTCGCTCACTCATTTCATCAAAAAAGATGTATTCTTTGTCTGATCTCAGAAATGTTAGATTGCATTCAACATTCTTAAGAAAGTCTTCACTTTCAAAATTATTCTTTGTCACTATAATTCAGATCACAAGATTGTGATAGAAATTGATGCTTTGAACTATGTGTTCAAAGACATTCTTTTTCAGTACAATGAGAATGAGATTCTTCATTCAGTCACTTACTTTTCAAAGAAGCATAACTCAATTGAGTGTAACTATGAGATCTACAATAAAGAACTCATGATCATTGTTTGCACTTTCAAGAAATGATGATCAGAGCTTGAAGACTCTATCTATTCTGTCAAGATGATCACGAATCACAAAAATCTTAAGTATTTTATGTCAATTAAGCAGTTGAGTCGTTGTCAAGCTCATTGAAGTGAGTTTCTGTCTAAATGCAACTATCATATCGTTTATTGTCTTGATAAGATTGATAATAAGTTGAATGTTCTGACACGTCACTCAGAAAATCTTTTTAAAGAGAAGAATACATTCAATTCTTGACATCAATATCAACATCAGACAATTCTGAAAACTCATGTTTTAGATTTCAATATTGTTAAGAATCTCGTTCTCAACGTCTTCAACATCAAAGTCATGAAGCTTCAGTCACAAATCATTGCTCTAGATTCAATTCAGTTACATCTGTTTTCAATTATCTCAGCACTCTTGCAAATTCTAGCTCTCATGAATCTAGAAATCGAAGAATTCAACGTTAAAAACATCAAGCTTCAGCTAGATCAAGACACTCTGAATCTTGATGAAGATTCTGCTGATATTCTCACTCAGACATTGTGAAAGCAAATTGAAATTAATGATAAATTCGCAGTTCAAATAATTGAAGCACTTCACAATGAAGCACGACATCACAACAAGATCTCTCTAGTTAAGTGTGAAGAACACGAAAATCATCTGTACTTCTGAGAAAGAAAGTATGTGCTCAACTCAGATAAACTACATCTTTGTATCATTCAGCTCGCTCATGATAGTGTCATTGATGATCACTCAGAAAGAGCAAAAAGCTATGAACTGATCAGTCAAGTCTACTGATGATCAAACATTTATAAGTATGTTCAATGCTTTGTATGAAACTGTCACATGTGCACACGTTTTAAGCTCTTTAAACAATGAACTCAAGAATGATTGTATTCTCTTTCAGTTTTCAAACATTGTTGATGTAATATCTTCATGAACTATGTAGATTATTTATCGCTCAGTATCTTCATAAGTATCACATATAAATATGTTCTAGTCTTCATTGATCATTTTATCAAAATGAGACATTTAGTTCTCATCACTTTTATGAAAGTTGAAGAAGTTATCAATTGCTTTTATGCTCATGTTTGAAAACATCATGATTTATTCAAGTTCTTTATATTTGATCGAGATACACAATTCATCTTCGATGTCTGAAAGCATATGTGTAAAATGCTGAAGATAAATGTTAAGTTATCAACAATGTATCATTCTGAGATCGATGATCAAATCGAGAGAGTCAATGCTGTCATGAAGCATTATCTTCAAGTCTTTGTCAACTACATGCAAGATGATTGAGTTAAGTGACTTTCTGAAATTGAATTTGTCATCAATAACACATCATCATCAATCACTTTAACATCATTCTTCTTGATCAATTCAAGTCAGAACTTATGTTTAAACTTTAAGTTTTCTGAATCTCTGCTTAAGAATCTTATGTTTCAAGCTCGAGATAAGTTAATCAATGTCAAAAAGTTCATCAAGAAAATGAAGAAACTAACTGAGCATTTACATGATGAGATGCTTATAGCTCAGATCATCTATGAATTCAATGTCAATCTCTCTCATTGTTCTTGTTTTAGATACTTCGTTGAAGATGAAGTCTGACTGAATGCTTGCAATCTCAGCATTGCTCATCTCACTGTCAAGTTAAATAATCATAATGTTGACTTCTTCAAGATCAAGCATGTCTTCAAGAACAATTCTCTGATCATTGAGTTAAATCTTTCAACATTCATGAAGATTCATTCAGTTTTTCATGTCACTTTTCTGAATCATATTGCAAGTGATCTTCTTTCGAGTCAACGTCAGAAATTTCAAGAACTCATTGTCATCAAGAATGATAAAAGATTCTGATATGTAAACAGCATATTAAACTTCAAGCATGATAGATATTATAATTCATCTCTGCTTAAGTATTACATCAATTGAGAAGATCACTTCTTTACTTGAGAATCTTTTCATCTTCTGAATAATTGTAAGCAAGCACTCAATGAATATCATCTCGTCAACTCTGTCGTCAAAGAATCACATGTACTATCATGTGTGATGTCTCAATATCAATGTCAAGAACTTTAAATTCAATCTTCATCATTTCAACTCAGCTCAAATCTGACTCAGATCTTGTCTAAATCTGTCTCAGACATTTTGCTTAAATCTGATTCAAATGTAACTCAAATGTATTTTAGTTTCATCTGTGCATCATTATATTAAACTGCATTTCATCTCTTTCTTACTCAGATCTGACTCAGATCTTGTTTAGATTTGACTCAAACATCTCGTTTAAATCTGATTCAGATGTGTTTCAATTTTGCTGTGCATCATCATGTTAAAATGCGTTTCATCTCATTTTACTCTTCAGACATCTTGTTCAAATCTGACTCAGATGTGACTCAGATTTATTCTAGTTTCATCTGTGCTTCATCACATTAAAATGCATTCACATCAATTCTTGTCTCATTTCAATCTTCATCTTCAATTTTTTCTTGTTTCATCTTGTTTCTTTTCATCATTTTGCAGAAGCTCAGTCTTGAAAAGAGAAGCTACTGTCATAATGTCAGATCATTAATTCAATTTAAAACATAAATTGTTGATATCTTAAATAATCTCAATTCATTGAACTAGTTTAATGAATCAAGTCATTAATCTAGTCATCATCATCTTAATTTAGTCTCAGCAATTCTGTTTTGATCATCTCAGTCATGTGCATAAACTTCTGCAATCTTAAGTCAATAAAACTACTGTCTAGTCTTGATTCTGCTCAATTCATGTATATAAAAGTTGAGCTTTCATTCTTTTCTTTTGCTCTTTGTCTTTCATCTTATACATTATCTGATGTATTGTCTTGTATCTAGATTCTATCAAAATAATAATAATAATATCAGTCTTTTATATTGATAGTATCTCTAGTCTAGCTCAGTTTCTGACATGTTGTAATAACAGACACGCAGTCTTAACAAGATTTATACATAGTTAGCATGTAAATTTAAAGAATGTTCATGATTTAAGTTCTTTCTGCTAATCACTCTCAACAGATTAAACATAAGAATGTTCTGTCTCAGTTCTTGTTATTTTGATGACAAGATGCTGAATCAAATGATTTTTATAAGTGATTTTTCTTGTAGTTCTGCGTTTTATTTAACTTTCTTATTTGTGTGCAGATTGCTTTGTAACATGTGTATTAAGATTATCAAAGTTTGCGTGATCATGAAAACTTTGCATGCAATCAATGCATAGCACTTCATCATCATGCAACATCTTGATATCATTCAAACTTTTAATAATCTTTAAACTTTACTGTAGTTAAACAGTAGATTCATAGTCAGCATCATGTACAGATAAGTTTCATTGCTGATTGAAGATCATTTGATAGAAAGTCATAAAGAGAAACATGAAGATTGTTTGATAAAGAATCATGATGAGAAACATGAAGAAAAACATGAAGAAAAACATGAACAGAAACATGAACAGAAACATGAAGAAAAACATGAAGATCATTTGACTTTGATAGAGAGTCATGACGAGAAAACATAATAGAAAGTCATGAAGAAAATTATGAAGACTGTTTGATCAAGTTATTTACATTTATTTAATATCTTGTTGAATCAAGTTGAGTTTTCAAATCAAGTTATCAAGTCAAGCTTCTCAACTTAACTTAAGTGCTTGAATTCAACTTCTTAATTTGACTCGACAATTTTTTCAATTTGACTCAACTTAAACTCAAGTACTTGACTTAATGCAATCAATTTATTTAAAACAGAAGACATTAAGAATATTATGATGAAAATGATGATGATAATAATAATAAAAGTAATGACAGCTTTGAAAGCTTTACTTTCTCATTTCTTCTTCAACTTTTGAACTGATTGAGAAACTGATTAAGAAACTGACAAAGAAATTGATAAAGAAATTAATAAAGAAGTTTCATTATCTGATCAAGTATTTGAATTAATCTTTATGATTGACGAAGTTTTTGAATGCAGCTGATATCATCAATGAACTACATTAGAAGTTTAAGTCTCATCATGTGAAGTATATACACTACAATAGAGCTTTTGAATCTCTGAATCATCTGAACTGATTAATCATTGAAATCATTCAAAAGAAAGAAGTGATGATGATGATGATGATGATAAAGATGACAATGAGAAGATCACAATCACGACGACAGCAGCAGCAGCAAGAGTAGAAAGAGCACTTCTATCAATCTCTGAAACTTCAGATGATTCAGATGATTTAAGAGTCAATCTGAGTTTGCTGAGTGACTTAAGTGCTGCTTTTTTCCTGAAATGAGTGACAGCAGAAGAAGCAGTAGCAGAAGAAGAATCAGTGAGTCTTTTGAGAATCATAACAGATGAGTATAACTTCAATTTCTAATGCTACGACATGAGAGAAGGCAGTGAGATTGATTTTACAATTTCTGTTTTCTTATTTTGCACTTTTGAAGATTTTCCACTAATTTTGGTGAGGCTCTCGATAAATTCTAAAAAACGATACAGGTTTTGCAATCAACGATACATCGACTGTTCTGTGGCTTCGACTCAAATGGGTGCGTCAATTGTGGTGATGGTATGTTCTGAATGAATATCAACGTTCCGTACACGTATCTGGGGCCATATCTCACGCATGTCGACATTAACGACTGTGTGTGTAACTAACATGACATGGCCTGTCTGTTCTTTGCTACGCGTATGAATATTGATACAGATAGCACTCAAGACGAACTCATCACTGATCAGTGTGTATATACATACTACGACTGTAGTCTCGAAGAGTTACGCTTTCGAGCTTGTTG
>JAABUV010002843.1_pt1 | contig 22827 bp, 23 predicted proteins | sample 5559971 | NCBI WGS metagenome assembly JAABUV01 (sample SAMN10711881, study PRJNA513362) | rock metagenome | isolation source: Antarctica rocks | place: Antarctica: Victoria Land, Knobhead nord | collected 2015-12-19
ACATGCCCCATGCCGCACACATGCAGGCAGTGTACAGTGCGCTCACTCTCTGCCGGCCGTACAACGGACCATGCGAGAGCAGGCTGCTGCACTGCAGCCAACCACCGCACACATTCGTAAGCTGCGCGCCTGCTCGGCAAAGTCCGCGCGCTCATGCGCCAGCGCCGCCGCAAAGCGCGGGTCTGCGTTGCGCACGCCCAGACGGCGCAGTGCGCCGCGCGCGTCTCCTTCATCGTCATCCTCATCGACTGCCTCGCCAGCAAAGTGTGCCACGGCCTCAGCCGCGCCCAGCGCCGCACGCGCGACGACGGCCTCGGCACCGCCGCGTACCCCGGCCGCCGCAGCCCTGTGCCGCTTGCCGGGCCTGCCCTCGGGGGGCAATCCGCTCTGATATGCGCTGCGACTTGCCTCGTCGCCCGCGGCCGCCCGCCGCTTGCCGGCCTTGCGGCGCGCCTTAGCACCGGCTGCCGTGGCCGGTGCTGCCGTGGCCAGGGCGGCGCGCGCAGGGTCGGCATCACTGCCGCCAGCGCTGCCTGAGGCCCGCCCAACAGCTTGCACTGAGTCAAGATTGACACTCGCGCTGCAGCCATGAGAAGACACAATGAGTCGGGGCGTAGCAGCGCTCCTAGACTCAATAGCACTGCCGGGGACAAGCAGCATGCCCCACCTGCGCGCGGGCTGTCGCCAGCAGCACCGCCAGGCTCGGAAGCGCTGTCCAAAGTGCCGGGCGCGAGCGAGCCATCAGACGTGCCCGCAACGTCCTCGCCCGGTGTGCTGTGGCGCAAGCCGTTTGCTGCTGGCTCACCGCCGTCGCGCGCGCGCTGAGCCAGCAACCGCATGGACGCTGGCTCGCGCTGGTCAGCAGAGCGCGCCGGCGCAGCGCCTGCAGCTGCTGCGGCGGCGGCATCGCGCGCGCACGCGGTGGGCAACGACAGGGGCGCTGCCTCGCAGTCCTCAGCAGGGTGTGCCCGCGCGGCGGCGGCGTCACCATCGGCGCGCCCGCGCTGCACCACCAGACTGATGTCCTGGGACGACTGGGCGCGTACAACCGTCCGCGCTGCCGCGCGCGCAGCTCCAGCAGCGGGCGCGGCTGCTGGATGCGCACGTGTGTTTCTGCTCTTGGTGGGCTGCGCCGCAGCAGCGCCCGCCTCGCGCACCCGGCGCTTGCGCGCTGTCTTGAGGCTGGCCATGCAGGACCTGCCACGGGTCGGGAGCACATTGCTCAGGAACCCCGCGTGAATGCGCATGCGCACTTGTGCCTCTTGCATGCAGCAGGGCGCTCTGCTCGTGCTGACTGGAACACGTTGCTACATGCAGCGCACAAATACCCCACCCGCACAGATGAGTCACTTTGTGGGTAAGCACAGCGCTCTCAGAGCGAGGTAGTGCGAGGTAGGCGCATGCCTTTGGCTGCCGCTGAAAGCCTTGAGCGCCTGAAACTTGTGGCACTTTATGCACCAGCGCCGCGGCACGCCGCGACGCAGCACTGTGAGGCACCTGATGTGCTCCATGCACAGGCGGGCCTGCTTATGGTGCTTGGAAAAGAGCTGCACGGCGCAGCCCTCTTTCCCGCACACGCGTGAGCGCGGCCTACCGCGCCGCTCCTCAAGCACGGGCCGCGCATCGCGGCTGGGTGATGCCATGCCCCCTGCGTGCCAGCATGCAAGTGAGACAGAGCGCGCCTGCTACATGCCCCTCGGTGTCCGTCCAGGCGCGCAGCAGAGACCCGGCGAGCTCAGGCAGCAAAGGCAATAGCCGAGCTTTGCAGACCTCCATGCCCTGACGGCCGGCAGCACCGCAAGGCATGAGCTGGCTTACCCCACCTGCATGCGGGCCGCTGCTGTGCCCCGGTGCGGCTGCACCAGCCAGGCGCGCACGCCGCTTGCGCAAGTGGTGCGTGGGTCGGTCGCGGTGCTCGCGACATGCCTTGAGGCTGGCCACGCAGCATCTGCCGCGGGTCCGTTGCACAGCGCTCAGAACAGGGCAGGCAAGGTAACAAGTCAGGTCAGCGTGCCACTCCGATGCAAGTCTTGCAAACGTCATGACCTTGCACTCGCTGAGGCTTCGCCATCATTGACATCACTTCAGTGCTCCAAAACCACCTTGGCGTGTGCATGTTTCTTTCATGCACCGCTGGTTAAGTTATCTTGAAATCCTTGCTATACAGAACGCACGACTTTGTCAACAAACAGGTGCATCACCTTTGGGGCGACCAGAGTGCTCCCAGCGTGAGGCAGGCGCGCACCTCAGGCTGCCAGAAAATGCCTCCATCGCATGAAACAACCTGCACCTCCCACACCAGCGCTGCGGCACGCCGCCGCGCAGCACTGCGAGGCACTTGATGTGCGCAGCGCAGAGGCGGGCCCGATGGTGCGCCAATGTGACGAGTTGCGAGGCGCAGCCCTCCACGCCGCACGCGTAGGGTCGGTTGTTTGACCAGTGCCACTCCTCGAGCACAGGCATGTCGGCGTGGCTGTGCGGCGCCATGTGATACGCGCGCCAACGCACAGGTCAGGCAGAGCCTTGATGCGGATTTGCTCGCACTGTAGTGCGGGACCAGCACTGGCGAATGTTTGTAAGTGTAGACCTAGGCCCTAGGTCCTAGGGGTACCACTTGCAGGAAATGTGTGTGTGCATGCGCACCTGTTTGCCTCACCGCGCACGGTGAAGCTGTTCATGTGGCAGGCAGACCTGTACGGTGTGGCCTGCTTCATTTCCGAGTGCATGAGAAACCATGACCTGATTACGAAGGGCCGACGCTCATCAGCCAAGCTGGGGCTGCGAAGTGTAACAATCTATATTGCTGGGCTGTGCCGGTGATGTTGACAGGCACAGCATAATTGACTCTGTTTGTTCCAGCTTAACACCCTGCCTGACAGCCCCTATGTGAGGATGAGGCGCCTGAGCAGCCGGAGTTGGCCCAGAGCCCAGACTTGTTCCAGCTGTACGGCAGGGTGCAACCCTGCATGAACCAGCTGTTTACATACACACAAAAGCATGTCACTGGTGATAGGTAGGTGACGCAATGCACATGGAGTCAGCCTAGCAGGTGATGAGGACAGGGACCATACAATTGCCGCTCGCATTCCTGACTCGTCTGACTCTGGGATTTGTCGAACACTAAGTCGTCACCCTCTGGCAGGTAGAGCTGATTGAGGCCAAAGTCCGCTTATCGAAGAGCGCATTTCCCCCAAGCTTGTCCTATGCAGCCGGCAAGCCAGAGCCGCACAACAAGAAGATGCCTTCCGCTTGCAGGCGCGCACCAAGTGCAGCAGACCGAGCATGGTGCCGGTTCAGCCGCAACAAGCTCGCCCCGTCGCGCGCGCAAGCGCAGATGGCACGTGCGCCATGTTCTCAAGAAATGCATCCAATCGTGCTGCCGGCGCGCCTCGCCAGTAGCGCAGGGCCAGGCCACACGCACTGCCCTCCTGGCCGTCACATCGTGTGCTCCGCAGCGCGCGGGCATGTATGACTGCCGCCTCCGCCCGACTGACGTCACCCGCACCTGAACACGTGCAGGGCAGGGTACCCGCGCTGTCGGTCGCTCGGCCTTGCCGCTTGTGCGCACTGTGGCAGGTTTGCTCTGAGCCTATGCCCTTGGCCACATCGCGCCCGCGCGGGCATAGAGCGGCGGCGGCGCAGGGCTCGCTGTGCGCCTGGGAACGCCTGACAAGGTGTATGCAGGGCCTGTCTCCCGCGCGCGCGCGCCGCGCTCGCCGCATGGCACCCCTGTGCGCCCAGCATCCGCGAGGGGCGCGTCCGTTGCGCCGCTGGCGCTGCGCCCGCGCTCGACGGGCACCCACACAGGCGCCGCCCCATGGCGTCCGGCGGAGCGCGCCGGCGCAGCGCGCGCTGCCCAGGCCTCCCGCTGCGCACCCGGCTGCACGGCCCCCGGTACCAGCATTGCGCTGTTCCCGTGCGCGGCCCTGTCCGCCCCAGTGCGCGCGGCCGCGGCGCCGCGCGCCTGATCCTCCGGCTCAGCGCGCGGCCGCGCATCCCTGTCCGTCGTTGGGGCATCCGTGCCCTGGCGCAGGCACATGCAGATACTGCATTCTAGCAAAGCAGAAACATGCGGTGTCATGCGCTGGCACACTGCATGTCCTCAGCTGTTACAGTACAAATTTAAATCAAACATGTCCATGGCAGGCTGTTCCCTTGTCAGTAGCCCGCGGCACGCACCGCCGCGCCAGGCGCGCTCTGCTTATCATTACTACATCGCACTGCGTGCCGCGAGGGTGCACATGACCTGGCAGGACATGGCACGGCCGCCTGCTGCGCCGCCCACCTGAAGCGTGGACATAGGGTAGGATAGGGCCCTGTGTCTAGCCTAGACCCTACCCTATACCTGTGCCTGGGGCCAGGGCGTGCGCGCACCCGCCGGGCGCCCAGCGCCAGGGCCTCGCGCACGGCGTCCTCCCTCTCCTCGCGGCGCGCCTGGTCCAGCGCGGCCAGGCGCTGCTCAGCCGCCGCCTCCCACTCAGCGCGCGACTCGGTGCGCGCTTGGTGCACCTGGGCAGACGGTACTGCTCGGTTGGCAGAGCATGGCGCGTTATGGACAGACGAGCTTGCGTCCGGCTGAGCACCACCACCTGATGCCCCATGCTGCCGCACGCAGAGCATGTACAGCCGTCTTGCTCACAGTCGGTCGCATGCAGACTCTCCCGGACCAGGCTTGGGCGGTGCAGCCAGCTGCCGCACATGCCCGACAGGCTGCGCGCCTGCTTGGCGAGCTCCGCGCGCTCGCGCGCCAGCGCCGCGGCGAAGCGCTGCTCGGCTGCAGCCTCCACCTCATCAAGCGCCTCGGTGCGCGCCAGCAGCACCTGCGCGCACTGCCTCGGTCAGCAGTGCGTGCGTGCATGAGCAAGACAAGCGCCTGCGTTAGCGCAGGCGCATTGATGGCGTTGACGGCCATACAGCCTGTTTCAAGAAAAGGTGAGCGTGCGGTGAGTACGGTCCCGTGTACTAGTAAGCAAACTTGAGGCGTTCTGGTGCACAGCTTGGTCTGCTGCTGGAAGCGCCATCAAGAGCATCGACTTGTCTACAGTACCATACTCACCACACACCCAGATTTAGACACAACCGTGTGATCGCAAACATTCACTGCAGCTCGCATTTCCCACCGCATGCCCTTTGCTGTCCCACACGCAGCCGGGTCCTCCCGGTCTGTCACGGACTTATCTCTGCAGGTGACGGCACGGCCAAGCGCCGCCCGTGCACGACAGGCTGCGCGCCTGCTTCACAAGCTCTGCGCGCTCATGCCCCAGCGCCGTAGCAAGGCGCTGCTCGGCCGCTGCCTCCGCCTCGGCGCGCGCCTCGGTGCGTACTTGGTGCTCCTAGGCACATCTGCTTGATCAGCAAGGCATCGTGAGCAGGCGGCCGCTTCTGTGCACTGCAGCTCATCTCCAGCACCATTGCCCGCGCTGCCACGCGCATGGCATGTACCGCGGCGCCACTCGCAGTCCGGTGCACACACCGTGCACATAAAAAGGCTGGGGCAGTGCAGCAGACATCCCTAACGCCGCACATGCACAGCGAGCTGCGCGCCTGCTTGACAAGCTCCGCGCGCTGGAGCGCCAGCGCTGCGGCAATGCGCTGCTCGGCTGCTGCCTCCACCACGCGCGCCTCGAAGCGCACTTGGTCCACCTGGGGACATCACCTCGATCAGCAGGGCATGGCGCATATTAGAAAGACAAGTTTGCCTTCGCGCCGGCTGAAGCCCGCCTCTTGTGCCCCATGCTGTCGCATCTGCATGGCGTGTGCAGCCATCTCAACCATCGTCTGGCGCATGCGCCCTCCGAGAAACCAAGCCAGAGCGGCGCAGCACTGCTGCTCTGCCGCACAAACAGACTGAGCTGCACCTGCTTGGCGAGCTCCATGCGCTCGAGCGCCAGCGCCGCGGCCAAGCGCTGCTCGGCGGCTGCCTCCGCCTCTCGCGCCTCGGCACGCGCTTGGGCCACCTAGGCAGAACTGCTTGGTTCAGCAGGGCATGGCATACACTGGGATGACAAGCTTGCCTTCACTCCGGCATTTTTTTCTTTTCTTTGTGGCTCATGCTGCCAGATTTGCATAGCATGTACAGCCGTCTCAACCATTGACTGACGAATTCACACTCCGCAGAACCAAGCCAGAGCAGTGCTGCACAAAGAGACTGAGCTGCACCTGCTTGTCGAGCTCCGTGCGCTCGAGCGCCAGCGCCGCGGCCATGCGCTGCCCGGCCGCTGCCTCCGCCTCGGCGCGCGCCTCGGCGCACGCACGGTGCACCTAGGCAGGAATGCTTGATCAGCAAGTATTGCGGCACGCTGTGGGGCACACTTGCCATGTCAGCCAAGCCCACCATGACATGCCAAATGCCGCTCACATGCGTGGCGGTGTGCAGTAGGCTCACTCTCTGCTGGGGGCGTAAATGACCGCGCGAGAGCAGGCAGCTGGAGCGCAGCCAACCACCGCACACATTCGCAAGCTGCGCGCCTGCTCGGCGAAGTGAGCGCGCTCATGCGCCAGCGCAGCCGCAAAGCGCGGGTCTGCATTGCGCACGCCCAGGCGGCGCAGTGCGCCGCGCGCGCCTCCTCCATCGTCGTCCTCATCGACTGCCTCGCCAGCAAAGCGTGCCTCCGCCTCAGCCGCGCCCAGTGCCGCACGCGTGACGACAGCCTCGACACCGCCGGATGACCCGGCCGCCGCGGCCCTGTGCCGCTTGACGGGCCTGCCCTCGGAGGGCAGTCCGCTCTCACATGCGCTGCTACCTGCCACATCGCCCGCAGCCGCCCGCCGCTTGCCGGCCTTGCGGCGCGCCTTGGCGGCCGGAGCTGCCGTGGCAGGGGCGGCACGCGCAGGGTCGGCAGCTCTGCCGTCAGCGCTGCCTGAGGCCCGCACAACAGCTTGCATTAAGTCAAAGTTCACACTCGCACTGCAGCAATGGGAGACACAATAAGTCGGGGCTTAGCAGCGCTCTGAAACTTGATAGCAGTGCCGGGGACAGGCAGCATGCCCCACCTGCGTGTGGTACGTTGCCAGCAGCGCCGTCGGGCTCAGAAGCGCTGTCAAAGGTGCCGGGGGCGAGCGAGCCATCAGACATGCCCACATCGTCCTCGGCCGTTGTGCGCTGACGGAAGCGGCCCGCCGCCGGGTTGCGGCCGTCGCGCGCGCGCTCAGCCAGCAGCCACATGGGCGCCGACTCACGCTGCTCAGCAGAGCGCGCCGGCGCGGCCCCTGCAGCTGCTGCGGCGGCGGCGTTGCGCGCGCGCGCGGCGGGCGACGACAGGCGCGCTGCCTCGCGCTCGTCAGCAGGGTGCGCCGGCGCGGCGGCCGCGTCACCATCGGCGCGCCCGCGCTGCACCTCCGGACTGACGTCCTGGGAGGACTGGACGGGTGCAGCCGTCCGCGCCGCCGCGCGCGCAGCTCCAGCAGCGGGCGCGGCTGCTGGGCGCGCAGCGCTGCTGCGCCCGGCGGGCCCCGCGGCGGCTGCACCGGCTGGGCGCGCCCGCCCCTTGCGCATGTCATACTCGCGCCTTGCCTCTAGACCGGCCTTGCAGGACCTGCCGCAAGTCCGTTGCGCATCGCTCAGGAACCCTGTGTGAGCACCCTTGCGGATCGGTGCATCTTGCACGCAGCAGGGCGCTCTGCTCAACCTGCCTGGAGCATCTTGCTGCGTAGAATGCATGGGCATGCATTTTTGCAGAGGAGATTTGGTTTGTGGGTTAGCACAGCACTCCGAGCGCGAGGTAGGCGCGTACCTGCGGCTGCCGAAGGCCTTGAGCGCATGAAACCTGCAGCAACGCGGACACCAGCGCTGCGGCACGCCGCCGCGCAGCACCGCGGAGCAATTCATGTGTGCAGGGCACAGGCGGTATCTCTGGTGGTAGTCTTTGACGAGCGGCTCGGCGCAGCCCGCCACGCCGCACATGCGAGGGCGGTCGTATGGGCGCCCGCCGCGCACTACTGCGTCGTGCCACTCCTCAAGCACGGGCAGGGTATCGCGGTTGAGGGAAGCCACGCCACCTGCGTGCCAGCATGCAGGTAAGACAAAGCGTGCCGCTGGCTGCATGCCCCTCGGCGTTCGTCAAGGCGCGCAGCAGAGACCCGGCGCAGCAGAGGCCCGGCGCACTCAGGCAGCAGAGCCTATAGCCCAACTTTGCCGCCCTGCATGTTCTGAGGGCCAGCAGCACCGCACGGCGCCGAGATGGCTTGCCCCACCTGCACCCAGGCCGCCTCCAGCAGCGCCGCCAGGCTCGGGAGCTCGGACATCAGCGCCGTCCGCAGTGCTGGGGGCGTACGATGAGCCAGAAGACGAGCCAGATGTGTCAGCCAGATTATAATGCGCCTCGCGGCTGCACGAGGGACTTGCTGCTGCTGCGCTGCTGGCGCGCGTGCGCTCAGCGGGCGACCGCATGGGCACTGTTGCATACTGCTCAGCAGAGCGCGTCGGCGTGACGGCCGCGCCGCCAATGGCGCGCGCGCGCTGGAACACCCGAGTGCTGTTGTGGGTGACCTGGCCTTGTGCAGTCGTCTGCGCTGCCGCACTGGCCAGGCGCGCCCGCCGCATGCGCATGTCGCGCTCGCGCTGTGCCTTCAAGCTGGCCATGCAGGACCTGCCGCAGTGCAAAGCACTCTGAACGGGGCAGGCAAGGTTGCAAGTCATGTCACGATGCGATTCCAATGCAATACTTGCAGACGTCCTGTCCTTGCACTTCGTGAGGCTTACTGATGGTATCAATGATGTTGCAATCACTGCAATAACCAGCAAATGCAACCTTCTGACTTCAGTGCTCAAAACCCCCCCTGGCGTGTGCATGCGAGCGGACTCATGCTTCTTTCCAGACACTGCTTGAGCTATCTAGAACACGTTGCCATACAGTGCGCATGAATTCATAACAAACAGATGCAACAGCGGGGATGACCAGTGCAAACCCATTACGAAGCAGGCGCGCACCTTGCGCTGGCAGAAAAAGCTTCGAGCGTGTGAAAGCATTTGCAGTTCCCACACCAGCGCTGCAGCACGCCGCCGCGAAGCACTGCGAGGCGTGTGATATGCGCAGTGCACAGGCGGGCCTGCAGGTGTCTCACTGTGACGAGCTGCGAGGCGCAGCCCTTCACGCCGCACGCCTTGGGTCGCTTGCGTGGGTCGTCGCTTACGTGCCACTCCTCAAGCACGGGCACATCGGCGATGCTGTGTGGCGCCATGCCACATGCCTGTGCACAGGGGAGCCAAAGCGCGGCGCGTGCTATACTGCCTTGGAGGTCATCAGGCGCTCGGCGAAGGCTGGTGTGGTTGGATACAGTGGGTACAGTGGCCGCGCGCGGGGGCGCGTCACAGGCCGAACAGGGGCGTGACAAACTTGAGCACAAAGTAGACGATGGCGCCCGTGAAGATGTACGAGTCGAAGCGGTCCAGCAGGCCGCCGTGGCCCGGGATGAGGTCGCCCGCGTCCTTCAGGCCCGCGTCGCGCTTCATCACCGACTCGATGAGGTCCCCGAACAGGCTGGCCACGAACACGAGCACGCCGAGCGCGGCCGCAAGCGCCGGGTTGGCCGGCCAGGCCAGCGCGCGCCAGAAGCCCAGCGCGACCGCCGTGCTGCACGCCAGCCCGCCGGCCGCGCCCTCCACCGTCTTCTTGGGGCTGATGCTGGTCAGCTGCGTGCGCCCGAGCGTCTTGCCGAAGGCGTACGCGCCCGTGTCGGCCGCCACGACGCACGCGACGCTCATGAACGTGGCCAGCAGGCCGACCGTCCAGTGCGTCAGCCCGCCCAGCGCCACCTGCGCGCGCGCCCGCAGCGCTGACGAGCGCCGGCAGGCGCTGGAGGCTCGCATATGCCATGCCACACGCAGTCAAGAGATGTCCAGAGCAGGATCTTAACGAGTGCCAGGGTGCACGCGGGCTGGCGCAGCTATGGACCGGCGCAGCACGCATCCGGCTCCACGCCGCTCACAGCCGTGGGTGACCAGATTGAAAGGGGCACTGCTGTATGTCGGGTCTTTTGCGTCCTAGCTGCCCCCAGCGCAGCAAGGCCCAATGTCTATGCCTCTCGTGACGACACGGAGCAAGGCTCCAGGCCAGTCTCCACCAACGGCTGACCGGCTTGGCGCAGCACAGCCGTACGATACAGGAACAAAAGCTTTGTTTGTAGGATTGAGAGTGGACGCGCCGGCCAGTTGTGGACGGCGGTGCTGTCGAGCGCGGGCACCGCGAGCACGCGCAGCTTCACCCAGAAGCTGGGCAGGTACCCTGCCGCGACAAGGCGCGCTGTCGGCCATCCAAACTGCGATGCCCTATGCAAGCATATGGCAGCATGTGCAAGGCCTGTATGCATTCAGACAACGGCCAGGCGTGTGCATGACTGACCATCTTACGTTTGTCACGGGAGTGGTGAGGGCCCAGCATGCACTCAGAAGGCGCTCAAGAGCGCCTGTCGTGGGCGGGCGCGCGCCGCAGTAGAACAGCCCGAACACGGACGAGGTCATCTGCGAGAAGCGCGGCTTCTCCACCGCCAGCAGCTGCAGCGACAGCACCGCGAACGACGCCACCGCGAGCGCCGCGGTGATGCTGCCGTTGGACAGGTAGGTCCACACAGTGATTCCGATGCACATCGCGCTCGTCAGCGCGCTCACCAGCGGCGGCGGCGGCATCATCCCCGCACTGATCCCCTGCGCGGGGCGCGCGCTTGAGCGCCCCAGACTCGCGCCCACTTGCTCCTACACATGCGTGGTGGCATAGCCGCTGCCGTCTGTGACAGCAGCGGCGCTGGCACAGCTGCAGGTAGCCCGGCCGTGGACGCGCGGGCAACGCCGAGCGCACAAGCGGGCGACCTCTGTGAGTTGGCACTCAACTGCTTGCGCCTGCGAGCGCGGGCGCACCTTTGACGTGACAAAGCCGTAAAACTCCTGCGACGCCTGGTACACGACCGCGCACGTGACGGCCGTGAACACCCAGCCGCCCGCCAGGATGACTGCCGCGCCGGCCGCGCCCATGAGGCTGCCGAACAGCACGCGCGTCGTCAGGCGGTTCAGCTCCAGCGGCCGCAGCGGCACCGCCGCGCCGGGCTGCGGCCCCACCGCGCCCAGGTCCGACCTCGCAGTGTCAGCGGAGATGGCCTGCACGGGCCGCCTGCGCCGCCTGGCGCGGCCCCAGCAGCCGCATTGCCGCGCGTCGACCTGCGGCGGGCCCTCCGAGTGCGCTCTGGCCTGAGCAGCGTGCCGCCTGCTGGCTGCTCGCCGCCAGGGGGCCAGCAGGGGGCGGGCCGGCCGGCACGCTGGGGCGTTGGGGCACTGCGGCCGGCCACACAGCGGGGCGGACGGGCCAAGCGCTGCGGGCGGCCTATCCATGACGGGATTGTCTGCTGTCCCCGCAGCTCGGGAGCATCAGGCGCTGCGCAGCACTGAGGCAGGCCTGTACACGCAGCAAGGCGAGAGTGGCAGTAGCGAGCTGGACCCGCAACGGCCAGAGCTCGGCAGAGAGCTGATGGGCACGTGCAGGGCTTAAACCTGCTGCCTTTCAAAGGATGGACAACAGATGCAGCGCAGTGTGTCAGCTTGCGCACCAGAGCAAACACCTAGCCTTCGGGAGAAGCGGCTCCCGGCGCACCCCGCGTCAAAGCAGGCGCAAGCGCATGTGACATCCACAATCAGCGTAGCAGCCACAGCGGCACACGAATAGCTGCTGGCGGCTGCCGCCAGGATGTGACTGGCAGGGCGGAGCGCTGAGAGGAGCGCGCGCGCGTGCGCGCCGCCCGCGCGATGTATATCGAGGAGATCACGCTGGAGGGCTTCAAGTCATACGCCACGCGCGTGACCGTGCCCGGCTTTGACCCCTTCTTCAACGCGATCACGGGCCTCAACGGCAGCGGCAAGTCCAACATCCTGGACTCCATCTGCTTCGTGCTGGGGATCACCAACCTGTCGCAGGCGCGCCCAGCCCGGCCCGCCCGCAGCGCGCGCAGCGCCCCGCGCCTTCCACCTGGCTCTGCAGCGCTGAGCCGGCTGCTCGCCGGAATGCTGCGCTCCACCAGAGCGCGTTGCCTGGCAAGTTCCGCCAACTTCTGGTGCCTGTCCCTCGCTTCCTGTGTGCACGCACCCTGCCTTGGCTAGTAAAGCGTTCAGGCAGCCGGGCCAGCCGGGCTGCTCGTTGTCTCCCCAGCGGCTGCCGCGGCGCGGGGGGCCCGAGCGCGGGCGCCCGGCGCGTGCAGGTGCGCGCGAGCAACCTGCAGGAGCTGGTGTACAAGCAGGGGCAGGCGGGCGTCACGAAGGCCAGCGTGTCCATCGTGTTCAACAATGCCGACAAGGCTAGCAGCCCCGTCGGGTACGAGCAGCATGACCAGGTCACCGTCACGCGCCAGGTGCGGCCCCGGGCCCCCGTGCGCGCGGGGCCGGCCGTCGGCCGCCTGCGCGCGGCGGCGCGCTGCTCTGAGGCAGCACTTGCTGCTGCCTCCGTGCTCGCTTGTTGCTGCTCCAGCCCGCCGCGCTGCGCGAGGGGCCTGCCAGTCTGCCGGCCGTCTCTGGGTCTGGGACCCCACCGCCACCCGGAAGGCCCTCTGCGCTTTCGCGGACCTCACGCGCCGTGGCCCGCGCGGCAGCTCGTGATCGGCGGCCGCAACAAGTACCTCATCAACGGGCACGTCGCGCAGCCCAGGTGCATGGCCCAGGGACCAGCAGCGCCAGAGGCGTTGCAGCCGCTGTGCACGCCGAGAGCGCGCCGCGCCCGGGGAGGCGCTGTCGGGCTCTGTGTTCGAACGCGAGCTGTCTATGTGAGAGCCTGTAACCTGCCGATCGGGGAGTGCTGCGCTGCGAAGCGCGGGGTGCATCACCCGCGTGAGCAGGTCCTCCGCCGCGGTGCTGCTGGGGTGCCGCCCCCGGCTGCAGCCTGCCTGCTGGCAGCACAAGCGGATGGGCGCAGTCACCCGGCAGCCCTACCCGACCCGTTGCGCCTCCGCGCGCGTGCCGTGACGCGCGCCGCGCCGCGCGCGCAGCCGCGTGCAGAACCTGTTCCACTCGGTGCAGCTCAACGTCAACAACCCGCATTTCCTCATCATGCAGGGCCGCATCACCAAGGCGCGCGCCCCCGCCGCCGCGCCGCGCGCCCCGTCCCCGCGGCCGCACCTGTGCAGCCTCAGGGCCGGGCGGCGGCGGCGGCAGCCGCACGCGGGCGCGGGCGCAACATGGCGCTTGCAGCTGTGCGCGGTCCTGGCTCCGCGGCGGCCGCAGCCGCGGGCGCGGCCGGCGGCGCGCTCACGCAGGCGCGCGCACGCGGCGGCGCAGGTGCTGAACATGAAGCCGCCGGAGATCCTGGGCATGCTGGAGGAGGCGGCCGGCACGCGGATGTACGAGATGAAGAAGGACGCCGCGCTGCGCACGCTGGAGAAGAAGCAGGTCAAGGTGGAGGAGATAAACGCGGTGCGGGCCATAGGGTTAGGGTTAGGTGCCCTACCCTGGCGCCGGCCGCGCAGCCTGCGCGCGCGCGCTAGCAGCGCGAGCCTCGTGTCAGCCTTGCGCAGGCGCCGCGCAGGCCCTAGGAGGGCCACGCGGCGCCCTGGCCAGGCATCTTACTGGCATGACAGGAACAGCAACCACCATAGCGGTGGGACGCGTTACAGCCATCTGTTCAATGTACGTATCTTTGCTTCCTGCGGAGGGCTCATGCGGCCTGCGTCCAGAGGTGCCAAACACAGAGAGCTTGCGCTGGATCGGCCTGGGATGGCGCCTTGCGCTGCCGCCGGCGACGCTCTGCGGCGCGCGCGCGCAGGTGCTGAAGGAGGAGATCCTGCCCGCGCTGGAGCGGCTGCGGCGCGAGAAGGGCCAGTTCCTGGAGTGGCAGGCGGCCGGCGCGAGCATCGAGCGCCTGCGCCGCTTCTGCGTCGCGTACCGCCTGGCGTCCACCGAGCGGTGTGCACGCGCGCCGGCCGGGGCTGCGCCGGCCCCCGCGCCACGTGCCGCCTGCAAATGCTGAGCGGCCCGCGGCATGCTGGCCCAAATCGGCGGGGGGCGGCGCTCTTGCGCTTTGCGCTCTGCAAAGGACACTCGCCGTGCTGCGTCAGCTGCTGCGGCGCAGCGGGCTCCACACAGCTGGCCGCAGCAGCTCCGTTAGGGGCACATGCTCTTGATAATGTACCTGCCTAAGCAGAGGCGCATCGCGAGCATGTAAAGGCAAGCTCCGGCGGGCATGGGCTGGGGCAGCTTAGCAAGCCGGGCGACGCCGCTGCCGCAGCCACCGCCCACGCAGCTGCGACCTGACCCGGTCCCCCTCACGGCCGCCTCTGCACGCCGAACAGCGGCAGCAATCAGACGTGCCGACGCGCGGCACCCCGCGGCCGCGCAGGTACCAGGCGGACCGGCAGGCGGAGGTGGATGCGGGCCAGGCGCGGCTGGCCGAGCTGGGCGCCGCGGCGGCCGAGGCCGAGGCCGAGGCCGCCGAGAAGGGCGAGCAGCTCGCCGCGCTGGCGACCGAGAAGGAGCTGCAGGCCGGCGGCGAGGTCAAGGAGCTGGCCGCGCGCGCCGATGAGCTCGCCAAGCAGTGCGCGCCCCTGCAATTAAGGCTGCACAAGACCCACATCAGTCCCATGACAGCTGGCCGCGCTAGCCAACGAGCTCGCCAAGCAGTGCGCACCCTTCCCTACCTCTCATGAGGGTATTACAAGTTTAATATCAGTCCCGTGACAACCACTCCTGGACGCGCATGTGCATGCAGTGCGCGCGCTCTGCTTGGCCGGCGGTCCGCAGGCGCCATGCAGGCCTGCGCAGTGAGGGCGCCGGGCGAGCAGCATCACCTGAGCCCTGGCAGAGCGCTTCACAAGCCGCGCGGCGCCTGGAGCACCGCCGCAATGGCCCCTGATCCGGGCGGTGCTGCATGCAAATGCCTTGGAGCGGTCCGGCCGGCCATGTGAGCGCGGCCAGCCGCCGCGCAGGCTGGTGCGCGACACGGCGGTGTGCGCGAACAAGGGCGAGACGCTCAGGGCCGAGCGCGCAGCCTGCGACCAGGTGCGGGGCGCCTCTCGCAGGCAGGACGCCCGTGCTGCCGCAGGCGCACGGAGGACGCCCGCCACAGCCACAGGCTGGCTGAGTGGCTGGGTGTTGCAGGTTGCTGTCCGTCCCTGGTCTGCAGCGGACTCTCTTCAAGGCTCTGCATTCCCCCCACTCTCATGAGCAGACTCTCATCTGCAGCTTGGGTAGTGTTGACAAGCTCCCCAAGCAGCGTGCTCAGCCAATCAACCAATTCTCCCCCCACAGCAGCTCGCTCATGCGCACCGCTCTGCGGCGCAGCTGCGAGCGGCCATCGCGGAGCTGGGCGAGGCGGCGCTGGCCGCACGGCGCGGCGCGGCCGAGGCCGCGCACGCCAGCGCCGCGGCCGCGGCGGCCGCGGCCGGTGCGGCGGTGGAGGCGGCCGGGCGCGAGCTAGCGGGCGCGGAGGCCGGCGACGGCCGCGACGAGTCCAACCGCAGCCTGCAGGAGCGGCTGGCGGACGCGCACACCGCGCAGGCGCGGCGCGCGCGTGGGCCTGCTGCCCCGCAGCCCTATCCTCACCCTATGGAAGCGGCTGGCGGATGCGCACACCGCACAGGCACGGCGTGATGTGTCCAGCGGACGCGCCTCTGCCCCTGCATCATGCCGCACGCATGATGCAGGGGGGGCATCAAGGAGGGTCGGCTGGTGACATGGGCGCTTCAGGGGCAATGCCCCTGCATCGCCCATGTCATCACATGGGCGATGCGCTGTCACATCCTCGAACCGAGGCCGTGACGGGGCCGCAGAGGCCTGCAAGGTTCACGCGCCGCCGCCCAGGGCGCGGACGGCCGCGCGTCCGCCGCCCCCGTGCCGTGCACGGGACGGCGGCCCCATCCGCCCTGCCTGCACGCACTGCTGCACGGCCAACGTCCCCACTCCAGGACCAAAAAGATGGGCGTTCAAGCTGCCCAGGGAGCGGCCGGCCGCCGCGCTCGCCAGCCAGACACTCAAGCAAGCTGCAAGGATGCATGACACGTAGGCAGGCAAGGCCGGCCTCGCGACTGCGGCCTTGCGGCGCCCTACCCTGACCCTAACGTGCCGCGCGCCCGCACGCGCAGACCGCGGCGGAGGCGGACGCGCAGCAGGCCGAGGTGCGCGGCCGGCACGCGGCCAAGCGGCTGGCGGAGCAGCGCAAGGCCGCCGCCGGCAAGGCGCGCGAAGCAGCTGCGCTCGCCAAGGATCTAGCGGCAGCGGAGGCGGCGGTAGCGGATTGTGCAGCGCGGTGCGCGCGCGCGCTGCCGCACCTGGGCCCCAGGCTACGAGACACATTTCGTTGCACGCCTACACGAAGGCCCCCTTGACGCACTGGAGGCGCGCAGTTGCTGTGCGATGCCCCTGCAGCGCGTCAAGCACCTCGCGCGTGACCCGGCAGGCTGGAGGGGCTGGGGTACGACGAGGCGGCGGAGGCCGCGCTGGAGGCGGCAGTGAAGGCGGAGGCCGGCGAAGTGCGGCGCTGCCGCGGCCGCATGGACGAGCTGGCATCCACACTCACAGGTAGCTGACTGGCGCTCTGGCATGCAATGCAATATAGCAGCAAGCCGCCGCGCTGCTGCGGCTGTGCTGAGTAATGTGTGCATGCGCCCAACCAGGCTGCAGCACCTGCAGCGACAGGCACTGCGCATGCAGTCCTTCCCCAACAGGCAGGGGGACATTGCCAAGCGAGGCCCATGAGCGAGTCATCAGCCGCATGGGCATAGGGGGCTCCGCCATGTGGACATGTTCTGATGCCCAAAACACGGCCTTCATGACGAAGGGGGGCTCCGCCATGGGCCCCGTCCACAGCCCAGCCCAGCACGCATGCGCTGCAGGCCCTCACAGCCCCGGCCGTCCCGCCCGCAGGCGTGGACTTTGCGTACCGGGACCCCGAGCGCGGCTTCGACCGCGGTCGCGTCAAGGGCGTGGTCGCGCGCCTGGTGCGCGTCAAGGACGCGTCCGCCGCGACCGCGCTGGAGGTGGCGGCGGGTGGCAAGCTGTACCAGGCGCGGCCGCGCGCCGCCCGAGCCGCCCGGCCCGCGCGCTGACCCCTGGGGTGTGGCTCGACGGGGTCGGGCGTGGCCTGGCGCAGCGCTGTGCGCCGTTAGAGAGCGGTTGGCAACCAGCCCGGGGCACGTATGTGCGCCATGCGGGGGCGCGCCGGCGCGGCGCCGGCAGCCCGCCCGCGCGGCCAACGGCTGCCGGCGCGCCCCGCCAACCCTAACTCTGTGTGCATATGGTGGTAGACTGCTAACCCTAACCCTATGCACAGGTGGTGGTGGACAGCGAGGCGACGGCAAAGGCGCTGCTGGCGCGCGGGCAGCTGCGCAACCGCGTCACCATCGTGCCGCTCAACAAGGCGCGCGATGCGGAGCCGGCCTGCGTGCAGCGTGCATGCCGCCAGCCTTGCGCACGCCCGACCCGCGCCGCCGGCCTGTCCATCAACTCGAGCAGCGCGTGCCCTGCGCGGAGCTCTGCCGCACAAGGAGCTGGACGTGAACACACACAAACAAGAGATATGTCACCAGCCTGGCCCATGCTCTCTGAGGACACAGCCCGACTTCAAGAGACCGCTGCTGAGGCATTGCCGCAGGTGGCGGGCCGCGAGGCGCCGCCGGCGGTCAAGGCGGCCGCGGCGCGGCTGGGCGGCGGGCGCGCCGCGCTCGCGCTGGAGCTGGTCGGCTACGACGCGGAGCTGGGCGCCGCCATGCGCTACGTGTTCGGCAGCGCGTTCGTGTGCCAGGCGCGCGGTCCGGCGCTGCGCTAGCGTGCGCGCTGGGCTGCAGGTTGCAGCATCACTTTGGCTAGGGTTGGGGTAGGGCGTGGGAGGGCATGGCAGGGCGGGGCCATGCGCGCCAAAGCATGTCTTTGAGTGTGGTCTGGGCACACATGAACCCCAGAGCGCGAATCGTGTTGCGGGGCTAGGGCGCAAACGCGTGCATAAGGCAGTGTGCAGCGATGACTGTGGAGATGACAGCGAGCGACAGCGTGCTAGAGAGTCGGGCGTCTGTATCGCGTTGCCGCATGCGCCTGCTGACAGAGGGGCCGTGCAGCGGAGGGGCGCCCGGCAGGCAGGCGCGCCAAGGCCGCCGCCGCGCCAAGGGGAGCCCGCCGCGCCGCAGGACGCCAGCACCGCCAAGGCGCTGGCCTTCGCGCGCGAGGTGAAGACGCGCTGCGTGACGCTGGACGGCGATGACTTCAACCCCTCCGGCACGCTGACCGGTACGCGTCCCGGATAGGGTTAGGGTATACACCCTAGCCCCGGCGCCGGACGCGCCTGCGGTCCGCGCCCTCAGTGGTGGCAGGGGCCCAGCCGGCGCCCGCGCGCCCCCGCGCGTGCCCCGCCGGCCGCGCCGCGCCCCCGAGCGCATGCGCCGCGCGCAGGCGGCTCGCGCAGCAAGGCCGCCTCCGTGCTCGCGCGCCTGCACGCGCTGGGCGAGGCCGAGGCGGAGCTCGCGACGCACGCGGCTGCGCTGGAGCGCGCGGAGGGTGAGCTGCGCGCGCGCGCCACCGCGGCGGAGCAGCACCGCAGGCGCGCCGGCCTGCATGCCGCGGGCGGACCATGCGTCGCTCGAGATAGGATTTGCGCGGCCCGCACGTTTGGGGCTCCGGCCCCGTGCAGGGCCGCTGCCGGCCGCAGGGTTGCCGGGGCCAGCAGTCAGGGCCAGTGGCCGCTGCCTGCCTGTCGGCGCCCCAAAGACCCCCGCGCGGCGGCCTTGGAAAGCTGAGCTCGAGAGATATGCGCTTGGGCTGGCTTCTGAGGGCACGACGGGGCCGCGGCCAGCGCAGCTGGCAGCAGCTGTGGCCGTCTCCGATGCTGGCGAGGCATGGTGCGCAGCCAGCCGGAACCCTCACGCGGGGTCGCCACGGCAGGCTGGCGGCCGAGCTGGAGCTCAAGCGGCACGCGCTCGGCCTGCTGCGCGAGCGCGCGGCAAGCTCCGAGTCCGCGCAGCTGGCGGCGGCGGTGGCCGCCAGCGAGGCCGAGGCGGCCGAGGCCGCAACCGCCGCGGCCGATGCGCGCGACCGCAAGGCCGCCATGGCCGCCAGCGCCAAGGTGGGCCCGCGGCAGACCACGCGCTGCGCCGGGCTTGGGCGCCATTTGCGAGCGCTTCGTCGGAGCGCTCGGGCGGCAGCAGCGCACCTGGCGAAGCGCGTGTGGCAGGGGTAGGCCGTTTGAGGGCGCCGGGTGGCAGCTGCGAGAGGGCGTGCTCGTGACCGCAGAGCACGCTCCCGCCCATGCGGCGCTTTGAGCATGTGGGCTCCTGGATCGTTTGCCAGCAGTTTCTTACAGGCTCCAGGCTACCTGTGCAGCTCCAGGCTGCCTGTGCCTGGAAGCCGCGGGCGCGGGGGGTGAAGGCCGCTGCTTGGCATGCGCGCCGCACGGCAGGCCGGCGTGTGCAGGACTGGGGCGGCGCGGGCGCGCAGGAGCTGGAGCAGCGGATCGCCAGCTTCGGCCGCGAACGCGGCAAGCACGTCGCCGCCGCGCAGGCCAAGCTCAAGGCGGCGCGCACCGCTGCCGACGCGGCAAAGGCCGCGCTCACGGCGCGCGCCCTGCAGGCCGCCCGCCGCCCGCGCTCCGATGTACACAGTCAACCGGCCTGAGGCTGCAGCGTGCCATTTTGCTAGAGTGCATGCAAGTATGAGCATAGGCTGGTGCCAAGCGGAGGAGTGCGCGCGTGGGCGCCGCCCACTCAAGCCGCCGGCCACATGCGTGTGCATGCTACCAGCCACGCATGCTGGGCCGGCGCCTGGCAGGCCTCAAGCCCCTGGGCTCTGCAAACTGGGAGGCGCTCCCGCCGGCTTGCACATGCTGACGGCGGCGCTGCGGCGGCGCGCAGGCGGCGGCGGCGGCGCTGGCGGAGGCCGTGGCGGAGGGCGAGGCCGCGGCGGCGGAGCGCGCGACCCTGGCGCAGCAGCTCGAGGCCGGCGAGGCTGGGGCGGCAGGTGCGGATAGCCATTTGCCTGGCCCTCTATATATTCGCATCCCGGCCAACTTGCTGCTCTGCCTCCAGGAAATGTGTCCACAGTTCAGAATCATACGAGCGAATGTCTCCACCTTGCTGCGGCGCATGGGAGCACACCCGCACCTCTCTGGCTGATGAAAGTGCAGTCTGCGCTGCAGTGATGCTGAGTGAGCTAGAAATAGTATGCCGCATATTAGCACTGTGACTGGTTCCCAGCGCCGCGGGACAGCGCTGGCCACGGAGGTGGCCGGGTTGGAGGCGGCGGCCGCGGCGACGCGCGCGTCGCACGCCGAGGTCGCCGATGCGCTGCGGGCGCGGCGCGCCGCGCTGTCGCGCTGCGACGAGGCCATGGCGGCCGCGGCTGCTGAGCGCCAGGCGCGCCTCGGACCCTGGGCCAGGGCCGGGCCGTCAGTGTGGCCGTGAGGCTGCCTGTCCTGTGCTCTGGGTCCACTCTATGGTGGAGTTTGCAGTCCAGGGTTCACCATTGCGCTGGAACAAAACCTATTCTTGCAGACATGCGCCTATCGTGCGCTGAGTTAACAAGGAGGCATGTGCGTTCTGCTTACGCTCCTCGTACGACCACCCCTTTTGATCATCCTATTCAAAATCCTGACCTCGGCTGCACGTCGCAGCAGTCCTTGCAGGAGTGCTGGCTTCAGCGCATATCCCTACCCTCTCTTTGCCAATGGGTTGGCTCAAAGACCGGTGGGCATGGCGGCGGGCGCGCAGGCGCTGCGCGCGCGCGTGACGGATCTGCAGGTGGAGCGCAAGCGCCTCGAGCACAAGCGCGCCCCCGCCCCTGCCTCGCTGCCTGGCAGCGCTGCAGCGACACAGACAGCACTTCGAGCTCTTGCTGCGGGCTGCTTGAGCCTGCCCTGCCTCCCTCCCCGTAGGGACATGAGCCTTGCAGCAAGCTGTAAAAGGGTCCTCCTGCTCCCTGCAGTACCACCCCGACGCTCCCGCCTTGCTTGGCTGCTGGGCCCGCACAGGCTGCGGCGGGCGCCCGACGCGGCCGCGCGCGGCCGCGCGCGTAGGCTGGCGCGCATGGAGCGCGACATCCGCGACGGCGCCGAGCACTGCCGGCGCCTGGCGGCGGAGTACCCCTGGGTCGCGTCCGAGCGGCAGTTCTTCGGGCGGCCCGGCGGCGACTACGACTGGGCCGCGCGCGACCCTGAGGCCGCGTTCGCCGACCTGGAGAAGGCGGAGGCCACGCTGGGGCGCCTGGGCAGCGGCCTGAACAAGCGGGCGCGCTACCCTGACCCTAACCCTAATCCCAGGCCTGATTGAGCGGGTGCGCATGCGGCGGCACCGGGCCTCCGCCCGGCGTACATGCACTGCGGGGCGCGGGCGGGGTGTGCGCACGCGGCTGCAGGGCCGGGCATGCGCAAAGGACCTGGGACGGCCGCGTGCGCGTGGGCGCTGCTGCGGCAGGTGCAGTGCAGAGCGTCACGCCGCGGCGCTCCCGCCTCTGCAAGGCGCCTTTGTGGACAAGCTCGTGCACGCGTGCCCACGTTTCGCACGCGCCAGGTCATGTGACCGCTGCCCCAACCCTAACCCTACCCGGCGGCGCGCAGGTCATGCAGATGTTTGACAAGGCGGAGGCCGAGTTCCGGGAGCTGTCGGACAAGCGCGGCATCGTGGAGAACGACAAGAACAAGATCCGGAAGGCGCGCGCGCCGCCCCGCCCCGCCGCCAGGCACCGGCGCGGCGCCGCTCGCTTCGGGACCTGCCACCCTGCCCTTCACAGGATCAACCAGACAGCCATTCCCCAGCTCGGCTGGGCGCCCACATGATTCCTCTGCAGCTCCAAATGTAGGGTTAGGGTAATCACCCGCGCGCGCGCAGGTGATTGCGGAGCTGGACGAGAAGAAGCGGGAGGCGCTGGACAAGACCTGGCGCAAGGTGGACGCCGACTTTGGGTCCATCTTCGCCATGCTGCTGCCCGGCTCGTCCGCCAAGCTGGAGCCGCCCGAGGGCGCCAGCTTCCTGGCCGGCGCGCGGCCCGGGCCGGCGGCCGGGCCTCTACAGGATTGGATTGGATATCCTAAATCTATGCCTGCTAAGACTGACAGCGCCTGCAGCGGCGTCTGCGCCTGCGCGCCCCCGCTGCTCACCCGGCCGCAGCGGCGCGCGCGCGCGCGCGCGGACAGCCCACCAGCGTACGCGCCAGGCGCAGAAAGCCTGCATGTCAGCCGCTCCATGCGCCCTCTCCTCCACAGTCGTCACGCGGTCGCGCGCGGGCGCCGAAACCCCGCGCTGAAATCCCGACCCTAACCCGCCAGGCCTGGAGGTGCGCGTGGCGTTCGGCGGCGTGTGGAAGGAGTCGCTGACCGAGCTGAGCGGCGGGCAGCGCTCGCTGCTGGCGCTGTCGCTTATCCTGGCCATGCTGCTGTTCAAGCCGGCGCCCATCTACATCCTGGACGAGGCGCGCCCCGCCGCCCGCGGCGCCGCACCCTGCCCCGGCCGAGCTGATGTGCACGCCTGCGCCCCCGCCTGGCGTGCATGCAAGCGCGCGGATCGGCGCCGGGGCGCGCCGCGTGGGCGCGCACCAAGTCTGCGCGCGCAGGCCTGCTGCTGCTGGTCCAACCTGCGCACGTCCGCTCGGACATGGCGGAACCCTGCCCAGCCCTGAGCCTGTCGAGGCTGCGGCTGGGCCCGCCCGAGGCCGTCGCAGGCGGGGTTGCTCGGAGCAGGATAGGCGACTGCTGCAGGCGGTGACACGCAACGTGGGCAGTGTAGAGCCTGCAGCAGGTCCTGGGCGGTCCTGGGCGGCCGGGCGAGCGGGGTGCGGCGGCCGGCCAGGTGGACGCCGCGCTGGACCTGAGCCACACGCAGAACATCGGGCGCATGATCCGCAGCCACTTCCCGTACAGCCAGTTCATCGTCGTGTCGCTCAAGGAG
>JAABUV010002844.1_pt1 | contig 22825 bp, 23 predicted proteins | sample 5559971 | NCBI WGS metagenome assembly JAABUV01 (sample SAMN10711881, study PRJNA513362) | rock metagenome | isolation source: Antarctica rocks | place: Antarctica: Victoria Land, Knobhead nord | collected 2015-12-19
TCAACTCATGTAAGTAGTCAATACATATTATTGTCTCAGCTATCTCCAGACCTCAAGTCTAGTAATAGTGATTACTGTTTGGTCTCTGTATATACCTTGTGTTGTTAAAGGGACAACCGTTACATTGAGATCATCATTAATATTCAAATTCGATTCTCAATCTATCATTGAATACACTCTCACACTTGTAGTTCTGTTCTTGAGTTCTGTTTGCATCTCTCTATACTTTGTGACAATAAGACAGTTCACATTTCACACTTCATGAGAAGATAGCTTCATACACAGCGTGTTGAATCAATTCATGAATGATAATCATTGAATCATGAGCACAGTGAGAAGTCTATTAAATCTTTTGATGATTTTCTGTAAATTGTCATTCATTTTAACATTCTGCTTGCGTTTTAGAGCGTTGAAGATCAATCTACTCATGACTGCATCAATTTATTTAAGCTCTTTAACATTGACAGAAATCTTATTTCATCAATGAAATTGCTTGCAATCTTCGTTCAAAGAAGTAGTCGTGCTTGAACGAAGAGTCTGTAGAGCAAACGTCACAAATGACAATCTCATCACTGAAGATCTTGACAACGATTGAGCAATGTTTATTGAGAGATCTCTTGACGATCAAGTGTCTCTTTCATGAGTGTCAATCACTTCTTCTTCACGAAATCTTCATTGCTAAAGAGCAAGTTTTCGCTGACGATGTATCAAAGACTTTGCTTTAAAACTGAAATGTTGCGAATATTGTTAGTTCAAAAAGTAATAGAACTTTCGCTCATTGATCATGAAATCTTCTTCATGAACTTGTATAGCACAGACACGATCTTTGCTGTTAATGAAATCAGAACGTCAACGCGTGCTTTCAGTTATTCTTCTACTCTTCTTGAATTTTCGTTCTCGAGTTCTGCATGCATGTAATCTTTCTCAATCTAGCTATTGCATCTCTTTTCAAGATCTTTCATGATCGCAGTTTGTGATGTTTGATTGATGACTCGAGCATATTCTCAGATGTTGAAGTAGCAAAGATTGATTCTACTACTTTCAAAGTCAGTGAATGAATTAATATAATTTTTACAATTTTCTAGTTACTGATCTGAAGAGAATCGATCGATGATAAACTGAAAGCAACAGCAGTTCTTTGCTGTCATCTTTATCAACGTAGTCTGTCAGCATCGCTCATTTTCAATCTCAATTCATCTCATATCTTCACTATCATAAAGAATTTTATTCTTCGTCACGTTGTAAATTCTCTTTTCAATCAATAATCTTTTGTACTCTTTGAATTGCATGTTCAGCAGATTGATCTCTTCTTGTCTTTTATTCATAGTTAAGTGAATAGAATTCATCAATGATGTTTGATTATCTGATTTCTTCATCGTCAACAACGTTGTAGCATTTCATGACATCAACGATAGTTGATTAGCATTGTCATCTCTAATCTCTTCTTGCAACTTTCTTTGACATTGAATGTTTTCATGTGTTTGCTCTCAATGTTGTGCTCTTCATCTTTCGTTGTTGTTCAGTCATTGAGTCATGATCATCAATGTCTTGTGCAGTTAATTCTGTGATATGCTTTCAATCTCTTTGTCGAAGATGATGATAATCTTTGCAGTCATCATTCGAAGCTTTTTCTTTGTCAGCTTACTATCAAGTTTTATGTCATATATCTTCAAAGATATCATCTTCTTCTTCATTGTCATTACGATCTCACTTCATTTATCATCGTCAATCATTAAGTCTTTCTGCATCATCTTTCTGATTCAATTATGTCGCTGCAATTCATTGTAGAAGATCATTAAAGATCTCATACTGAACATGTTGATTTTTCTTATGCAACAGAATTGCAGTGAGTCTTGAAGAGTATCAAAGACTTAGAAGAAACATGAATGTGATACAGATGCAATGTTGTCTATGCAACGAAGAATGTGCAGAAATGAGATGCTGTTATTTCAATTTCAAGACAGACTAATGATTTCTATTATACTTGAATTCTATGATTATCACAAAATGTGATCATGAAAGCTGTGTTGATAGTTGAAAGACTTGATGATAATAATCTGATGAATACAAAGAGATGTAGCTTTAGTTGTGTTACAATCACATCATAAGTCTTACGTGAGTTTGATTCTAATGACTTCTAGAATATCTAGAAAACACATTGTTAATGTAAAAACAGAGTAAGAAATGATAAATTATCATCTGACAAGATAAATCATCTGAATAATCAGAGTAAAAAATGATAAATTGTCATATTTCTACGACAGTGAAAATATACACATGATGTTATTTTTCTCGCATTTTTGATATTTTCAAAACACAGCATCTTATTACTTATGTCATCATGTCTATGCTTCTGCTGTCAACGATTACTTCTTTTGACTGAAATAACTAACAACGATTCGCTGATAATAGTTAACAGACTATGAAGCAAAAGCACTAAACTAAAGTCTCTCACACAGTCTTTACTATCTGATTATTCTCTTTCATTTTCTCATCACTCATTTCTTTCACTCTACTATCATCATATGTATCATTTTGAAAGATCTGATGTCACATCTGATGATCTTTAATAAGTCTCTTGACATTGAATTTCGAAGTATAAAATCGATATGCTCACGTCTTCTTCGCAATTTGATCATATTTATTGATTCGAAAAAAAGTCTACTGTTTCATTCAGATCATATAGTTGAGCTTCATCAATATCACTTGAAATGCATGATGAAGAGTGTAATCTGTTTCTAGAACTTCAATAGTTTCAATCAGAATATTGAAATCAGAATCATTCTCTTTCATATCTTGAAAACTATCAATCAAGCTCTGTCGATTTTCAAGACTTAAATCGCTATGAAAGAATGCAACGTTCATTTCACGAATCTTGATAAAATACTAGCTCGTTGTTAATAAAGAAACAGATATACTCAACATTCAACGAGTCAAAAACATCATGCATGATGCAAAACATAGAAATTATGATCGAGAAAATTCAAGTAGATGTATCAATCAGACGATCTTTGCTATGATCGAAGAGAAGAACATTATCAGAATTCTCTCTCTCTGATCGTCTTCAATGACTATAGATTTGTTCAATATCTTCATGACTCGCTGTAACTTGCTGCTTGATTTGTACAGTTTCTCAATATTATCATTGTAGAAACAATTATCGACGACTGTCAATCATTTATTACAAACAAGTTCAGTTCAGATAAACATCAAATCGTGCTTTGTCTTCAATTCGACAAGATATGAGAATGTAATGCACAGTCTCATCTGTCATGAGATTTGAACAAAGTCGAAGAAAGAAAACACAGACATTGATCTCTTCTTGTTGTCTGATACTCAGTCATCAACACGTACTCGCAATTCTTCTTTTACACTTCTTGCAGTTTTGCTCTCGAGTTTCGTGTGCATCTTTTTATACTTCTCGATGATTGAACAGTTCACATCTTGCATCTCATGAGAAGATAGCTTCATGCAGAGAGCGTCGAATCAATTCATTGATGATAAACGTTGAATCATAAGAAGAATGAGAAATCTATCAAATTTTCTTGCGATTTTCTGCAGTTCATCATTCATCTGTACATTATGTTTATGTTTTAATGCGTTGAACATCGATTTGTCTCATGACAGCACTTTCTCTGAATCACTTAACTTTAGAATGTGTTCATTCTTTCATTTATCAGAGCACTTCAGAATCTTCACATAGTGATCTAAATCATCTGATGAGATCTCAAAAAATGTGCTCGAATAGACTCACAGTACAAAGTGCATGCGACGTTTGAATGCTCGTAAAATGCTTATGATCTTAGAATTTCTGCTTTTCTTCATGTGAAATTCATCTTTTAATATTTGATCTCAACATGTTCATGAATCATACAAAGTTATTCTTCTTTTACTTCTGTCGATTTCATTTCAAACATCTTTTTGATTGATAATGACATGCTTCACATGTGTCTCGTACGACTTCGATTCAGTCAGCACTACAAGTTGTTTCTGTTCTTCTATGAAAGTTGTCATTATCACATTGATCTCATTCTCATCTGTTTCTATCTTCTTTCAATCTTGAAACAGCAAGCGATCTTCTAAGAGAAGCTTGTTCTTTTCAGAGCGATGATTCACATACAGTTTGATGTTAAGACGTGACACAGATGTTAATGTCTTTGCGAATTCATTCTGTCAATTTGATATCAAGATTGAAGACAGCAAAATCAGAATCAATTCAAGATTTGACTTTAGCATCGTTGTGAGACTGCTCTTCACACAGAAACAGATCATTGATCATGATTCATCTGATGAACATTTCGTCTCAAGATTCTGAGAAAATTTCTGAGATTCAATGAGCAAATGTTTATCATCGAACTTCTCACGAGAGAGATTGACTTTCACATGAGCAAGATGAAGTCAACACTTCATCACTATCAATTCTATGACTTGAATGATTTGTGAATGAAGAAAAGTAAGTATGTTATTCTGTCTGTAGCTTTGAAAAGCGAAGAAGACTTATCTTTTTCTTTTTCATCTGATCACATTGAAACTCTTCGTGTTGAATCATTCTTTCAACATGAAGTTGTCAATATATTCTCAACGCTTGTATGAATAGTAGAGTTCGTATCATACTCTTTATTTGCACATTTCGATCTGCATCTGCATCTTTGTTGATTTTCTTATCGTCGATGTCTGTATAGCTTAGATTGCATTTTCAAAACTGCAAGACTTTAAGAAATATATTTTGAAAAGAATGATTTATTGAGACTGACAGTCTTGATGACGTTAAGAATTTCGAGAGTCACTATTGAAACATTGAGATGAGCTTCTCTGCAAAGCTTTTGCTTCTTCATGATAAATTGTTCACTCTCATCTTCTGATGAGATCTTGAATGAAGTGAAGTTATCTGTACTTTCGACTGCGCTGCTCAAACACTGCACGAAATTTTCATGTTCACTTCTCTTACGTTTTTCTATAGCTTGAACTCGAAAGATGTAGTAGAATATTCTCTTCTTTGTCATATCTGTCAATGTGACATGAAAGTTGACTGCATTTCTGATCTCAACTTTTTTGAAATTCTCAACTTCATAAATAATTTTCTTTTTTTCAAAGTTGAACATTGTCTTGCTAACAAACTGTCTTTAATAGTTATTGAAATTGATGTTCTTTAAAGTGAGATTGCTCTGCTTTTCATTTGCTACAAAAAGCTGTGAATGATGAATCATCTTATTATTCATTGTATTGTTCAAAGTCAAGATCATGTGATCAAAGTCAATCATCATCGATAAGATGAATGATGAGACTGAGCTGAATTGTGCTTGCTCAATCAGATGAGCAGATTTCTCTGTCTTTATGCTCGTTGCTTTATCTCTCTTCTTACTGTTTATTCATCTCACTCATTTTATAAGACATGCATCTTTTCATGTTACTTGATGATCTTCTATCAGAGAGTGCAAGAGTTCATCATCTATGATGATTGCAATCTTTCTAACTGTCTCTTTCTCGATTTTATTATCAAGTGATGTTTCAAGTAATCTCGCGTTTCTCAGCATTTGTTTAATGTGTATCTTCAATGCATTATACTTATCGTTGTTGATGACAAAATCTTGAGTAATCATCATCTTGATTCAATTCGACGAAATCTCATCATAGTTGAAGTCTGCAAGCGTATCTGAAATCGACTTGAGTCTTCGTGACATATTGAAAAACTAGCAGATACGCAAATATTGTCATCAGTTCTGAAAATTTCTAGAAGTCATACGATAAAATGTAAGACAATTACTGTCATGATGTTGAAAAGTGAGATAAAAATACATGTGACATTTTCTCTATTTTGAATCACTTACAGATTTCACTACATGCTGATGACAGATGATGTACACACTGAGCTTTGCAACAGATAGAGTGAGAGTGCTTATCGTGACAATGAGTATCAGAAGAACAAAGAGTTGTGAGTTGATAAGTTAAAGATGAAGCAAAGATCAACTTTCGTTCTCATGTTGCAAATTATGTTAAGTGAAAGTAAATTTGCTCACAACACACTTTGACAACGAATTATCTGTATTCATCTTTTCATCAATCTGAAGAGTACTGCACGTTAGATTCTCTTTATATAAAATGATCTCTAATATTCTACAGAATTATCAAAGCGCAGAGATTATGACTATGACATACTAGCTGATTAAGCATTTTGTGAAAGCATTTCAAATTTACGATAATTTATCTCAAATTGATGATAATCTAGAGAAATTTGCTTTCAACTCACAAATTTCGAAATAAATATTGAAATGTGCAAAGCATTTTAAATTTACAATAATTTATTTCAAATCGATGATAATCTAGAGAAATTTGCTTTCAACTCACAAATTTCGATGTAAATATTGAGATGTGCAAAGCATTTCAAATTTACGATAATTTATCTTAAACTCGCTGTAATTCAAGAAAATTTGCTTTCATCAGAGAGCTTTGAGTAAAAAAGAACAAATTGCTTGATCAAAAGTAAAACAAGAGTTATTGCTTCTACTGCTATATCAGATCTCATTAATTTCTGATCATTTTATTCTTTGTATTGCATGCTATTCTGACATTTCATAGTTCAACGTACTTGTATTGACAGAGATTCTGATTAGAAATAGCGACAGCGCAATACAATTTGTCAAACGCGTCAATCAGTACTTTTTGTTGTCTCTTTCACTACAATTTACTTCATTGAAATCAGCTTCAAGCATGAAGTGAAACTGTCATGCATGTGAAATGATATTGAGAATCACACGAAGTCTGATATATCACTTTAATCACTGCTCGACGTTGCAAAATGACGTGCAATTCTTCGAGAAATATTTAAGAAAAGAGAACTCAGCAGTCAATGAATATACAGACACATGCGAATACTTTCAGACTGATTTATGACATGAAACGATCACGATGAATGATACTGATGTCTCTGACTTCGAGCAAAGTACAGAAGAAAACGTAGAAGCTTCAGATGATCAGAAGCATTTTCGAAATTCAATTGCATGAATATCACTTAATTTCAAAAGATTTATTAATTCATCATGTACTTTCTCATTCATCAAAGTAGACAATTATGATGAGATAAATGATACAAAGAAACAAAGCGTCAATAAATCGCTAGAACAATATATCAGACTCATAAGAATCATTTCGAACTACAGTAAACTTGAGCAAGATTCACGATCATCTTTAGATGACAATCTTTAATCAGAATAACTTTTCTTTTCAAATGAGAAAGATTTTTCTCTTGCACAGTGATTTCTGAATGCGAAAGTCAGTAGCGAAGATATTAATCAATACTTCAAGATCTCGTTTCAGAAGACTCATCATGCTGATTGTATCTTCAAGAATGCAGATCAATTTAGAAGCATTCTACACAATATATTTCATGAAATATCTGATGATGATTGATTCGAAACATCTTTGAAGACTTTATCGATGAACTCAGAGATCGAAACAGATATATTCAAGATTCAGTACAGAAACGTGATAAACATCTTGAAATTTCTCTTAAGACATCGTTCGTTTGCGAGTAATCTGAAATATGCATCAATCAAAGTATACAACGTCAGTGAAAATTGAATGTACACAGAAATGCACATCGATATCTGATGATGAAATACGCAAGCATTGATTTCTGAAGATAACACTATAGTTTCAGTACTGTTAGCTACAGACAAAATCATATTAATTCAACATCATGAGAATAAATTCACATGATCTGTATATATTATCGTTGATAATCTGAATCGAGCAACTCAATGAAAGCAAAATAAATCTAGTGTTATACTATTAGAATTTATTTCTTCAACTAAACATGCAAATGAAAATCTGAAACGCAAGTTATATCATTGCTCACTGAAGATAATATTAAAACATGAGTTTAAATTGTTCAATCAAATGAAGAGTTTTTCTTGCTAACATTCTCGTTCTTTAGCACTTGAGAAATTAACTAGAAGAGAGTTTCACGTTCGCTGTGCAAATGATTATACTCGACAGTGTTTTTCTATCATCGTCGAATTTATAATCAACTATGAGAAGCAGATCACTATTACAAGAATCAAAAATGAAGAGCAGTGCACTATATATCATGTTTCATTGAATCAACGCGATAATCTGCAGATAATCTGAAAAGCTCGAACATATGAAAGTACATTGACTCAAATCAAACATCAAGAAAAGAATTCACGCTTTAAAGCAGATATCAAGCGCGATGTTAAGTGAGTACACTCAGTGCAAAACTTTGTCTGAAAACATGAACTTGTTAATATTCACGTCATCATGATGATTGACATCTTGCATCAGTTATTGAAGAGCACAATGATGTATCTAATTCAATGACTTGAGACGATCATCAAGAATATAACATCGATGATCAGTCTCAAAAGAAAGCGTGATTCACAGACAATTGCAAACATAACACATGATGTGCAATTGAATCAAAGATTTCGAGTAGTTCTTTCATATTCAGAGCTAAGACATTTTCATAACTTTTTATTCGTGAAGCAATGAATCAACGTTGAACAAAAGACAATAGTGCATCAACTTATTGCGATTGTCACTTCACTATTGATTAGAAAAGCATCAGATGCGCTGTACTGTGCTCGAGCTCTTATGAACTTCGTGATGATGATTCAATATCGATCGCATGATGATGAGTCTCTGTGTTACATGAACAACACAATATACATAATTAACGTCTTAAAAGAAGTATTCGAGCAGTTTCAACATGATGAGAACTTTAACTATCTTAAGTTTCATGTGATCTCTCATTATATGAATTTTATTTGAAGATACGAAGATGCAGATGATTTTGACACATCTTACATGAAGATCACACATAAATTTCTGATCAAAGATTATTATGATCTTACAAACAAGTGAAAGAACTTTCAAATGCAGATACTGCATCACAATACTTAACGAGTTAATAAGTTGACAATGAAAGATATCATTCTTCATGATCTAATCATGTTCAGATCAAAGATTGACAAGAGAATGAAAATCATGATTACAAAGTCTTTTAGAAGTCTTGATTTAACACAGCTTGAATGAGATTTGTCAGAAATGAATTTGAATCAATGATGAAACTGATTTAATAATTCTCAATTCTGACGCATTGCTTCTGAAATAACAAAGATGACACATATTGAGAGTTTCTTGAATGAATTGTCGATTTTTATAAGAGAATCTCGACGCAAGAAATCAGAAATAAAGTCAAACAAGTATCAAATGAATCGAAAAGAAATCGACTTCTTCTGAATAAATAATTACTTCGTTTCTGTTCATGCATTGATTGAATGCTGAAGATGCGAAGATAAAGACTCGACAAACTCTGAGAAGCTTACATCAAAGCGAATTCGATGTGCTTCTGCATGACAGAAATAAATGTTGAATTGAAGACGTGACTACGTCTATGTTCAAGAGTATGCTGAGAATGATCAAGAGAATTCTGACATAGTCGAAGCTTTGAATAATAGACTGATGAGACAGTTGCAAATTATAATCACTGTTCATGATTCGCTTCGTCAAGATGACAATGAGAAATCTGTGCAATACTCGAGAGCTTTAATAGAATTGCTAAAGTTCAAAAACAATGAAGTATTCAATGCTCTACATGATATGATAGAAGTCGAGCAGTGATTGAAGAATACTGTCAAGAAGTCTCAATATCTTGAGTGTTGACAATTTTACAATATGAGTACTATACTACGAAGTGCACATCTGATATCAATTGAAAGCAAGAAGTTCTTTTACGTGAATAATTACATCGACTGAAATACATTCAACATTTTATATGAAGAGAGTTTTCTGAAAAAAAGAGCTCGAAAGACGAACGAGCTTGCGAGCTTAGACAGACGAGAAAAGACGAAATTCACTCAATAATGAAGAAAGTTTGACATTGTGTAAATTGAAATAAATTAGAGTAAATTGAGATAAATTGAAGTAGATTGAGATAAATCAAAGAAAATGAATGAAAAGCATATAATCACGTTGAATGAAGCATATATGAATGATCAAAACATTTCAGTCGATAGCGTCTAGTCATGATTATGATGACAGAGTATTGAAAATGAACAAGCAACTGAAATTTCACTGTAAAGATCTGTAAACAATGAGATTGATTGTGTAGCAGCTAGCGACATACAAGAACTTACATAGTTCAGATGATGAGAAAATCTAAAATTTATTAATTTATTAATTATAGTGTCTGCTCGTTTGTTGAACAAAATTTCTACTTACTCTATGCATTCTTCAATGCATCTGACACATTACACACGACGTTTGTCAGTAGAAGTTCACGACTTGTTGAAGAAAGCTGTAAATTTTCGAAGTAGTGTTCTCTTTTTATGTACACTAGCATTCTTTTCTTCTATCGATGTCTTTTCTGTCATTGAAGAAGAATGTTTCGAGTGAATGAAAGCTTTGATTCAATTTTTCAAGCGAAGAATAGATTTGATAACGAGTTTCACGTAGATGATGATTTTGATGAAATGTCATTTCTTCTCAATATTGAATGTTTGAATCAAATTATCATATATATTCATCATCAATTGTTTTACAGTCTCATCAATCTTCTGCTCAAAGATTTTCGCATTCTGATCAATCAAAGTTGAAATCTTCAATTGCAGAAGAAGAGATGTGTAATCAATCTGTTTCAATCTATTTTGAAACTGAGCAGACTGATAATCATACATAAGATTGTTGTGAGCATGATCGACTGCTGTGATTGAAACTGATGATAAATAAGACTGTAGACGTTGTAGAAAGACGAGTTCTGCACGATCACTGACAGACATGATGTACGATAATTGAATAACTGTAATGAGAGATATGAGTGAAGTAAAATTGAAGCTTACTAAGATAAACATCGCGCAGAATCATGAACGCACAATAGCTTGATACAAGTTCTACTCTGTTGAATCAGCTTGTAGCTGATTTAATAAGCTAATGACTGACTGATGATTGATCTATGTTGCTAAATCAGCTAATCGCTGAATTATGAAAAGTGTCTGTTCTAGTAGCTAGTATATACGTCTCAAGCGCATTAAGATTCAGATGTTGTTGCTCACTAGCTTACAAGCTATTTAAGCTCTTCGTTGAAACGTCAATGTAGACTTGATTAGAATGAAATCAAGATGAAGAATAAATGAAGACTAGAATCATAACATTACTCTCTCTTCTTGACTATTCATGTTTACATGAATGTTATTTCTTAGTGCGTTTTTGTTGAATATTTGATATGAAAGTCATCAATCATTTTTTAAGCGTTCATAAATTCATCGTCGTTAGCGTTATATCAGTTGAGATCGTTGTCATAACTCTTTCATTTAACTTGATATTGAAGTCGTCTTTAATATCATTGAAAGTTCAATATATCGTCGATCTCTCATTTGTTCTCATTGTTCATCACTATTGATTTCAAGAATTCATTCTTCTGATCAGATAAAAAGTTATCAACGACAGAATAAAGAAGCTCTGAATGAAATACATCATGTATATGCATAGTGTCTGATAGTTTCAATTTATAAAAGAAGTCAACAGAGTCTGTGATTTTGAATAAATTGAGCATCTTGTCATCTAGCTTTTTGAAGAGTCTCATTGTAACGATGTTTCTTTCATTCAGAAACATCTTTGATTTGATCTTGTAATTAATCTTTTTTCTATGCTTGTTAGCTTGTTTCATCATTTGTTTTCATGTTTTGATCAGAGCTTCGCGAGCGAAGATCAATGTCTTGTTCATGTGATTGAATATATCTTCAACTCTGATGATCTGCAAGCGCTTGTAAGTGCTTTCATACTCGATGATGTCAGAATCGAAGCTCATACAAGAATGAAAGTTCTTATTCATGAAGAAGAAGATCAAGAAAATGATTGAAGACAAGACGTTATTGTCAACAAACTCAATCATGAGCAATCACTTGAATCAGTCATTCTGCATGTACAAACAGAAGAAATGAAGATATCTTTCAACATTCTGATTGACTCGTTTGCTTTGATCATCGATCTGAGAATGATAAATGATGAATAATTGAAGAGAAATGTTCAGTCATTTGCAAAGAGACTTTCAGAGAATGAAGATGAACTGAGAGTCTTGATCGAACACAATGAAGTTTGATAGATCATGAGTTTGATATACTCATTGAAGCAACATTTCAGCTGTTTTTTCGACTGTGATATCTTCATCATCAATGATGCAAGAAATATAATGTCTTTCTTTTAATAATTTGCAGATGACAGTCAGAATAGCATTATAATTGTACGAATCAAATAGATCAATAATGAAGTTCATGACTATGTTTTGTCATCGCTGTTCAAATATTGATAGAGATTGAAGCAAGTCGTTTGATTTATTTCTAAATGTCTTTGAACGTTGACAGACATAGCAGTTTCAAATATATTGATCTACTGTCTTTCGCATGAATGATCAATAGTAATTTCGTTTTATGATCTTCACAGTTCTAAGAATATCAGAATGACTCATCAATAATTGATCATGTACTTCATGAATCAGATTCATTTGTAGAAGTTCATTGAACGAAACTCATAGCTGATTATCATGATACAAGATTTCATTCTGAACATGATAATTCTTCAATTTGATATCTTCATATTGTGTCTCATTTCTTGCTATTGCTTCGCGAAATAGCGTACAATTCTCGTTGATTCTATTAATCTCAAGAATCTGTTTATAAATTGATTCGCTGATGTTCTTCTTTATATCAGCAATCTTCATTCAATTCAACGTCAGAATAGTGATTCGTTGATAATGAACACGCTCATCATCAAGATCTCTGAGCACGATGTTGACTTAATGAGTTAATGCATCGATCTTGATGTTTTGTTTATTTGATCAATACATTATCTTGAAGTTAAAGTCAGCGAGCTTTTGTACTCAGCGCATCTGTTGTCTGCTTAGCTCTTTGTCTTTCCTCAATGAGATGAGCGCTTGATGATTGATGAACATCTTGATAAAAATGTCAGTTAACTTCAGTTCAAGTCATCAATGTTTAAATGCTTGAATGATGATCAACAATTCTTTATCATATATCTCATAATTGCATTTAGCAGAAGACATGTTCTTGTTATAAAAGACAATTGAATGTAGTACTTTTTCGTCATCATATTGAGAAAGAACTTCATCGTTGACGTAGTTGAATGAGTTAATTTCAAGAATAGTTTCATGAGTTTGATCAAAATGACGAAGTATTGAAGTCTCGATCATACATCTCTTCATATGATTGAATGTCGTCTGATAGACTTCATTTCATTCAAATATGATCTTCTTTTGAATAAGTTGAATCATTGAATGAACAATCTTCGAAAAGTTCTTAATGAAGCGTTGATAGAAATTGCAAAAGTCAATGAAGAACTGTGTCTGAGTGAGATTATTGAATGTAGATCAATCAACAACTGCTTGCATCTTTCGTGAGTTCATCTTCAATTCTTTGATTGATATCAAGAGTTTTAGAAAGATAGTTTTCTGAACATGAAACTCGCACTTGTTGATGTCTATCTGTAAATCAGCTTCTCGTAGTCTATTCAAGATTAATTGTACATGTCGCTTGTGTTTCTTCAAGATCTTGCTGTAGATGATAATGTCATATAGATAAATCTAACAAAACTGATGTAAATACTTGAACAACACATCGTTCATATAGTATTGATAGAACGCAGATTCGTTGATTAATTCAAAGAGCATTACATGATATTTGTATGAATCGAAGAAGATAATAAAGATAGTCAAATCTTCGCTATCTGAGTGCATGCGTAGTTTGTTGAACGCGACAATGATGTTCAATTGAGTAAGATACTTACTTTCTTGTATACGAGCGAAAGTCTCGTCTATCAATGACAAAGAGTAGCAATCTCGTTTGATCAAAGCATTGAGCTTTCTGTAATTAATGCAGAAACGCAGACTATCGTCTTTCTTTTTGATGAACAAGATGAGCGAGACGTATGATGCGAAGTTGAAGAAAATGAACTCTTTGTTTAGATGATCAATCAGATACTTCTTTATCTTCTGAAGCTTGTGATTGAACATCTGATATAGTCTGCTTCAAGAAGATGTTTCTTCATCGATTAACTCAATTTTGTGATCATAGAAACGATGCAATGATAGTTGATTGATCATAGCTCGATCGAAGACATCTAGATAGTCGTGATATTCAGAGAAGAGCTTGATCTTGACTTGCTTGAGAACTTCAGCATGAGAAAGCTCATGTAGATTCACTTCTTCAAACTTGTTTTCAACTGTAGTTATGAGTCAATCGATCTTCAAGATGATAACAGCAAAGATCTTAATGTTTGATCGTTTGATTAACATTCTATATGTCGCTGTCTCTATTATTACTATGTTCATTGAACTGAAAGAGAATGATTTCAGACTGAAATAAACTGATTTCAAACTGAACGTTGACTTAGAATTGATGTTAGTCAAAGTCGCATCGCGTTGTTTTAACTGTTCAATGAACTTCTTGTTTTGACTGAATTGAGATGTAACGAAAGTGAAAGATCTCTTCAGTATATAAGTAGAAGTCAAGCTCTTTCGTTTCGTGATTAATTTATTGCTTGAGAGTAAAGCAATTGATTTCTGACTAGTAGAATTGAAATTCGAAAATCGAAGAGAATCGATTTGCATATCAATTACTAGATTGATTTTGTTTATTCATGTTTTTTCAAGAATCATTTGATGTTAATTTAATCAAGTGATCAACATAAAAGCTGTGTCAATTGTATGATCTTGAACAGTCAGATTTGAATAGATGACATGAATAATGAGTTTCTTAGCATAATGATCGTCGAATTCTTGAATTGACTTCGCTTTGATCAAAGTCAGAGACTTGATTTGCAACTGATCACAAACAATCTGCGCAGTTACTTCATCAATGAATGAATAGTCAGCAGCTTCAATGTTAATCAATGACTTCAATGAGTAACTAATTTCATTGCTAGAAAGTACACATTCAATAGTCAAAGATTCAGAAGCAAAAGAGTCATTTGACATGCTCATCGTTAAAGAAATTAACACATCTTTCATCGCGTCTTTGATGAAAGTCACTAGTTTTTTGCCTCGCTATTCTCGAAAGAAGACATTTTCTCATTCTCTTTATTCTTCGAAATGACAATTTCATGTAAACGAGAAATGAAAGCTTGAGAAGCAAAGATGTCAATCTTGTTTAGCTGAGAGCAATTCTTGAACAAGTGATTCGAAGTCTTGCAGATGTAGCAGATGATTGATGATCTCGCTGACTCAAAGATAAAAAAGATAGTCGACTTAACATAATCAATTACTGAAGTCATCATCGACAATGAAGTAGCACATTTGTCAGATACGACAGTGACTTTGACGATGACAGTGTGACGTTCGCTGCGTAGCTGATAATTGACTTGTTGTTTAGTATTCACATCTTGAAGAAATTTCTTTAAATGAAGAAGCGAAGTAAAGTTTTTTAAACAGACTGATAAAGCGTTCTGCAAGCGATTGTTGATTTTATTCTGAAGATCGTTCATCAGAGTGCAATCATCATAATTGAGATAGCTGAATAACTTCATAAAATCAAAGTAGAAGACATTGAAAGACTTGTCTGCTTGTCTCAGAGCGTTGTATTCACGTTGAGACTTTTGATTCTTATTCAGTTCATCATATATTTCTTTCAAATGATCGAATAGCTTGTAGATTGAAGTGAATGAATTCGAAGAATCAAAACAACGTCAAGCGAAGATGTGCTTTGCAGCGTCATCTTCTAGTCTAAACATCATGTAGACAATACAGATGATCTCATCATTGAATTGATCAACATTGACAATCAGCTTGTTGTTCATCTTGTTTCTTCAATCTTCTCAACTCGATTCATCTTCATCAGTGAATATAGATAAATTCGAGAATTTATAGAATCAATGATGTTCATTTTCAAATAAGATGAACTTAGTAAACGTCTCTCATCGAGTATGATTCTCGATAGAAGCGTGCGACTCGATATCTTGTTGAGATAGATGATTCGTAGTAGATCGAGACTCAATAGACTGTTGAGATCGAAACTGATCAGCTGAACATTGTTTCTCTTTGAGTTTCAACATTGTCTTTTGTAGTCGAGTGTTAGTCTCTTTTAGAGTGTTCATTGTCGTGCAATTGATCTTTAGCTGTTTCAGTCTTTGAGTATGTTCAACTTGTAGAATGATTCAATGCTTGTTACATTTCAAAGTCATGTTTCGTTGATCTCTTAACTCGTTTAACATCTTGATGATCTTGTTCAACTGATCAAGAGCTCACTGACGTAGTTGTTCTTCAATCTTAATGTTTTATGAGATTGCAACATTCTGAGATTCAGCTGAGACATCGAAAGAAAGAAGAAAAACTCGTTTATTTGCAATGCTTCTAAGCAGATGAGTCGTTCGAAATTTGACTGATTCGAAGTCGTATGTCATGATGAGAGATTGAAGATAAAGATAGATAGATTATAATAAATTTGATAAATGTAATTCAAAGAAGTTCTTGTGAATTTTCTGATAAACAAATGAGTACAATATTCGAAGAATCTCTTGCGAATTTCTGAATGAACGAAGTAGATTATTTTGTATCATTTACACGTTGATAGCAGAGTAGTTGATTAGCATTTATCTACTGTTAGAAATCAGCATAGAGCGAGTCATATAAGTGTCATTTAACTAATAAATAAATGCTAAGAAAGAAAAGTATCTACAGAAAAGAACTCGATTCTTATATGTGTGTTTCTCAGTTCTGTGCTAGACTCGATTGAATTGACGTCTTACACATATGATGCAAAGTCTCAATAACATCATTTTTAGCTTGAATGCTCACTAGACTCAATTAGAATGAAATCAAGACGAAGAATAAACGAAGACTAGAATCATAACAAAGCTGAAAGAAAAGTTCAAGTGATAGATCAAGTCTTTAATGATATCTTCACGTACAATAATCTTGAATTTACAGAGAGTAAACGTGATGAACGAGCGAATGATCAACGAGTCTTCAGATCAATCACATTCTGTCTCGTCATTTCTGATCGCAAGTTCAACAATGAGCTCATGAGATAATACATGTGACATCTCAGTAGCAGTCTACTGTCATCAGCAGAGATTGTCAAGCGTTTACTGCTTGAAAACATGAATCACGAAGTATGTTCTTTCGCGAGTTGACTTTCAAACAGCAGAATTAATCATTTTACTATTTCAGATTCGTCTTCATCATATAGAGTTTATCATTCAAGCACTTTACATATTAAATGTCTCGCTTAATGATGACATTCAATATCTCTGAATCACAGCAATGCTCACATTATAAAAACTTGAATCTGAAAAAACGAGAGTTGTTTCTTTGAAATCGATCATAAAGAATGAAAGTACAACATTCAACAATATCAAAATCATTGAAAATATTTACATGCATCAATTTGATTTGAAAGTGAACGATTTCATCTTTCATCATGTACTGCAACTCATATACAAGAATCTCAAGACTTGATCTTGCATTTGTTTCATCAAAAAATTACGTTGCAACATATCAAAACAATCATTCAATCACTTTGACTGACTATTGTCTGAGCTTGACTTATGACATTTTCGTCTGAATATACTGCAACTAATTCACAAGATTCATTGAGATGACATTGAGTCATCAGATGCTTCAACACTGCAGTATGTGACAGATAAATGACATTAAGTTTGTGTTGTTTAGTCGAATGATTTTCAGACTCTTGAAGAATTAATTATTCATAGTTATCAAGCTTGAATGATAAGTATGTGAGTCAGACACTTGCAACGTGAAAAGCTTAATCATTGAAGAATTGAAGAAACTCTGCTTTGACTCTCAATGCAAACGATGAATAAATCTGATTCTTGACTTCAAGTGTTAAATTCAATATCTGATAGAATTCATCAATCTTCATTCACGACTAAAGTCGTCGTTGAATCATCAGCATGTGATGAACACTTCAACAATCATCAGAACTACTGTGCTTATGTTAAAACATACTTAATTCTTCAATACACAATTAAGTATGCAAATATTGATCTTCTTCGCTACGCGTTGCGTCATACGACTGTCATGTTTCAGACAGAGACTGCTGAAATATTCAAATATGAGCAGACTTTATTGTATATTCTTCACTTAATTGATTCAGCGATCGTGACAACACAACTTTAAGAGTGCATGCTGATCAACAGTTTAATGAATCTATGAAACGTCGAAGATTTCAATTTTGAATTAAATTGACTTCTTGAGTTATTGAATAACAATCTGAAGATGTTTCAGCGCAAGCGATCTAGTTTCACAAAAAACAGTGATCAAATGCTTGAGAATTAAGCTCTGAATGAATCTTATTTACTGAAACTTAAAAGCGTGATGAAATCTTGCTTTGAAAGATTGCAAGCAGAGAAACATGCATTAAAATTCGCAGTTGAAAACATATGAAGCATGATGCTCAATTTAGCTTTCACGTCGCTATGCAAATCAAGTCAAGATAAATTCTCACTTCACTCAACTATTAATCTTTATATCGTGAAACTTGAAAGACTTGATGAGAACATCTTGAAGTACAATCAGCAGCATGACGTGAAAGTCATATCTTTCGATATCATTGACAACGACGCAGTGTCACGATTTTAGCATGTGTTACTCGGAAGATGTTGAAAAAAGAGATGTTAGATCACTTAGGTGGTGTTGAACAATATTATAGGTGATGATAGGCGTGAGGTTATCAGTGATGTTATGGGGGCCCCTCGATACGGATGATACCCAGCGTTCATGGAGTATAAGAACCTCTGAATGATCTCTTTCTTTTCTTTCTTCTTCGTGCAACGTCTTGTATCTAAAATCTAGTTATTAGAATTTCATCCTGATTTCATTCAGCCCTCAGTCCGTGACATTACGTTGCATTCACTACATTATGAGTCAATTCGAGAATATCAGCAACACCCTGCCGTCGACACCTCTAGCCTCGATCAACGAACCCATCACTGCCGCTCAGTTTCGAACCCACGTCAACAATGCTCCCGAAGCGTGGTACACTTTCCTGATCGAACTTCAAACTTGATTCAACGACATCATCACTCAGTATACCAACTGAGTCTCAGCCTGTCAACAAGAACATGAGCAAACTCAGGTCGAACTTAAGCAGTTCCAGGCCAATAATGAAACCTTGTCAGAAATGGTTCAAGAACTCAAGAGCATGAGCAGAATCGATACCAAATCAGAGAAATATTCGAATTCAGAACTCTATATCGAAGAGCGAGAAGACAAGCTAAATCAGTTCATCTTCGAGCTGATCAGCAAGCTGAAGTTGAACGCGAATCGTTATTCAACTTTCGAGTCCCGCCTTCTGTATGGATACAGCCGCTTATCGAGGAACGCTGCCGCTCAAGCGTTGCCGCGTATGACTGCTCAGCATGACAAGCTAGTCACGGTTGAGCAATTAGTTGCCTTGTTAAGACAAGCCTTCGATGATTCAGACAAGCAAGGAATCGCTCAGCGATTCATTTCAGCCCTAAGAATGCGAAATCGCATCTTCATCGAATACCTGTTCGATTTTCAGCAGCACATTGATGCAACCGAATATGACGTCGTAACCCGAAAATTCAACCTGAAGAATGAACTATCCAGCGAGCTCAAAGCTCTATTGATTCAGGTGAATGTCAGCAGCCTGAACTATGAGCAGTTGATTACCAAATGCCAGCAATTGAATAGTCGATATCGCGCCACAGTACAGAACCTTCCCAAGCCAAAAGCAGTGATTCACCCTGTCTCTGTGACCCCTACAGTCCCCGCGTACCCCGCCAAATATGCGACATCCCCGGCAGGCTCGGAAGCTACGACCTCGAGCCCGGGGAACCCCATGAACTTATCGGCCGCCAACATGAAGAAACGAGGCCCACTGACCCCCGAGAAGCGTCAGCATCGCATGATCAACCATCTGTGCCTATACTGCGATAAGCCTGAGCATCAGGCTGCGGCCTGCAATTCAAAGCCCAAGGTTCAGCTACGAGCCGTCTCATTATTCGCCCTCGCAATCTCTATCGACAATCTCGCTTCCGATACTTCTTCCGCCTTGGGAAAAGCCTAGTCTCTGCGTACAGTCGCTCGCAGAGACAATCGAACAGCCTGAAAATCTCTGCACTCTCAGTTAGCTCGATTCATCGGTTAGAAAAGAAGGTGAACAATGATCATCTCGTGCTCTCAGGTAACCTAGAAAGCAATAAAATCAATGTCAATCTTTCTGTTTTGATTGATATCGACGTCACCGATTATGCATTTATTGATGACTCTTTCGCGCAAAGACACTTTCTGCTCTGTTTTTCTTTGTCTGAAATCTGTACTCTTCAGAGGTTTGACGATCAACCAGTCGTATCCGATCCAATCACTCATTACGCTCTTGTCAAACTTCGAGTCTCAAGCGAGAAGCTCGAAGAAACTCTCTTCTATGTCACTCAACTTCCGCAATTCTCAGTTGTTCTAGACCTGCCTTGATTAAAAAGTCATAAAGCAATTATAGATCTGCGTCATAATCAGCTCATCTTTGAACCTCAAGCCAACCCAGAACCCGTACCCGAAACTCTCTCGAGCATCTCGATCCCGACTGTGTCAGTACCAGCTCTCCCGACGTCTTCGCCCTCGAAACACCTGAAGGTCTACGCTATAGATAGTGCTTCGTTCCTGCGACTCGCTAGGAAAAAGAACCATGATCTGTTTGCCATATTCATGAGAGATATCGACAAAGCTCTGAAAATCACGCCTTTCGTTGATTCTGCCACGCTATTGCCCCTCGAATATCACGACTTTCTAGATGTTTTCTCTCGCGAATTGACGAACATCCTATCTGAACGACGTTTCTATGATCATAAAATTCAGCTGCAGGAGAGCAAAACTCCTACCTTCGAGCCTTTATATGACATGTCTCAAGATGAGCTCCGAGTACTAAAGAAATACCTGGAGGATAATTTGGTCAAAGACTTTATTCAAGCCAGCTCTTCCCCCGCGACCTCTCCGATACTCTTTGTTAAAAAATCAAGCGAAGAACTCAGGTTTTGCGTGGATTATCGAAGCCTGAACGTCATGACAGTTAAGAATCGATACCCGTTACCCCTCATTCGAGAAATTCTAGATCGGCTGGCTAAGATCAAGTACTACATCAAGTTAGATATCATTGCAGCCTTTAATAAACTGCGAATGACTTATGAAGACGAGTGGAAGATCGCTTTCCGGACACGTTATGACTTATACGAGTACAACGTTTTGCCCTTCGAACTCACAAACGAATCGTCATCATTTCAGAACTTCATTAATGACACTCTGCATGACTTCTTGAACGTTTTCTGCATCGCGTACATGAATGATATCTTGATCTATAGCAACAGCAAAAAGAAGCATACTCAGCATGTTCGTCAGGTACTGAAGCGACTTAGAGCCGTCGAACTACAGATAGATATCGAGAAATGCGAATTTTCAGTTATCGAGATCAAGTATTTGAGCCTAATAATCATCATTCACGGAATCAAAATGAATTCTGAGAAGATCAATGTCGTCATGGATTGAACTGCATCCCGAGACGTCAAAGATGTTCAGAGCTTTCTGAGCTTCGTCAACTTCTATAGACGATTTATTAAGAAGTTTTCCAAGCTGATCGATTCGTTGACTGTCTTAATCAGAAAAGACCAGCCATTTAATTGAACTCAGGAGTGTCAATTCGCCTTCGATCGACTCAAGCAGGCGTTCATCACTGCCTCTATCTTAATGCACTATAATCCGGACCTACTCGTGACTGTGAAAATCGATGTCTTCGACTATGTTGTGACCGAAGTCATGTCTCAGCGAGATGATAACGAGCAGTTAAGATCTGTGATCTATTTCTCTTTCAAAATGCTACTCGCAGAATGCAACTACGAGATTTATGACAAGAAACTTCTAGCTATAATCAGAGCTTTTGAGAAATGAAGGCTCGAACTGAAAGGCACGTTAGACCTCGTTGAGGTCATTTCCGATCACAAGAATCTAGAATATTTCATGTCAATCAAGCTGCTTAGTCGAAGACAAGCCAGATGGTCAGAATTTCTCTCTCGATTTAACTTCAAAATCGTGTATCGTTCGGATGAATTGAACACTCGAGCCGATGCACTCACGCGTCGATCAGGAGATCTTTCCTTGAACGGGAAGGATAGTCGTCGAGAACATCAGTGACAGACCGTGCTAAAACCAAAAAACCTGGAAATTCAAGTCTTAATCAATGTTCTCGACGATAGTGACTCTGAAGCATTCGAATCAAGTGACTCGAAGGGCGAATCAGTGATCTCTGAGCAGTCTGAACCATCAGAGGAAATGCCTATGAATGAGCTAGAAGAACAACTCTTCGCAGCCTATTTCAATGATGAATGGGTACAGATCGTGGTAACTGCGTTAAGAGACGGTCAACGAAAGCTTAAAGAATTTCCGTTAGCGGAATGTACGCTGCGAAGTGATCGAGTCTACTATAGAGATAGGCTATTGATACTCGAAGATGAGAAACTGCGACTACGTCTGCTTCAGTTAAGTCATGACACGTCTATTGCGGGTCATTCAGAAAGAGTCAAGACCTACGAAATACTCAGTCGTCATTATTACTGGTCCGGAATGATCAAGACAGTAGCTCGCTTCGTACGCAATTGTCATCTATGCTCTCGAGTGAAGATCTCTAGAGAAAAATATCAGAAAGCTTTGAAGCCTCTTGATGTACCCAATCGTCGCTGAAAAGACATAGTCATGAATTTCATCGTGACAGTACCTGAAAGTAAGAATCTGAACGGAAATTCGGCAACCAATATTCTGATAGTCGTGAAC
>JAABUV010002846.1_pt1 | contig 22811 bp, 18 predicted proteins | sample 5559971 | NCBI WGS metagenome assembly JAABUV01 (sample SAMN10711881, study PRJNA513362) | rock metagenome | isolation source: Antarctica rocks | place: Antarctica: Victoria Land, Knobhead nord | collected 2015-12-19
CCGCCTCGTGCCAGTTGCTCGGCGCGGCCGTCGTCATCGTCGGCGACATGAACCCCGACCGCCTGGCGCAGGCGCGCAGCTTCGGCTGCGAAACGATCGACCTGCGGCAAGACGCCGCGCTGCCCGACATGATCGAGCAGATCCTCACGGTCCCGGAGGTCGACGCGGCGGTCGACTGCGTGGGTTTCGAGGCGCGCGGCCACGGCGCCGACGGCGGGGAACAGCCGGCCACGGTGCTCAACGCGGCCATGACCGTGACGCGCGCGGGCGGCGCGATCGGCATCCCCGGCCTCTACGTGACCGAGGACCCCGGCGCCTCCGATGAGTCGGCCCAGACGGGCAACCTGAGCATGCGCCTGGGCCTGGGCTGGGCCAAGTCGCTCTCATTCGCGACGGGACAGTGCCCGGTGATGCGCTACCACCGGCAGTTGATGATGGCGATCCTCCACGACAAGGTCCAGATCGCCCAGGCGGTCAACGCCACCGTCATCACGCTCGACGAGGCCCCGCAAGGCTACGCCGATTTCGACAAAGGCGCGGCCAAGAAGTTCGTGCTCGACCCGCACGGCCTCATCGCGGCCTGACCGGATCGACCAATATAGCCGTGGCCAGCCTACTTGTCGTGGGCTGGCCACGCTGTACTTAACGCGCGATGTCGGCCACGGGCAATGACCTTATGGCCGCGGCGGGTTCGTCGATATCCTCGACCCGCGCGCGCGGTGTCGTGCGGATAACCATGAGCGACAGGATGCCCGCCGCGATGAGCAGCGCGGCCGCGCCGCCGATCACCTGACGTACCCCAAAGACGTCGGTCAGCACGCCGCCCGCCGCCGTCGACAGGATCGAGGCCACGGCCATCGCCGTGCTGACCAAGCTCATCACCCGCCCCATCAACCTGTCGTCGGTCGAGAGTTGGATCATGGTCGTGAAGGACACAATCAAGGGCGGGAACACCAGGCCCACCGCGAAGAGGGCGACGACGGCGACCGCGAGCGTCGGCGCGAGGGCATAGGCCACGAAGCCCACTCCATTCAGCACGACCGTGACGCCCAGCAGGAGGTGATAGCGCCCCGTGGCCCATCGTCCCGCCGCGGCGACCGCGAGCCCACCGAGCAATTGCCCGACGCCGATGGCCACGAACAGGACACCGACGCGCGCCGTGGGCAGATGCAGCGCGCGCGTCACGAACACGACGTCGATCACGCTCAGGGCGCCGACGCCGAGCAGCGCCACGAAAGACACGAGTATCAGGTGGCGCAGCAGGGGCGTGCGGCGCACGTAGTCCAGCCCTTCCAACAACTCATGCGCCATGGATGCCTCGGGCGCCTCGTCCCCCGCCGGCCGGGGCGCCGGTACGGCCAGGAGCACCGGCGCGGCCAGCAGGTAGAGCGCGCTCAACGCGACGATAGTGGCGTGGGGGCCGACGGTCCCGAACAGCAGCGCCGCGCCGGCCGGTCCGACGATCCCCGAGGCGCCGGTGATGAGCGAGAGCAGGCTGTTGGCCTGTCCCGCCCGCTCCGCCCCGGCCACGACAGGCACGGCGGCCGATGCCGCGGGCACGCCGAACTGCGACACGGCGCTGGCGAGCAACACCACGGCGATGATGAGGGGCAACTGAGCGGCGCCTGTCACCAACAGGAGGGGCAAGATGAGCGCGGCGCGCGCCAGCGCCGCGCCCGCCATAGTACGGGCCCTGCTCCAGCGGTCCACGAACACGCCGGCGACCGGCGCCAGGACCAGCAGCGGCAGCGCCTCGGCCAGACCGACGAGGCTTACCGTCGTACCTGAGCGCGTCAGCGTATAGGCCCAGATCAGCACCAGGGGCCGCAGCGACCAATCCGCGAGCGCGCTTAGAAGCTGGCCGCACCACAGCAGCGCGAAGCCGCGCTGACGCAGCAGGCTCATGCGTCAACCACCATGACGCCTGGCGGGATCCTCATACCTTCAGTGTACCTTCATCATCAGCGGAAAGATAAACGTCGTCCTTATCCCGGCCGCCCGTCACTCGCGCTCGCCCCCGCGAGCTTCACCCGCCGCGCGTCCGCGCGGGCGCCGGCCAGCGGTAACAGGACGGTGAAAGCCGTGCCCTCGCCCACGACGCTGCGCACGCGCAGACGCCCGTTATGCGCCTGCACGATGCCCTGGGCGATGGCTAGACCCAGGCCGCTGCCCTCCTCCCTGGTCCCCGCCCCCGGTGCACGATGGAAGCGCGCGAACAGGCGCGGCAACTCGGCGGCGGGGATACCCGGACCCGTGTCGCGCACCGTGAGCGCGGCGTGCGTACCCCTACGGCGGAGCGTCGTCTCCACCACTCCCCCTGGACCACTGTACTTGACGGCGTTGTCCAGCAAGATAAGCAGCACCTGCTCCAGACGGCCCGCGTCGCCGCGCACGGTCACCGGGTCGGTCTCCCCCTGTCGTACGTCGACGCCCTGGCGCGACGCCACGCGCGCGATCTGGCGTGTCGTCGTCGCGACGAGGGCGGCGAGGTCGACTGGAGCGCGCGTCAGCGGGAGCGCGCCGGCGTCGAGGCGCGCCAGCACCAGCAGGTCGGCGATGAGGCGAGCCATGTGTCCCGTCTCGGCCACGACGTCCTCCAGCAGCGCGCGATCTTCGGGCGCCGGCGCCGCGCCGGCTTCCAGCAGCACCTCGACGTTGGTGCGCATCAGCGTCAGCGGTGTGCGCAATTCGTGCGAGGCGTCGGCGATGAAGGCGCGCTGCGCCGCGAACGCCGCGTTGATGGGGCGCATGGCCTGCCCCGTCAGCCACACCCCGCCGACTGTCGCGATGATGACCGCCCCCGCCCCGAGGGCGAGCAGGAGATAGGCCAGCCTGCGCTGCGCGTCGTAGAGCGGGGCCAGCGATTGTCCCGCCTGCAGTAACGCTTCTATATGCCCCAGTTTTGTAATGACCACCGTGTAGAGGCGGTAATCACCCTCGTCGGACGTTGCAAGGACGCTGAACCTGCCGCGTCCTTCGCGCACCGCGGCCCGCACGGCCGCCTCGTCGGGCAGGCCGGCGTGCTGCACCCCCCCAGGGTTGGCCTGGACGGTCCCATCCTTATTGAGCAGCAGATAGAAGTTGTTGCTGTTGGCCAACGACGCCGGCGCCGTGAAATAGGGGTTGATGCCCAGTTGCACGCTGCTTGGTACGTAGGCGAGAGCTGCTTGGCGCTGCGCGGCTAGCCGTAGCGTCACGTCGGACGCGGCGGCCAACTGGGACGCGAAGGTAAGATAGAGGATCGGCCCGAGCAGGAGCAGGCTAAGCGTGAAAATCGCCGCATAGGAGAGGGCCAGCCGGCGGCGGGCGCTGGTGAACACGACCGCCTCCTACTCCGCGCGCAGCACATAACCGACGCCGCGCACCGTGCGCACGAGGCGCGTGCCGGCGCCGGCGTCAATTTTGTCGCGCAGGTAGTGGATATAGGTATCGACGACCGTATCCAGGCCGGCGAAGTCGTAGCGCCACACCTGCTCGATGATCTGCTGGCGCGTCAGCACCTGCCCGGCGTGGCGCAGCATAAACTCAAGCAGGGCGAACTCTTTGGCCGAGAGCGCGATGACGCGGTCGCCGCGCCGCGCCTGGTGACCAGGGAGGTCGAGCGTCAAGTCGGCCAGGCGCAACTCGTTGCTGTCGCGGGCCGGCGGAGGGCGGCGGGCCAGCGTGCGCACGCGGGCGAGCAACTCGGAGAGCGCGAAAGGTTTGCCGAGGTAGTCGTCGGCCCCCGCGTCAAGGCCGCCGACGCGGTCCTCAACTTCGTCGCGCGCCGTGAGCATGAGCAGCGGCGTCTCGACGCCGGCCGCGCGCATACGGCGGCAGACCTCCAGCCCATCCATATCGGGGAGACCCAAGTCGAGGATAATGACATCGTAGGCTCTCTCGCGGGCGTTGGCGAGGCCTGTCACGCCCTCGGTCACGACGTCGACGACATGCAGGTTGGCCTCGAGTGAGCGGCGCAGCAGGCGTCCCAACCGCAACTCGTCCTCGATGATCAAGATGTGCATGCGCCGCCCGCCCCCTTTCTCTATAGTACTGTAACAACACAAGATGTGAAACTCATGTGAAATACGCTGCTTCGCTCATCATTTTCCCATATTCGCCCCATGTAGCGATGACGGGGGGTGTACCCCGCGATTGTGATGATGAGCGCCGTAAGCCTGCGACTGAAGTCGCATGGCAAACGACGGGCACTGAAGTGCCTCGCGCGCCACGCCGTGGAGCGACTTTAGTCGCCGTGGTGTGCCATGCGACTTCAGTCGCAGGCCGCGTCTCGCATTCGTGGGGCGCGTCCGATGACGGAGGCCAGCGTTCATCATTATTTATCGTGCGTGGCGCAAACCTTGCCATCTATATGGAACAGGGCACGATATGGAACAGGGCACGATCCAAGAGACAAACACCGACGTTTTTTCACGCAATATTCATGTTATTCACAGGGAACTCCCATGTTAAGGCGGTAACATGAGAGGTGTGAGGGGTATCGAGCCCCTGCGAGCGGGTGGACACGGACACTATCCTGGGATTGTCCGCCGCCACTCCGCCCTTGGATAGGCCCAGTCCCCACTGGCGCATAGAGTCCCCACTGGTAGATAGTAGGAGAATTCTTTCGATGAGTTCAACACGTACACTCGCCGTTCTATTGGCCGGCGGCATGGCGGTCAGCGGCCTCGCCGCCGCCCCGGCCGCGCACGTTGGGGCGGCGGCCGCCCCGACCACGACGCCCACACCCACGAAGGCGGCGCTTATGGTCACATCCGGCGCCACGACCAGTCGCGGCGGCATTGTCACCGTCACAGGGTCCGGCTTCGCCGCCAACGAGTCGATCACCGTTACCCTGAGCGGCATCACTTCGACCGTCACGGCTAAGGCCGACGGCACGGGTATGCTCACCGCGACCGGCTTCAGCGTCCCCTACAGCACGGCGACGGGCGCGCATACGATCATGGCGACCGGCCAGACGAGCAAGCGTTCCGCCAGCGCGGCCATCACCGTGCAGCAGCTCACGCCGTCCATCTCGCTCAACGCCACGACGGAGGCGCCCGGCGCGACCGCGACGGTGACCGGCAAGGGCTTCGGCCCCCAGGAGCAAGTCACGCTCTCCCTCAACGGTGAGGCCATCTCGACGACGGCGCCCATCACGACGAGCAACGGCGCGTTCAGCGCGAACTTTACCGTCCCCAGTTCGCTCCTACGCGGCGTCAACACGATCAGCGCCATCGGCAACGAGAGCCGCGTGAGCGCGGTGGCGGCGCTGACGGGTAACCTGCCGCGCGCCACGCAGTTCTACATGTCGGGCGGCATGAATACGGCGTCCGACAGTTCCAACATTGACATCATCAACACCAACGCACAGTCGGCTAGCGTCAACATGATCTTCTACTACGCCAATGGCACGCAGGTGACGAAGATCGTCGATGTTCCGGCGCACTCCACGCAGCGCTACGTCGCCAGCGCCCTGGGTCTGCCGCAGGGCACGTTTGGCGTGCAGATACGCGCCGACCGCCAGGTCGCGGCCGAGCTTGTCATCGCCCGCTACAACCATACCGACGGCGACAACCTCCCCGGTTCCCCCGGGCTGAGCGCTAGTTGGTACCTCGCCGCAGGCTCGACCAACGGCGGCACGGAGACCATCTCGGTCCTCAACGCCGACGCGACGCGCGCCGCGCACGTCCAGATGCAGTTCCTGGGCGTCACCGGCCGCGCGCGCCGCACCGAGACCGTGACGGTCCCCGCGCACACGAATAGCGTGTTCAACATCAACACCATCGTCCCCAACCAGGGCGTGAGCGTCGTCGCCCTCTCCGACGTCCCGGTGCTCGTGGAGCGCACCCAGACCTTCGGCACGAACGGCGGCGGCCTGACCACCCGCGCGGGGTCGACCACCCCGGCGACGGAGTGGCTCTTCGCAGCCGGCACGACCGCTAACGGCGTGCAGACCATCTACACGGTGTTGAATCCCGGCGATATCGCGGCGACGGTCACGGCGAGCTTCTACGCTAATAGCGGCGGCACGCTGGGTAGCCGCACCATCAGCGTGGGCCCGCGCAGCCGCGCCACGATCAACCTCGGCAACGTGGTCCAGGGCGACGGTATCGCCGCCGTGGTCACGAGCAACCAGAATGTCGTGGTGGAGCGCGGCGAGTACACCGGTTCGTTTGCCACGGCCAAGTCGGGCTCGGTCGTGTTCGGGCGCAACGGCGCCGGTGTCCGCTGGACCTTCCCGGCCGGCAACACCACGCCGCCTAGCGGCACGACACAGGGTGTCGACGAAGCGCTGGTGCTCTTCAACCCCTCGGCCGTGACGGTCCCGGTGACGGCGACCTTCTACGACAACACGGGTAAGATGGTGACCAAGAACTACACCATCGCGCCGACCGCGCACACCAACATCGCGGTGAACACGCTTGGTCTTAGTCCGCAGCACGGCGTCGTCCTGCAGTCGGGCAACGGCCAGGGCTTTATCGCCGAGCAAGGCATCACGACGATCGACGCGCGCACCTTCGAGTCCAGCCAGGGCCTCGCGCAATAGGGTAACCGGGCGGCAGGGGTCTACGTAGAGGACAACTCCTGCCGCCCGACCGTCCCCGGCGTCTCCCCTGTGCGTCCCCCGTCCCCAGCGCCCGGCGCGCCGCCACACGTAGGTGATGGCGGCGACCGGCAACGCGCGACACAAACGCGCGACACATATGAGGAACGAATGATGTATGCATTGTTAAAACGACTGGGCGTAGCGCTTCCCGCGCTCCTGGTAAGCCTACTGGTTCTCAGCGCTTTCGCCGTACGGCCAGCGGCGGCCGCTAGCGGCCACGCCCCGGCGGCGGTTCCCGCCGCGACGGCGACGATCACGGTTACACCCCCGGTCAGTACACGCGGCGGCCTGGTGTCGGTCTCCGGCAGCGGCTTCGTGACCAACGAGACGGTGGTGCTCGCCTTCGACGGCAACCTCACCTACTCCGTCCGGGTCCAGGCGACGGCCGCCGGCCAGTTGCCGGCGACTAACTTCACCGTCCCGTCGGTCTCCGGCCCCGGCGCTCACCGCATCGTGGCCACCGGCACGACGAGCCAGCGCAGCGCCACCGCCGTCGTCATCGTTGAGCAGGCCATGATCGTGGCGACCCCGACGAGCGTCAGCCGTGGCGGCCTGGTGTCGGTCTCCGGCGCCGGCTTCGCGGCCAACGAGCGCGTCGACCTCACGATCGACGGCGTGACCACTCCGATCACGGCCATCACCGCGACGGCGGCCGGCGCGCTGTCGTCCACCTCCGTGATGATCCCCTACACCGCGACCGTAGGTGAGCGCACGTTGACCGCGACGGGCCTGACGAGCCACCGCACGGCCACCGCGCGCGTCGTCCTCACCAGTGTGATGGCGACGCTGGTCGCCACGCCCGCGACGACCTCGCGCGGCGGGACGACGACCCTCACGGGCGCCAACTGGGCCCCTAACGAGGCCATCACCGTCACCTTGAGCAGTGTCACGACGCCGATTACGGTCGTGCACGCCACGGCGCAGGGCGCTTTCCCGTCTACTGTGGTGACCATCCCTTACACCGCGACGCGCGGGGCGCAGGCGTTCACGGCCACGGGCGAGTTGAGCAAGCGTACCGCCACCGCGGCCATCACGCTGGGCGCCGTCGCCGCGACCCTTGTCGCCACGCCGTCCACCACCAACCGCGGCGGAACGACGACGTTGACCGGCGGCAATTGGGCCCCCGACGAGGCCATCACCGTGACCCTCAGCGGCGTCACCACGCCGATCACGGTCGTGCATGCGACGGCGCAGGGGGCTTTCCCGTCGACCGTCGTGACCATCCCTTACACCGCGACACAGGGGACGCAGACATTGACGGCTACCGGCGCCGTCAGCAAGCGCACCGCCACGGCGACGGTGACCCTGGCGGCCGTGACCGCGACCTTCGCCGTCACGCCCGCCGCGACCAACCGCGGCGGCCTGATTACCCTCTCGGGCGGCAGCTTCGCGGCCAACGAGGCCGTCACGGTGACGGTCGACGGCGTCATCACGCCACTGGCGACGATCACGGCCACGGCGCAGGGCACGCTCTCCGCGACGGGCGTGAGCATCCCTTATAGCATCCCGGCCGGCCCGCACACGCTGCGTGCTACCGGCGCGGTCAGCAAGCGCGCGGCCACGGCCGGCATCACCATCGCCGCGCTCACGCCGAGCATCTCGGTGAGCCCGTCCGCCGCCGCCCCCGGGGCCACCGTCACCGTGACGGGCCAGGGTTTCGGCCGCCAGGAGCAGGTCACGCTCGCGCTCAATGGCGCGGCCATTTCCACGACCGCCCCCATCACCACCAACAACGGCGCCTTTAGCGTTAGCTTCACCGTGCCGAGTACCGTGTTGAACGGGCAGAACACGATCAGCGCCGTCGGCAACGAGAGCCGCGTCACGGCCGTGACCGCGCTCACCGGCAACCTCGCGCGCGCGCCGCTGTTCTACTTCGCCGGCGGGATCAACACGGCGACGGAGCACTCCGTGGTGCAGGTGCTCAACACCAACAACCAACCGGCCGACCTGACCCTGCATTTCTACTCCGACAACGGGACGATCACCAGCAAGACCGCCACGGTCGCGGCGCACACGCAGGCTGTCATCCCCGTGTCGCAGTATGGGCTGCCGTCCGGGACCTTCGGCCTGCAACTCAACGCCGACCGCCAAGTCTCGGCGCAACTGACGATCGAGCGCGACGGGCGCGACGGCGACACACTGCTGGGCAACACCGGCCTGGGCACGACGTGGTACCTCGCCGAGGGCTACACCGGCCTGACCTTCCACGAGAACGTCTCGATCATGAACCCCGACCCCAGCGTCGCCGCGCACGTCCAGCTACAGCTGCTGCCGTTCGGCGGACACGCCGGCAGGAGCGTCACCGTCACGGTGGCGCCGCACTCCAACAGCGTCACCGACATCAACGCGTTGCTGCCCGGCCAGTCGCTCTCGATCATCGCGACCTCGGACCGCCCGGTCGTGGTTGAGCGCACGCTCACCTTCAGCACCAACGGCTACGGCATGACCACGCGGGCGGGCAGCAACAGCCCGGCCACGAGTTGGATCTTCGCCGAGGGCACGACGGTCAACCGGTTCCAGACCTACCTGACCCTCCTCAACCCCAACGTGACGCCCGCGCTCGTCACGGCCAGCTTCTACAGCCGCACGGGCACGAGCCTGGGCAGCCGCACCATCCTGGTCACCGGGCGTAGCCGCGCCAACCTCAAGCTCAACGACCTGTTCAGCGCCAGCGGCGTGGCCAGCGTCGTCACGAGCAACCAGCCGATCGTGGTCGAGCGCCCCGAGTACTTCGGCTCGCCCAACGGCTATCGCATCGCCGGCTCGGACGTGTTCGGACGCAACGGCGCCGGCGTGCGCTGGAGCTTCCCGGCCGGGGACACGCAGGGGCGCAGCGAGTTCCTGCTCGTCTACAACCCCTCGGCCACGACGGTCCCGATCGACGTGACGGCCTACGGCAGCGACGGGCGCACGCTCACGCAGCGCATCGCCGTACCGCCGACGGTGCGCTACAACATCGACGTGGGGCGGCTGTTCCCCGGACTCGCGGCACAGCACGGCATCGTGCTGACCTCGGCGAGCGGCGCCGGCTTCGTGGCCGAGCAGACCGTCTTCGCCCCGGACCACAGCACGCTACGGTCCACGCAGGGCCTCGGGCAGTAGACCGGTAGGGGCGACGATCTCTCGCAGGGACGGGCGGGCGGGTGACCTAGTGTCGCCCGCCCGCCCGTCCCTTTTTGGGCTCGTGAATTATCGAAACCTGCGACTGCGGTCGCATGGCAGACCACGGACACTGCGGTGTCAGGACGAGGGGAGCGAGGCCGGCGCGCTGGCCCGTGCCCGACCGCGGTCGGCGTACGCTGCCATGCGACCGCAGTCGCAGGGCCCACGAGCGCCAATAATTCGCGAGCCCGCCCCTCCCCTTTTGGGCGCTGCCCCTGATCATGGCGCCGTGTAGCGCTGGGCCGGGCGTGAGGTACGGGCGCCAACCGCTCTCCAAGAGGGCGACGTGCGCGCGGTCTACTTAGCCGGCGCGATCGGCTCTATGCCCTTGCGGCGGGCGATGGCCACGGCCTCCGTGCGACTGCGCGTACAATGGGCAGGCGTACTTCGACACGACGTCGATCCTGCACGACACGCCCATCGTCTCGGCGTCGCTCAGGCTCTATACCCCGATGTGACAGGGCCGACGGGCGTGCAGATCCAGCCCAACGCGCCGATCACGGCGAGCGATCCTTTGACGACGTCGATCATGGCGCCGCCGCGCCAAGTAAGTTGGAACAGCGCGCCGGCGGTCGTCACCGGTTCCGGGGGCCTCGGTGAGAGCGCGAGTCAGGGACACTGGCACAACTGGGATGTCACCAACCTCGTCCAGCAGTGGGTGAACGACAGCCGGCTCAACAACGGCGTGACGCTGGTCAACGAGGGCGCACTGGTCGCTTCGCCTCGCCGCTGGGGGCCGCCGCGGGCAAGCCGGACGAGGCGCCCTACCTGGACATCGTCTACGGGCCGCGCCCGGCCGTCGACCCGCGGTACGTCGCCCGGCGCCCGACCGCTCCCGCGACATTCGGCGTGCCACCTCACGTCGCCGGCCCACGCGTCGCGCCCCGGTTGAACGATTCCAACCTGACGAGCATCTACGGCGTATCGGGGAGCTTTTCCTCCGACACCGTCTGCAGCACCTATGCGTGCGGGGGAGCGATCAACGTGGCGACCGTAGCAGGCGGCGGTGCGCCCCTCGACGGCGCCTATATTCGCATCGGTGTGACCCTGACATGCACCGGCCTCACCAGCCCTACATCGCCGACCTGTTCACATATTTACAGGACAGCCCCGGCTACTATACAAACCCTCAAGCCAGCCCGATAAGGGTGGAGGTATATCGTGGCGCTGATGATAATAGTGGGGGGCATCCTTTGGGTATCTACCACGATGGTACGACGCGGAAGGAGGTCCAGCTGAAGGTTTGCAATAACAGCGGCATCAACAACGCCCAAACGTCGATCGACAACATCTACTACCAGTTACGCCACGCCGCCTGCTATTAGGGCTGATGCTGTGTCGAGCGCGGATTAGTGGTATCGTTGTTGATCGGTAGTGGATAGCGATACAGGAGGGACGAGCATGCACCCAACCCTTTCCCGCGTAGTTTCCGGGTGGGCCATCGCCGGCGCGGTGTGCCTGCTCGCCCCCCTGTGCCCGCGCCCGGCGCACGCCTCTGGTCCCACGCTGGGGCTTGGACGGAAGCGCGCGACCGTCGCGCTCAGACTGCCCATCGTGAGCCCGTTGCGCACGATTCATGTCGGACAGTATCCCGCCCTCGTTACTGTGGACGTGCGTGACCGCCACATCTTCGTTGCCGATCAAGGGCATCTGGGGGGCGACCATACGCTGCCTGACGGGCCGGGCAGCGTGGCTATGGTCGACGAGGGGAACGGGGTCGTGCTGCGCACGATCCCGGTTAGCCAAGCCCCCGTCGCGCTCGCCGTCGATGCGCCGGCCCAGCGTGTCTTCGTGCTCTGCACGGGGCGTATCGACACGGTGAATGGTTTCATGAGCCGGGGCGGCAGCGTGAGCGTGCTCGACGCGGTGACGGGGGCAGTGGTGCGCACATTGTCCGTCGGCCCGGTACCCTTGCAAGTGTCGGGGAGTGGCGCGGCGCCCACCGCCCGCCAGGCGCTGGTTGTGGACTCGACAAATGGGCGCGTGTACGTGTCCACGTCGGCTACGGTGCTCGTCCTCGATGGCATGACCGGGGTCGTGCGGCGCACGATCGCCGTGCGTGGGGGCATAACGCCGAGCGTCATCGCCCCGAGCGTCATCGCCGTGGACGGGCGGGCGCGTCGCCTATACATGGGGGATAGCGGGGATACGACGATGCCCTTCCTGCCCTCGAGCTCCGTGAGTGGACTGTTCGGCGTGCTCGACGCGGCCACCGGCAAGGGGATCGCGAACGTCGCCGTGACCCAGTCGGGGATCAGCGTGATCGCGGTCGACGAGCGCGCAGGGCGCGTGCTCGTCTTCGAACTACACGGCAATCGCGAATATAGCACCGTCGTCGATGTGCTCGACGCGCGCAGCGGCAAGCTCTTGCACACGACAGACCTGGGGGTACCCTCGGACGGAAGCATCGCGGTCGGGATCATTGGGACGACGAGCCGCGTCGCTGTGCTCTATATTCCTAGTGAGTATGAGGCCGCCAACGGCGGTGGCGAGCGGGTGGTGGACATATTTGACACGCGCGATGGGCACATGCTTCGCACAACCGTGTTGCCGCCGTTCGGACGCTTTGTGGGGTACACCCTGGGGCAGGCATTGGCGATTGACGGGCGGGACAATCGGATCCTGGTCGCCAATGCGCAGGGGTATTTTGGCGGCACGGATTCGCGCGTCGCCGCTAGCAACGTCTACGTGCTCGACGCGCGCAGCGGTGCCATCATGCGCAGCTTGCAGGTTGGTCCAGGGCCGCAGGACGTGGCGGTCGACGAGGTCGCGCGGCGCGTCTTCGTCACGAACGAGCGCAGCGATACATTGAGCGTCTTTGACGCCGCACAACTCTAACGCTTGGGTGGATTACCTCAAAGGTGTCATGACGCCGTTTGGCGCCCAGTCGTATGGCGGCCGTAGGCGGCGAGTTGCCGTAATACTCTCAAGCGTGTGTCTTGTTGGTTCCATGACGGCGACTCCTTCAGTCACGCGCCTAAATGCTTCCACGTTGAAACCGCCGGATAGATCGCGCGTGGTAGTCGCCGCCTATCCCGTAAGTACTCGTTGGAAGCATTTAGGTGATCAAGCTTCTGAGCAGCCTGTATTGTCGCCCCCATCATCCGTTATCGTGGTTGGCGCGCCACCGGCGCACCGACCAGTAGTGCCTGTTCAGACCCTCGTGTCGCGATGCGGACGTGGGGATTTGGAGGTGGGAGCGGGGCAAACGATAGTGCTCGGCGGCTTCCACCAGTATCCGCACATCTGTGTCTACAACGGTGGGACGATACAGGCGCGTGGGGCGCTCACGCTCCGCGCGCAGACAATTTTCGTCGACGCAACCGCGCGTATAACGGCCGATGGTACAAACACTGTTCGTCATGCCACGGCTCCTCCCGGGTGGCAGGATGACCGCACAACCGTCCTGCCTGGCGCCCCTGGCCGGACTGGCAATCCGCGGAACGATCCGCCCGATGTCTATCCTGGCGCCGGGGATGGCAATGGCGCGGGGGGTACGGGGGGCGGTGTCCTGATCCTCATTGCCCGGCGCATCGCCATCGCCGGGCGTTTTAGCGTCGCTGGGACAGCGGGCCATCAAGGCGTCGGTTCGCACTGCCAATATGAAGGGAGTTGCCCGGCGTCGGGGAATGGTGGGGACGGTGAAAGTGGCGAGAGTATTCGCCTTGTCGCTCATGAGATGCAGCTGATAGGTTCGATCTCCACCATCGGGGGCGTCGGCGGTCCACCGGGCATCAATGTGACAAACCAATATGGACACGGTCCGCGCGGACGGATGGGACAGCATGGCCATCTGGGGGTTGTCAAGCTGTTCGTCGACATCGTGCGAGCGCCAAGCGGCGCTCTACGCATTGTGGAAACGACTATCCTGGGGGTGACGACGCCCGGCGGCCACGTCCCACCACCGACGAATACAGGGGGGGTAAGTATGTCACGCCAGGTGTACTCCATTTTCGCCCTCGCCGTCATGCGCGCATGACGGCGGGCAAATAGTCGAGGCGCTACATGACGATAGACCGACGCGCGATGCGTCCCCTCCTGGGGGCGCTCTGTCTTTTAATCGCCCTGAACATAGTCACGATGCACGCATCGCCACCCCAAAGCATTGCGCGGGGGATAGCTAATGTCGGAACACACCCCTCCTCGGGTGTCACGCTTTTACGCACCATTGCCGTCCCCGCACACTCCATCGCGCTAGCGGTCGATGTAGCGGCAGGGCGTGTTGTTGTGCTCTTGCAGGGACCTGGGAATATTACTAAGGGCGACGCGCCTACCGGCCATGCCAGCGTAAGCATCCTCGACGCCACGACGGGTAGGCTCCTCCGCACGACCACGCTCGGCCCTGCCAGCTACAGCGGAGACCCCTTCTATGCGAATAATTTCCCGCCGCTCGACAGCGAACAGGGGATTGCATCGTCGCTCGTCGTGGATGAGCATACCGGGCATGTATTTGTGCTTCAGCTGGATGCGTCAATCCCCAGTTCCACCGAGATTGGTATCGCCCCTACAAGTGGACGGATACGCATCCTGGACGTGACGACGGGCCGGATAGTACGCACTGTCTCAGCCGACAAGACCCCACTTGGGCTGATCGTGGATACGCGGAGCGGCCGTCTATTCGTTCCAAGTACGAGCCCTTCCATTCGTATGTTTTCCACGACGACCGGCGCCCTAGCACGCGTGATCCCCGCGACCCCCGCCGTGCATCAAGGCGCGCCGATGGTCGATGCGCGCCGGGGGCATGTGTTGATCAAGGGGATGATCCGGCCGCGGCCGGGGCGCGACGGGGTTATCGTCATCGACGCCACGACGGGGCGCGTCATCCGCGTCGTCCAGCTTTCCACGCCCTCGGCCTGTGGTCCCAGCCTGGTATTCGATGAGGGGACGAATCATCTCATTGCGGCTATCGGGGAGCCACGGGTCGCTATGCGCGCGCAAGTGCTCGATGGCGCCACCGGGCAGGTACTGCGCGATGAAGCGCTCCCTACAGTGGACGGCGCCGGAGGGAATTGCCCTATTGCCTTGGCGGCTGACGCATCGACGAGCCGCGCCTTCGTGTACGAAGCCCCCGCGTATACGGGGGGAACGAGCGATGTCGGCGTGCTCGACACGCGCGACGGGCGGATCGTGAGTACCATCCCGACAGGCTTCGGTGAATCGACCTCAATAAGCCTCGCGATCGATCATCGGACGGGGCGCGCCTTTGTCGTCGATACGAACACGCCTGATGTGACAACAACCTTCGACAAGCTGACGGTGCTCGATACACGCAGTGGGCGCGTTCTGCAAACCATGACACTGGGCCAGGGTCCCCCGGTCGTCGCGGTGGACGAGCGGACCAAGCGCGTCTTCGTGGTCAACGGGGCCGACAGCACGGTGAGCGTGCTCGACGCCTCGCACGCGTGACGGATCGCGCGTTGGTCCGGTGGCATAGCCTGTTTGCTAGCCGCGTGAGCTATTAGTCTGTCCGCTGCCATGCGCTGTCGGGCCGCTGGCCGTCGAGCGCAGGCCCAGGACTACCACCACAATCGTATGGTACATCCACTGGCGCGCTGCGGTGTACCTATGTCGTGGTTCGTGGATAATGGAGGTACAAGAAGGAGAGCTTACCATATGATAGCGCGCCTGATCTCCGGCCCCATCGTCGTCCTGACCCTCATCATGGCGGGTGCCGCGCCCAATCAGGCGCGTGCGCACGCCGCCACGCCATCCGCACTGCCGGCGACGGCGCGCTGGAGCGGACCGGGCTCTTTCTATTACATACGGGCGGCGCCCGCCGCCGCCCACATCGTTGGTCGAGTGACGCAGGGAACATCGCTACAGATCCTGGCGGCGACGCGTGGGGCGGATGTGGGCGGCAATCCGTGGTGGTACCGGGTGCGCGTGGGCGGCGCGACGGGCTATGTTACCTCCAATGCCGTGGAGACGGCCGGCGCCACGCGGCAACCCTGGACCGCCGTCGCCACGAGCGACGGCGACCCGACCGTGACGTCCGTGACGGCGCGGCGCGCCCCGCGCCTCACGGCGCCGGTGGCCGCGCTTTACCCGCTTGACGCGCGCTTCACTGTGCTCGGCCAAAGCGACGGTGATGCCGCACAGGGGAACGACGGCGTGTGGTACCGCATCGCGCAAGGTCCCCTCCCGCCCGTCTACATTTATTCCCCCTACCTCAAGTTCGCCGGTTGGGGCGGCGTGGCGCCGGCGGAGCCCTTGCTCACGGCGCCGTCGGCCGTGGCGATCGACGCCCAAAGCGGCCGCATCCTGTACTGGCGGGCCGGCGCCGCGCGCCGCCGGCCCGCCAGCACGGTCAAGATCATGACGGCGCTGGTCGCCCTGGGACGCCTGTCGCCGTCCGCGCGCTTGCGCGCGCCGGACGATGTGTTGAGCGTGACGACCGATGTAGGCGGCAGCAGCATGGGACTGCAGCCGGGCGAGATACTCCCGCTGTCCGATCTGCTCTACGGGCTGTTGTTGCCCTCGGGCAACGACGCCGCCTACACGATCGCGCAGGGGGTGGCTGGCTCACAGGCGCGCTTCGCGGACCTGATGAACGCGACCGCCGCCCAGCTGGGCCTGCGCGACACGCACTACACCAACGCGACCGGCCTCGACGAGGCGCGTGAGTATACGAGCGCGATCGACCTGGCGCGGCTGGCCCGCTACACCCTGCGGCACGCGCCGTTCATCGCGACGATCGTGCGTACGCAGGCCTACACCATCAACATCGGCCCCGGCCACCCGGCGTTCGCATTACACAGCCTCGACCAGCTGCTGGGGAGCTACCCCGGCGCGGACGGCGTCAAGACCGGGACGACCGCGCAGGCCGGCCAGAACCTCGTGGCGGCGGCGACGCGCCAGGGGCGCCAAGTCATTGCCGTGGTGCTCGACGCCACCGACCGCTACGCCGACGCCACCGCACTACTCGACCACGCGTTCGCCATACAGTGACATTGCACATTGCCGCGCTCACGCCCACGTCATTGCTGAGGCCGTCGCGACGTCAGGCATGACCCGTACGCGCCAGCGCGGCGCGCACGACGATGCGCTGCGAGTCGACATCGAACGGGTAACAGCTGATCATGGTGAGCGTGGACGTGGGTGTCTGGTACAGCACCGCCGTATCCGTCGGCTCCACGATCTTGCTGCTTGTCACCACGTAGACGTAGCCGCGCCCACCCTGGTATAGGTACACCTCATCGCCGACCTGCATCGCGGGCAACTGCTGAAAGATATTGCGCTGTATGTCGTCGTGTCCATAGATAACGTAGTTCTTCCAGCTGTCCCCTCCGCCAAGCGTCGCGGAGGAGCGCCAGTGTGTCACGGCGTAGCCGGGCGCGATGGGCAACGTCCCGTCCGCGGCGGTATCGCAGTCGTACACCGGGGCGCGCACGCCCAGCCGTGGGATGTAGATCGAGGTATTCGACGCATAGAGTGGACACGCTAGCGGCCGGGGCGTCGCCAGCGGCGCCGCGGCTGAAGACACGACCGCCGCGCCACCGGGGCGAGCTGGTCCGGCGCCAGGAGCGCCCCGCCGCGCCGCGATGGCCTTCCGTGCCAGCGCCACAGCCGTGTGAGTCGTGGTAGCGATGGCCGCGACGGCGGACCGCGTTGGCTCGGACGGAAGAACGGGCGGCGGCAGGGCGCGACGCCAACGGGGCGCCGGCGCCGTGCGCCGCGCATGCGCCGCGCGTGCGTCGAGTATAGACGCGACGGCGCTCACGGGCGGAAAGCTGCCGGCGCCGTGGCCGTGCAGCACGGCAATGCCGCCGAGCGCCGCTATGACAACCAAGACGACGCCTGCTATAAATCTTGTTGGACGCATTTTTGTCGACGATACACCAGGTAGCTATGAGCGTGGGGACGCACTACATAGTGGCATACGAGCCGTCGCGACCGCAATAGCCCGAGTGGGGCTATCGTTCAACCAAGTCCTACCCACAGGGCGTAAGGTCAATATCCGATTGCGCCGACATGATACGCTTGTGCTAGGACCAAGGTGGGAATTACCGACAACCGACAACTGACAACTAATGACTCAACTAATCGATTTCCGCGTCGGAGACATCGTGCGGCTGCGTAAGCCGCACCCCTGCGGCGGCTACGAGTGGACAGTGCACCGGCTGGGCGCCGACATCGGGCTGCGCTGTGATACCTGCGGCCACTATGTGATGCTGCCGCGCGCCACGCTGGAGCGGCGCCTCAAACGTTTCGTCGCGCGCGGTCCTGAGCCCGCAGAGCAGACGGAGTCAGTGGAGCCGACGGCCGACAGCTAATGGTTAGTAGTGTCGTATGTCTCTGAACTGGGCCTATCGCCTCCTCCCGCCGCGCCGCCGGGAGCGCATCCTGTTCAACGTGATGCTGCCCATTGGCGACACGCTGTTCACGACGCCGACCATGCGCGCCGTACGCCGCCGCTTTCCCCACGCGCACATCGCCGCGCTGACCTTCCCCACCAACGCGGGTGTCCTCTACGCCAACGAAGACATCGACGAGATTATCCTGCACCCCACGGGGCAAACGTTCACGCCGTGGGAATACGTACGCTTCCTCTGGCGCATGCGGCAAAAGCACTTCACCATGGCCATCGAGTTCCGCCCCTACGTGTGGTGGCTCAGCGTCGCGTGCGGGATCGTGCGCCGCCTATCGTTCGACATCCCGGTCTACCAATGGTTCTTCCCGTTCAGTCCACGCCCCTGGAAACACCGCCATGCCATCGCCAACTATGCCTCGGTGATAGACCTATTGGGCCTACATGTGGACGACTCGCGGCTCGTCGTGCGCACGACGGAGCAGGATCGCGCGGCGCTGGCGGACTTTCTAGCGGCGCAAGGGGTTGGGGTTGGGCGCGCTGAACGATTGATCGTGCTACACCCCGGCGGTGAGGGTTTCCGCGGGATGAAGCGGTGGGATAGCGCTCGCTTCGCCATACTTGGCGACCGGTTGGCGGAACGTTACGACGCGCGCATCGTGATCATCGGCGGGCGCGACGAACTGCCGCTCGCCCAGACTGTCGCGGCGGCTATGACGCGCCAAGCGCTCGTCCTCAACGGGCGCGTGACACTGGGGCAGTCTATCGCCTTGCTGGAGCGGTGCTACCTGTTCGTCGGCGACGACAGCGCGCCGCTGCACATGGCTGGATCGTTGGACGTCCCCACGGTCGGAGTCTTCGGCCCGACCAACGTGGTCAACTACCACCCCGTGGGGCCGTACGTCGAGATCGCGCGCTCCGACCTGGTGTGCAGTCCCTGTTTTTTCTTCGTGGGCAGCGCGCCTGTATGGGCGGGCTCACGCTGCCGTGTGCCCACCTGCCTGCACGCGCTCGCCGTCGAGACCGTCCTGGCGGCGGCGGAACGCGCCATTGCTAAAAAAGTGACGAGTGGCGAGTGACGAGTGGCTAGTTTCTCTCGCCACTCGCCACTCGTCACTCGCTACTCGTCTAGGCGACGGTCTCGACGACCCAGCGGCTGGGCGTCCCTTTCGTCAAGTCGACTTTTTTACCCGTGGCCAACTCGATGCAACGCAGCCCGTACGCGACATCTTCGGCCTGGTGCGTATCGAGCCACCAGTCCCGCGGATAGAGCTTCTTGACCGACTGCGAGATGAGATCGGGCGAGGTCGCGTAGTGGCGGCTGAGGTCACCCATCGTCTGGATATGGTCGAGTTGCGCCTTCACGTCCATGATGACACGCGCGAACTTCGCCTTGCGTTCGTTATTGGTGTAATAGATGTACCATTCGATGCCGCTTTTCCATACGTCACGCATTGCCTTACTCCGTTTGCCTCAACTCCATCCGTTGTCTCTGGGGTTGGTTGGCTGTCAAAGCACGAAATGTGCCATACGCTGACGCCCGCCGCAGGCCCACGACGGGCGCCATAATAGGCGTTACCTGGCGCGCTCACGATGGCGTTGGGCGACGCCGATGCGGGCAATGGCGCGCAAGAGGGCCAGTTGCGCCTCGGCGCGCGCCTGCGTGTCTTGCGCGCTCTGCAGCTCGGATTCAGCGCGCCGCCGCGCCTCCTCGGCGCGCGCCAGGTCGATCTCCTCGGTCCGCTCGGCGGCGTCGGCCAATATGCGCACCCCACGTTGGTCGACCTGCATGAAGCCGCCCGCCACGGCCAACGAGTCCCACTGGCCGTTTTGTTGCACGCGTAACTCACCCGGTCTCAATGTCGTCAGCAGTGGCTCGTGCCGCGGCAGGATACCGATCTCGCCCCCCCCGGCCGGCGCGATGACCATGTCGACGTCTTCCGACAACACGGTGCGCGTCGCCGTGACGATGTCTAGCTTCAAAGGCATGGCTCACTCCGTTTCCAGTCGAAAGTCGAAAGTCGAAAGTGGCTAGTTAACTTTCGACTTTCGACTTTCGACTTTCGACTATCGACTTTCGACTATCGACTATCGACTAACTACGCAGCTCGTCCGCGCCGCCCTTGTTGAAAAAGTCGGACTCGGTTACGTCGTCGAACTCGCCGTCGAGGATACGGCGGAAGCTCTTGACCGTTTCGTCGACGGCGACGTACGCGCCGGGCTTGCCGGTGAACTGCTCGGCGACGTGGAACGGCTGCGAGAAGAAACGCTGCACCTTGCGCGCGCGCGCCACCGTCAGCTTATCCTCGTCGGAGAGCTCGTCGATACCCAGGATGGCGATGATGTCCTGCAGGTCGCGGTAGCGCTGCAGCACACGCTTGACCTCCTGGGCCACGTCGTAGTGCTCCTGCCCCACCACGTTCGGATCGAGGATGGTCGAGGTCGAGGCCAGCGGATCGACGGCCGGGTAGATGCCGATCTGCGTCAGCGAGCGCTCCAGGTTGATCGTGGAGTCGAGGTGCGCGAACACCGTGGCCGGCGCTGGGTCGGTGATGTCGTCGGCCGGCACATAGACGGCCTGCACCGAGGTCACCGAGCCGTTTTTGGTCGAGGTGATGCGCTCCTCCAGGGCGCCCATCTCGGCGGCCAGCGTCGGCTGGTAACCGACGGCGGAAGGCATACGCCCAAGCAGCGTCGATACCTCGGAGCCAGCCTGGGCGAAGCGGAAGATGTTGTCGATGAAGAGCAACACGTCGCGGCCTTCCTGGTCGCGGAAGTACTCGGCCATGGTCAATCCCGACAGTCCCACGCGCTGGCGCGCGCCCGGCGGCTCGTTCATCTGGCCGAATACCATGGCCGTCTTGTCGATAACGCCGGACTCGATCATCTCGTGGTAGAGGTCGTTGCCCTCGCGGGTGCGCTCACCCACGCCGGCGAACACGGAGTACCCGCCGTGCTCGCGCGCGATATTGGCGATGAGCTCCTGGATCGTCACCGTCTTACCCACGCCGGCGCCGCCGAAGATGCCGGTCTTGCCGCCGCGCCGCATCGGCGCGATCAGGTCGATGACCTTGATGCCCGTTTCCAGCATCTGGATCTCAGTCGCCTGCTCCTCGAACGAGGGCGCGGCGCGGTGGATGGGTAGGCGCGGCGTGTCGGTCGGGAGTTGCCCTTTGCCGTCGACCGTCTGGCCGAGCACGTTGAAGATGCGGCCAAGCACCGCGTCCCCGACCGGCACGCTGATCGCGGCCCCCGTGTCGCGCACCTCCGTGCCGCGCTGCAAGCCGTCGGTCGGCCCCATAGACACGGCGCGCACGACGTTGTTGCCGAGCTCCGACTGCACCTCGAGCACAAGCGTCGGGGCCGCCTGGCCCTCGTCTGTCTGTCCGGTGGTATGGCCGTGACTACCGGAATCCTCGTCCTTGTTGGTCAGGTCGTTGCTGACCGCGCGATTCTCCTGCGCGGCGGCGCCCGTTAGAATAACGTCGAGCGCGTTGTAGATCGCCGGCAAGCTCCCCTCGGGGAACTCGACGTCGACCACCGGCCCGATGACCTGCACGACCCGCCCTGTCGCGGTTGACGTCGCTGTCGCTCGCGCGGTCGTTGGTTCTGCTGTCGCTGTCATTGTGTGTCTCCTTCAGCTGTCAGCTATCAGCTGTCAGCCATCAGCTTTTTTAGATTCCACGCTGTCTGTTTCTATTATCTCATACCAACGTGGCTGACAGGCGTCAAACCGCTACGTTCCTACGAAAAGCTGACAGCTGACAGCTGATAGCTGTCAGCTAGCGCAGCGCCTCGGCCGCGGCGGAAATCTCCGCGATCTCCGTGGTGATGCTGGCCTGCCGCGCCTTGTTCAAGCTCAACGTGAGATCGCCCACAAGCTCGTTGGCGTTGTCGGTGGCGTTGCGCATCGCCACCAGCCGCGCCGCCTGCTCGCTCGCCTTCGATTCGAGGACGGCGCGGTAGATTTGTGTCTCGATGTAGCGCGGCAACAGGCTATTCAGCACGGCGGCGGGGTCGGGCTCATACTCATACTGTATATGCGCGGCGGCGCCTTCGCCCTCCCCGTCTTCCTGCTCCCCGCCTTCCTGCTCCCCGCCTCCCTGATCCGGCTGCACGGGGATGAGTTGAATGATCGCCGATTCCTGCCGCACCGTCGAGATAAAGCGCGTGTAGGCCAACTGCACCTGATCGACCGTGCCATTGGTATACTCGTCGATGACGAGACGCGCGATCCCCAACACGCGTTCGAGCTCGGGGTAGTCTCCGAGGTTAATCTCCTCGCCGGCCAACTCCACGCCCGAGCGGCGCAGGAAGTCGCGGCCGCGCCGGCCCAACGCGTACCCTCGGACGGGATGAGCCTGTTCGACGACGAAGCGGCTCACCGCGCGGTTGACGTTGGCGATCAGGCCGCCGACGAGGCCGCGGTCGGGTGTAACCTCGATGATGCCGACGGCGCGCACCTCGCGCTGCTCCAGCAGCGGGTGCGTCACATCACTGCCGCCGGCGCCCGCGAGGCCGGCCAACACCTCGCGGATGCTGTCGGCGTACGGCCGGGATTCGGAGGCGCGGCTTTGTGCGCGCCGTAGGCGCGCCGTAGCCAACTGCTGGAACGCGCGCGTAATCTGCGCGATGTTCTTCGTCGACCCGATGCGCCGCCGGATATCGCGCGGGCTCTCTGGCATTGCTCACTCCGTTCGTAGTCGTGAGTCGTGAGTCGTGGGGGGGGGGGGGGGGGGGCAGATAAAAAAG
>JAABUV010002847.1_pt1 | contig 22809 bp, 18 predicted proteins | sample 5559971 | NCBI WGS metagenome assembly JAABUV01 (sample SAMN10711881, study PRJNA513362) | rock metagenome | isolation source: Antarctica rocks | place: Antarctica: Victoria Land, Knobhead nord | collected 2015-12-19
TAGCTGTTCAGAGGTTTGAGTGCGCTCATCCTGACGCCGCTGAGGCGCATGCAGCCCACAAACTGCTTTGCTTCCCGCCTCTATTTGTGGTGGGACAGTGACCCTTTGAGGACTGTCTAGCCTATCTGTGCTCTCACGCAGAGGATTCGAGGCAATTTGCATCTGCAGGTGTGCATGCACGTGCCATGATATGCATGAGGACTTGTCACTGAGAAGTAGTTTGGCACTTCTCCCATCTGCAGCCTTAAGGCAGCCATGCATGGTGGTGTCATTGGGGGTAGCCCCAGGGAGGGACTAGGGAGGAGTGCTCGTGCAGCGAGTACTTGACATGGCGAAAGCCATCACGTCAACAGCGGTGCTGTGCTTGCATGTCGCAGACAAACCTCTGGCGAGCGCGTTATACTTCTAGGAGCAACAGACACCTGCTCACCATCCTATGCTCAGAGTGACCCTTGTGATACAAGACACGGGCCCACAGATCCCCTCACCCAACAAAACCAACACTCATGCGTTTGTAGCTGGCGATAAGCCATGCTCTCAACACAGGCACAGGCGCTCAGGCCCGACCTGTGCCCGCCCGCCCAGGCCTGCTGGCGCCTCCGCGGCCGCCCGCCTGGCGCGGCCGCTTAGCAGGCCGCCCTGGGCCGGCCTCGTCCGCCTCCGGCCCCGGCGCCGGCCGGCGCTTTTTCGGCTTGTTCCGCTGCATCGCCGCCGGGTTGGGCGGCTTCTTGTGCCGCTTGGGCTTCGGACCCTTCTTCGCCTCCGGCGGTGCACGTGGCGCGCCCGCGCCGCCCGCGCCGGCGCCCCGCCGCAGCGCCTTCCCGACATCGAGCACGTGGCCCAGCAGCGCGCCCGGCGGCGCGCCCGCGCCGGGGCTGCGGCTCGCGCCGTCGGCCTGCACGGCGCCCCAGGCGGCGGCCGCGCCGCGCCCGGCCGCCGGCGCCGGCGCTGGTGCGGCCCGATCGGCTACGGCCAGGCGCGCGCGCAGCGTGGCCGCCGCCGCACGAAATTGCTTCTGCACGCGCGCGATGGCGTACGAGCCGGCGCCAATGTCCTTGCCTGCGCCATGCCAGTGGGCTGCGCCTCAGCACAGAGGTGCTCTCCATGGCGGCAGACTCAGCCCTGCCTGCTAGCAGCAGCACTGCAGGAATTGCCACCGCCGCCGCCGCAGTCACGTGTACCAGGTGCCAGATTTGATTGAAAACAAGCTCCTCGTGTTACGCAACATGCAAGGCCATGCAAAAACTGCAATGGGCGCAACGCCCTCCTAACACAGTGCGCTCGCGTGCGTGCTGAGCAGCAGCGGCGTGTGTGCTGCCCTGGCTGCAGCAGGGCGCGGCCTCACCGGGCTCCTGCGGGTCCTCGACCGCCAGCAGCCACGGCCGGCCGGCCGTGCGCCAGGCCTTTGGCTTGGCCACGACGCCGCCCCGGCGCACGCTCACCTGCAACCAGGGGACAGGTCAGGGGACGCCCGGCACACCGACCAGAGCACCTTGCACTCTCGCTGCCTCGCAATTGGCCTCCACCCACCGCGCAGGCGCACACGCAGGCGGACCGCATCACATCGCGCTACAAGCAGGCTCGCGCGAATCTTCTGCATCCTACACACGGCACGTGGCGCCTTCCGGCATGAGCGGGTTGAGCGGCGGCCGCGTTGCGCTGTGCGCCCGCACGCTGGTCCGGGCGCTCGGGCGCAGCGCTGTCCAGACTCTGCCCGCGATAGCGCAGGGCACATCCCGGCGCACCGCCTGGCGCTCGTAGTCAAACTGCCGCCCGAAGCGCTCCAGGAAGCCCACCAGGGCGTGACCCAGGTCCACCTGGCCGCCGCCGCGGCCGCCGCCGCCGCCGCTGCCGGCCGGCCCCGGCAGCACCGGCCAGGCGGGCGCGGCGCGCTCGGCCTGCAGGTGCGCCAGCGCCAGCAGCGCGGCCGAGTACCTGCGCGCGCCCGGCGCGCAGCTGGGGCGGGGCGCGCGGTCGCCGTGCCTGTGGCCAGGAAGCATGCTTGGGGCTGCCGCGCTCCTGGCCCGTTGGCACGGCCTCTCCAGGAGCCAAGCCCGCTCTTGCAGCTGCCCCCAAGCGCTTGCAGCTGCGTCCGTGCACATGTGGGCGCGCAGGCCGGCGACAGGGCCCGCCCAGGCGCTGTTGATCCCTGTACGGCAATGGACAGCACCGCTTGTGCTGTGCGCCGCGTCTCGCGCGCCGGCAGAGAGCAGCTGGGGACAGGAAGAGACAGGGGCGCACGAGCTGAGGCCGCCCTTGAAGACCTCGTTGAGCCGCCACTGCTTGAGCAGCGCCTTGACGACGAGCACGAGCGGCCGCAGCGCGGGCACCGCGGCCGCCGCGCCGGCGACCCACGCGACCGCCGCCGCGCCGTTCGCGACGCCCAGGCTGATGTCTACGGCCACGCTGCGGCCGCCGCTGCCGCCGCCGCCGCCGCCGCGCGCGCCTGCCAGCCGGCACTTGATGATGGGCACGCGCGCATTGCCGATCAGCAGCGGCGACCCGGCCAGCACGCCGCGGCCGGCCAGCCGGCCGAGCAGCGCGGTGAGCAGGCCGCGCAGGCGCTCGCGCTCGGGCCGTTCGAAGCCGGTGCCAGCCCGCGCGAGGTGCGCGCCCACGCCCAGCACCACCACGTCCAGGTCCGAGTTCTGCGGCGCGCATCATGCTGGTAACAAGAACAGATTGAGTAACTGCCAACCTGAGAAAAAACGCATGCATGCACGGCCGCGCTCGCTCTCTGTGCGCGCGGCACGTCGCGTGCGCGCGCGCGTCGCCGCCGACGCAGGGCTGCGGCCGGGGCGCCCGTATCGCCCGGGGCGACCTGCTGCGCGCAGCAGCGGCGGCGGCGCTGCTGCGCTGTTAAGGCATGTCATCCAGGGCGCTGCGGCACGGCCAGTCTGCTTCCAGTCCTTGCCGTGCCCTACACCTGTCTCAATACGCAAGCTCACGGTGGGCGGCCGACTCTCACGGTTCCCGGCTCTTCCAAGCATGGCAAGCGCGGCCGCACCGGCAGCGCCAGCCCCGTCGCCTGGCTGCCAAACAGCACCGTGCGGCTGCCCGGCCACAGCTCGCCGGCGGCCGCGCCGACGTGCCACAGCGCCTCGCGCACCAGCGCGGCCTCCTGCGCCGTCGGCGCGGCCGCCTCGGCGAAGGCGAGCACCTCGCCGTGCAGCGCGGACATGCGCGGCGCGGGCGGCGCGCCACGGCCCGCGGGCCCGCTCGCCGCCTGCGGCGCCGCAGCGCGCTGGCCGCCGCCCCGCAGCAGCCCTTCCGAGTCCGGCCGCGACTGCAGCGCCGGGCCCGCGCCGTCCCGACGGACGGCAGCCGCATGCCATGCGCCGTGTGCCTCACCCAACGCCGGCGCGCTCGGATGCGCCGGAACAGCTGCGCTGCTGCTCGGCGGACGCTCCGCGGCCTGTGGCGGCCGCGGCGGCTCCGCCGCGGCCGCGCTTGCCGGTATGTCTGCATATGCTGGCACGGCCGAGCTGGCCAGCACATCCACGCCGCCGGCGCCGGCGCTCGGGCGGTCCTCGAACACGGGCAGGAGCAGCGGGGCGGAGCTGGGCGCCGCGCCGGCCCCTGCTGCGGCAAGCAGGGGCACGCTGGGGTCCAGACCCTGAAGTCTGGTCACGCCCAGCTCGTCCATGGCCGCCGTTTCCGCATTGGCCGCACCCCGCGGCCGGTCTGCAGGGCGCGCCGCCGCTATGGCTGCGCCAGTCTGACCGCCGGCCGCTGCCCGCTGGGGCTGCTGAGGAGCGCGGCCCGCATCGCATCGCCCCGCAGCCGCTGCAGCAGACTGCTGGCGCTGGGAGCACGTGCACGGCTCCTGACACACGCGCTTGGGCGCCGGCAGATCAGCGCCGTCCGCCACCTGAAATAACACGACACGGCATCAGTGTATCTGCCGGCGCATGGTAGGAATCACAGGACCAGCGTGCTAGCACTGAATTTCTAATAGATCACCAAGAGATGCAGGCCAGCAGCTAGAGCCTCGTTAACCCCACATTGCCCCACAGAAGCAAGGAATGATGATGAGGACACAGCACACCCCAACATGCACGTGCAGCTCCTGCAAGACCGTAACTCACATGAGGCGGGCAGTCCAACGAGCCGGCCAACGCGCATCAGCCAGCAGATCGCACCGCGTCGTCGCCCGAGCGCGCAATGGCCGCGCCCCGCGCCGGCCGCAGCCTGTGCAGCGCGTCCAGCGCGGCGGCGGCCTGCTTGCGCTTGGGCGGCTTGCGCGCGCGCAGGCGCAGCAGCTCCCCAGGCGCGCCGGCGCCCAGGGCCTCCTCCAGCAGCGCGCCCTCCTGCCCGCCCGCCGGGCGGCCGTCACGCCCTACCTACCTCCATACCATACCCTACCCAACCTCCCGCCGTTACGCTGGGCGCACGCTTGCAAAGGCGCTGACTGGGTGTTGCTGCCATGTTCCTCCTCGCCCGGTCGTCAGCATAAGTTCTTGTTCAGGCCGCCCGGCGATAGGTGCATACTTACATAGAATGCATCACAGCAACGACGCGCAGTGGGGCCCTCGTGTCTGAGTCAGCGGACCGACTCCGAATCAACACTGTCGGGCAAGGTACCCAGGACAGGGTGAGTCAAGCTGCCAGGACTATAAGCTGCGAGGGCCGGCAATGAGCTGCCCGGCGCGCAGGATCACGCAAAATCACCTGCACCAGCTCCGCGATGGCGTCGTCCAGCTCGCCGGGCTGCGGGTCGCAGCCGCCCCGCGCGAGGCCGACCCAGGCCTGGCACAGCGCGCGCGTTGCGCCCGGGCGGTCCTGCGGCGCTGCTACCGCTGAGCTGGGGAGACAGCAGGATGCCGCCTGCTCGCGTTCGCCTGCTCCTGGATAGTACCTGCGGTACATGCACTGCCGGGCACCCACGAAAGGAGGAAGGCGGCCCGTTTCCTGCAACACTTGGCGCTTGTGTGCTCGAAAGCACTGATTCATAAGGCATGGAGAGCGCTCTCAGGTCGCACGGCGGCGCTCTGCCTCCAACACCGCGCGCAAATAATTCTGGTGGGGGTGCGGCAGGGCGCGGCCGCGCGCCTGGAGCGCTGCGACGGCCGCGAGCACCAGCGCGATGGCGGGGTCAGCGCCCGCGCCGCGCGCCGCCGCCGCGCCGCGTCCTGCGTCCGCCGCCGCGCTCACACGCCCGCCGCCGCCGCACGTGCGCGCCCCGGCCGCGACCCTCGCGCAGCACGGCGCGCCGGCAGCGCAACCGCCTGGCGCAGCGGGCGCAGCTACGGCGGCCACGGCGGGGCCCGGCCCGCGGCCCGGCGCCGGCGCCGCCGCCGGCCCCGCGCCGGCGGGCAGCGGCAGCAGCGCGGCCAGCGCGGCCGCCACAGCCGCCTCATCTGGCAGCGCGCCGGGCGCAAGCGCGAGCCGGTCCAGGTGCGCGGCGGCCCAGGCGGCAGCGGGCGGGCAGTCGGCGCCGCCCGCAGGCAGCGCACGCGCCTGCGACGCGCCGGCGCGCAGCAGCTCCGCCAGCGCGCCGCGCACGCGGCGCGCGTGCAGCGCGCCCGGCGCGCGCCAGGCCAGGTAGGCGGCCACCTCGGCGCCGCCCGCCACGCCGGCGCCGTCCAGGCGGCCGGCCGCGCCGAGCAGGGCGACCTGCAAGCGCCCCGCGAACCTGATTTACATCTTAAACGCAAGCGCTGGGGCAGCGGGGACGCGCTCGCTAGCCAGTGAGATCCGGCATGGAGCGGCGACGGCTCTGGCTCGTGCCGGCTGCACGCGGTTGGGACGGGCCTTGCAGCAGAGCCAGCGCACAGTGACTGACACCAAGGAAGCGCGCCCGTCCGCACCTTCAGCGCCCTGTGCACCGCGCCGGCCTCCTCGCGCTCCAGCGCGTCGCGCTTGCGCTTGGCCGAGCCGGACGCCGCCAGCGCGCCCAGCGGCGCGGCGGGCAGCGGCGCGGCGGGCGGCGGCGCGCCCGCTGCGGCGTGCGCCGCGGCCGGCGCCGCGCCGGGCATCCCCGCACCCTCGAACAGCATCTGCGCGGGCGCGGCGCGCGCCGGGCGCCTCAGCACCGACGCGGCCGCGCCGCCTCTCGGAGGACGGGGCTGCAGTGTTCCTCCTGGGGCATCCGCACGTGAGCACTCTGCAGCCGCCGTGTCGCTGGACACGCGGCGGCGGGCGGCGGCTCCTGTGCTGGCGAGGGCGGCGGGCGGGGCGGCGGACCTTGGAGATGGCGGCGAGGATGCCGCGCCGCAGCGCCGGCTCGGCCGCCGGGCTGGCGTCCGGGTGCAGCAGCGCGTCCACCAGGCGCGGCAGCACCTGCGCCCGGCCAGCGACCGGATCAGGCAAGGAGCGCCAACAATGTGCTCTGACCAACTGTGGTCGTTCCCGGCGCCATGTGGGTGCGGTGCAGCACCTATGCCTACCCCAGCGACCAGGTCGGGCAGAAGCCTGTGACAGATCTTCAACAAAACTCACTTAAAGGCCGCCAACCAGATGTGTATAGTGCTTTGGCACAGAGCCTGTACAGCAGCGCACTCTGCCAAGAGACGGGCAGGACGCCGGGCACGCCGCGCTTGCATGCGGGGGCACGCTGCAAAAGGATGCCCGCCCAAGCAGACGCATGGAGCGCGTCAGCAGCCTGGGCGGCAGGTGGGCGACGCGCCGCGCTGCACGTGGCACCGCTTGTAGGACGGCGGCGCGGGTCAAGCGCCGGCAGGCTGCGCACCGTGTCGGCCGCGCCGCGGTCGGGCCCGCTTGCGTCCCAGGACGGCACGAGCAGCAGGCTGTCGCGCTCGCCGGGCGCGGCCTTCCACGCCTCGTCGTCGACCAGCGTCACGCCGCCCGCGCCGGCGCCAAAGTGCTCGCGCAGCGGCTTGACCATATCGTGCGCCTCGCCGCCTGCCGCGATGTGGTCCTGCGCCGGATCCCCCCGCTTATTTAAAGCGTAGCACCGAGAAGCAAGCGCGGACGTTTGCAAGGTGCGCCCAGCGGCTCTCGGCAGCCCCCCGGACAAGCCCATGGGCGCACCTGCTTGCCTGTCAGCTGTGGCATGCTCTGCCAAAGTCACTCAGCCAAGGCCGTTCCCAGCGCTGGGCGGGGCGGCACGGGCAGCGGGCGCGGGAGCCGCGCACCGTGGCCGCGCGGCAGTGGCCCCGGTGCAGCACCACCTCAAACTCGCACGCCAGCCCGCGGCTCTGCAAGTGGCCGCGTATGGCCGCCAGGCCGTGCTGGACCGTCCGCGCCGTGGCCGAGGAGAAGATGCCCAGCCTGCCGGCCGCGCGGCGCGCGCAGTCGGGCGGGGCTCCGTGACCAGAGCAGCGCGCCGCTGCCGTCCCGCGCGCCAGGGCGCCGGGCTGAGAGGGCGGGCTGCGCGCTGCGGGCGGCTGCGGCGTGCGCACCTGTATGCGCTCGCGAGCTCGGCAATGCGCTCCACGCCTGCGAGCGGCAGCAGCGCTGCGCTCAGCACAAACAGTTCAGACAAGATTGCGTTGCGGCGTGCCGTCACATACGTGCCTTGCAGCACAGTGGCCTGGCGTGGGCCTTGAAACGCAGTGCTGAACACACTCGACGGAACGCAGGCATGCGTATCACCATGCTCGCAACCTTTCAGTGGGCCGCACCGGGCCGCAGCTGGAAGCGGTGCCCCTTGCCGCGCGCCCACTCCTTCTGCACCAGCGTCCCGTTCAGGTCGAAGAGCAGGAGCTGGCGCGGCTGCGGCGGCGCCGAGTCTGCAACAGTCCCTGGCACGCTGTCAACCACGTTGCCCAGCTCCAGTGCGCTGTCAGCCGCCCCGTCGTGCCCAGACGAGCGCTCGGCGGCAGACTGTACGCGCGCCGAGTCGTCGGAGGCGGCAGCAAACACGTCCATGGCGCTGCACCGGCCGCCGCGGCCAGGCACAGCGGCGCGGCCGTGCGATGTGAACAGCCTGTGGTGTGGCAGGGGTGCTGCTTGGACTTGGCTTGGTGCTTCAGGGTCTCCCTGCTGCTTCCCTGGGCCCTTGCAGCTTCTTTTCTGGGCACTCGGGGGAGACTTGCGAGACCTGACGCTACAGGGAGGTGGCCTTTGCACGGCGGAACTGAACTTGCACTTGTCAGAGACAGGCAGCGGCTATGGCAAACACACGTCCACTTTGGTGCTGCAAAACCAGTGCCAGGCGCCCACACACAGAGGTGTCGGGTGTCCTACGCATCCTTGACACACTGACCTTCTGGCTGTCTACCTGTTGCAAAGCACAGTCCTAGAAGGCATCAGCTCGGTCTCCGCTCGTCCTCGCTGGCGCTGTCTGTGCCGCTGCCGGGCAGGCGGCCCGCTTCTACGGAGGCTGTGCGCTTGGCGCCGCGCCGCAGCACGAGGCCGTTGCGCCGGAACGCGAAGCACAGGCGCGCGAGGTAGACCTGCGCACAGCGCACCGCGCCCTCAATATTCAGCCCTGCCTCCGCCTTTCGGCCTCCACAGCGTAGCGCAACGGGCACAGCGTGGCGGGCTTGGGGCTCCACCGTCATCGCGGCAAGGAGGACGAAGACGAGCAGCCTCTCCGCCCAGGTGTGGTCGGGGTCGGAGGCCATGGCGCCCGGGCGCGTCCAGCGTCAGCAGGCAGCGGACACAAGAGCATGCATGCAATCCTGCGCTCTGCTGACGTCAGGCCATCAGAGCCTCGAGCTAAACCTGGGGCCTGGAGGACACTGGCCGGGCCAGTGTCCTCATGGGCAAGCAAGCAACCCTGCCATCTGCAGTTGTTACCAAGGAGCTCCAAGCAGCTTCTCAGATTTCATCCTGTGCCAAGCCACGCTCGAGCATGCTGCCACAAGCAGAGCACAGGCAGGCTCCGGCATGGCGACGGACGAAACAGAAATGGCGACGGACGGCGTACAAGTGCTGACCAGGCAGAGGCGCATATCCCGACCTAGTGCCAAAGCTGATGTGACGAGGTGGCTCGCTCAAGGCCGGCGCATGCAGACCTTGCGCACACGGATGCATGCATTACATTTCGCATGCACGCTAGCAGGATTCACTCCTGACGAATTGCCAGGTCGGCTGCTGCTTGCGGCTGACCGCTCGTGGACTGTCTGGAAGCCGCAGAGAAACCAGACCTGAGGTCAGGAAGTTCCTGACAGGAACGTCCTCCCGGAAATGTTGCAACTGCAGCTGCAAATATCTGCAGAGTTTGCGCTGACGAGACTCTGTGTGCTGCCTCGTTAAATACTTGTGCGCTCCTTTGAGGGGTCGGCTCGGGGGTTTATGATCCTGGGGCGGCCTCACATGCAGACAATGCTGAAAGAGCGCAGAAAGCCACCGGACGCGCACTCGACAGGCTTGGCAACAAGGTGCGGGGTTTTGGGCAGTTCCTAGCTACGCTTGCATTGGGTCATTCAGCAGAGCCTCAGCATAGTGCAGGCCCTGACAAGCCTCCCCCTGCCTACCAAGACATGCAGCACAGCAGCGCCGCCCGTCGCAACATCGCCACACACAGAGCACACACCGTCTGACCTCACAGGCAACCACAGCGCCACAACCACGACTGACATCCTGCTGCACCCGCGCACGGCCCCGCCCGCGCGCCCCCCGTGCCTCAATAGCTGTAAAAGGGCATGCGGTGCCCGAAGCGCGTGTTGAGCTCGGCGCAGTTGGGCAGCTCCATGGCGCGCGCGCGCTGCGCCTGGCCCCAGCGGTACAGCTTCTGCTGCGCCAGACGCTCGTTGTAGCACAGCTGCTCCAGGCGCTGCTTGTATGCCACCTCCACCTCGCCCTCCAGCCGCAGCCTGCGCGCGGCGCGCCGGCATCCGCTCAGCGCCGCTCCTCGCGAGCTCCTCAACAGTTTCTTCTGCCTTCCTGTGTGCGAGCTACGCGCGGCGTGCAGCACGGGGATGGCAAAAGCAAGGTCGTGTGGCCCCGTCTTCAGCGCGCGGCGCCGCCAGTCACGCGCGCGCGCGCGCGCGCGCGTCGCTGGCGCGTCTGGGGCCGGCGCGCGCGCGCACCGATCGCGGCTGCCTGGCGGGTAGCTGCGCCGGAAGGCGCCCTGGTCCTTGACGTAGAAGGGCACGTCGTACCGCGCGGTCCGGACCTCGTCCCGCCACTCGCCCGCCCTGTCCAGGCTGAAGACCTGCCGGGGCCGCGCGCGGCGCGGCGGTCAGCAGCCGTGCAGGCCCGCAGCTGCGCCCGCGCCCGCGCCCGCGCCCGTGCAGCTGCGCCCGCGCATCCGCGCCGCCGGGGGCCGCTGCATGCGACGGGCGAGCGCAGGCCGCGACAGGGCCGCGCGGCCGCTCGTTGGTGCGCTGCACAGCAGCCCGCAGCAGGCAGGACGCCGGCGCCCCTCGACACGCCTCGACCCACGCGCCGCGGCTCCCCGACGAGGTATGCAAAGTAAACAGTGCCGGCACCAAGGCAGGCGCTCTCCATGCCGATGACATTCGCAGGTGTGCAAGGGGCGGTCCTGCCGGAGCCGGGCGCACTGGCTGCCCCGGCGAGGACAGCAGCGTGAACAGCAGCAGCGCGACGACGGGCAGCAGGTGCAGCAGCTGCAGCACCGGCCCCGCGGCCTGGCCCTGCGCGCGGCCGCCCGGCGCGCGCGGCGGCTGCGGCCTGAAGCCCGGGCCGCCAAAGTGGGCGCGGAACACGCGCCCCCTGCGCATCGCGCAGCGCCAGTGACCACGCGGCTGAGCAACGCCGCGCACGAGGGGGCGGCCAGCACGGGCACGCCTCGGTCACAGTGCCCCACTGCAGGGTGCTTGCGACAGACGCGTCCGCGGCAAACTTCCACCGCCAAAAGAAGCAGCTCGAGCTAGAGCTCATGCGCAGGTCACAAGCAGGTCGCGACAGAGACGGTCCAGGTCGGCGCCCACTGGCGCCACCGAGCCCCGGCGCGCGGGCGCCGGCGCGCACCGCGTCGGGATGCCGCCATTGAAGAACATGTTGAAGATCTCCTCGGGGTCAAAGTCGTCAAAGCCGCCGCCGCCGCCGCCCGGGTACGGCCGCGGCGCGCCCATCGTGCGCTCCACGCCGTCGCGGTCGTAGGCCGCGCGCTTCTGCGGGTCGCTCAGGCACGAGAAGGCGCGCGACACGGCTGCGCGCGCGCGCGCACGCGCTGTCTCAGCCGCATGCGGGGCCTGCTGCATGACACGCCTGGCGCTGCACCCAGAGCCCTTGCCATCCGAAGGCGCAGCTGGTGCAGACAAAGCAGCCTGCAGCTGTGAGCGGGAGGGCTCACACACCCGGCCTGGATGGCTGCCACATCCAGAGAAGGCAAGACGCGCAAGCGCAGAAGTCTCCGGCCACACTACGACGCAGGCTTGCCACATGACGGCGCACTGCCGTGCGCACAAGGTGAGCAGAGAGTGCAGGCGCTGCAGGTGGCTGGGCGCGCCAGCGTGACTGCAAGGCAAGCGCGGCGGTGCGCACCCTTGAAGGCTTCGTCGGCGCTCCGCACGGTGCACTTGTCGGGGTGGAGTTTGAGCGCGAGCTTCCGGTCTGCGGCGCCGCCCCAGACTGTCAGCGCAAGGCGCGGTCCTCTGCAATGACCACCGGGCGCTTGGCAGCCAGGGCAGCGCTGGGAGCTCAGCAGCCCGGCGCGGGGCGGGCCACTCACACGCGCGCTTGATCTCGTCGTCGCTCGCGCCCCGCGCAACCCCCAGTATCTCATAATAGCAGGTTGTTCGCGTGCACTTTATGACCTGTGCGGCCGGCACAGCGCGCGCCATAGGACGGGCGGCAGGAGGCTCAGCGGGAGAGCTCACAGACAGCGGGAGAGCTCAGAGACTGCACTGAGGCGACGCCTGGCCACGGCAGCCAGGGCTGCCCGCACAGGCACCGAGCGACACACGCTCCTGTCGCTGACTCGCGGGGCAGCGCCGCAGGCGCCGGCAAGCAGCACTGAGCGCCGCGCGAACACCGGCACGGGGCCGGGGCGCCGCGCCAGCTCGCGCTGCTCGGGCGTGGCCTTCTCGTCGGGCTGCCGCGCGGACGTCTCCGCCGCCTGGCCGCTGCGCTGCCGCACGCTGCTGGCCGGCGGCGCGCCGTGCGCAGCGCCGTTCTCGCGCGGCACGCCGCGCCCGCCCCCGCGCGCCTCTGCCAGCGCCTCCCGCGCCTGCGCCGCCCGCCGCCCCGCTCGCCTCCCGCACCGGCACTCAGAGTGCCAGCAGGGCCTTGTCCGTCGGAGCCCATCAGCTCGTGTGTATCTCACGCTTACTTACACAGTGCCGGCCCTTCCTTGGCCTGCACAGCCCGCCCGCTCGTCCGCCACGCCGGCTTTACACACAGTGAAGCACCAGGCAAGGCGGCCTCCCCAGGCGCGCGCCTCTGCACTGGGGAACAGGCGCGCGGCCTTCTCCGCGAAGCGCTCCGCCTTGGCGGGGTTGCCCTCGCGCAGCGCGTCGCGCGCTATGCGCAGGCACTTGTCGGCGTCCTCCCTGTTGCTGTGCATGCTGCTCACGCGCCAAACTGCTCCGACGCGCCGAAAGCAAGGCGCTTCAGCACCGGGCAGGCGTCAGCCGCTCCCTCTTCAGGCTGGCAGCTCGCGAAGACACACTGCTGCGTCGCGAAAGCAGACTGGCAGGCTCAGAGCCGCAGAGCCCTGGGTACTCTGCCGAGGGTTTCCTTGGGCTAGCACAGCAGGCGCTGCTGAGGCTGCCTCAGCTGAGACCGCCAGTCGGCGAGCTGCCCCGGGGTCGCAGCTGGCTGCCATGGCGGTGGACGTAGGTGCAGCGGAGGTGCTCTGCGGCTGGTGCCTGCAGCCTGTCCGCGAAGTGGACGACCGCATTGTGTCAAAGTGCTCGCTGGAGGGCGAATGCACGGGCGGCGGCCCCGTCGTGTGCCACCACGAGTGCGCCGTGGCTGCGGATCAGGGAATGGTGACCAAGTGCGGTGGAGCCATGTGTTGCCCGAGGTTGAGTATGTGAGCTGCGCGAGCGCGCAGGTGCGTCAGGGACTTCCTGTTTAGCGGGCGAGCCGAGTACAAGGTCATGTCGAACACGGGCAAGGCGCAGAAGAAGAAGGTGCGCCGAGCGAGGCGGCCCCTCGCCCCATCAGCCCTCGCCGCTCAGAAGCGCGAGTGCTCACACCGTTTGTGTACCCCGCGGCGCAGCAATACATAAAGGAGCGGCCCCACGATCACATGCGCGGGAGGCTGTGCCCCTACGGCCGCAACTTCAAAATTGCGGAAGCCGTGGGCAAGGAGGCTTGTAACGGCAAGGTGCGCGCGCGCCGCCCCTTCCTCCCACTTGCACCGCAGTGCGCCGCCGCTGCCGCGGCTGCCCGGTCGCGCAGCGGGTCCCCGCGCTGAGCGGCCGCGGCGGCGGGCGTAGGTGTACGAGTCCGAGCTCGTGGTCGCCACGAAAGCGTTGAGGAAGAAGAAGTACCAGGAACCGACGCCCGCGGCGCGGCCGCCGCGGCCCAAGGCCGCCGGCGCGGCGCCGGCTCCCAAGGCGCGCGCCCGCCGCAGCCCCCCTCACGGCGCGCCGGAGCCCAGGCGCTGCTGCGCCAGCGCAGTATGACACCGAGGCGCACACCGCTGCCGGAGCTCTGCTGGCCGGCACTGGCGGCGCTGCTCCGGCCCGGCTCCCCTCTTCACGCGCACGGAGCGTCAAGCTGTGCGCACCAAGCTGTGGGGCGGGTCTGCCGCCCGCGCGAAAGCGTGTGTGGTGACGCCCGCTGCGCGCGCTGGGGCCAGGCCCCCGCCAAGCTCGACGCGCAGCAGGCGCTGGCGCAGCGCCAGGCGCTCAGCAAGGCCAAGGCCAAGCCCGTGCACGGTGCGCCCCAGGCAGCCGCGCCTGCCTGATGATGGCCCGTGCGTTGCAGACGCGCGCTTGCGCGTCGTGACAACATTTCAAACTGGCATTTCCGAGCGAGCGGCACGGCACACGAGTGCCTGCTCCGTCGCTGCTGCTTGCGAGCAGCGGCGCCGGCGCAGGCGCGCCCGCCCAGCGGCAGGGCATGCGCCTCTGGCTCGGGGGTTGCCAGGCTGGGCGAGGGCTGGTGCCGATTGCCCAATTGTGAGCCTTGTTTAGCTCATGTCCTCAAGGCCGTGCCGGGGCCGTGCAGGAGGCGCGCCGCCCGCTGCCGGCGCCACGGGGCCGCCTGACGGGGAGCCGCGCTTGATGGCTTTCCACCTGGCCACGGCTGTCGAGATCGAGGCGGCTGTGGCACAGGTGCGCGCAGCCGCTCCGTGGCTATGCACTGCGCTGTACATCGGGTGTGGCTCAAGGTCCAAGATGCGATCAGCGCTTCCGTGTCCTGGCGCACACTCGAAGCACACTTGGAGATAGCAAGCCTGCCGGAGGCATGCTTGGCGAGCGTCAGCGACTGTGCCGGGTTGCACTGGCTCACATCCTAGGTGCACAAAGCTTCTTTGCAGCTCCCGTGAGCAGAGACGTGGCCACGCTGGCACTCATGCTGTCAGCGCGCTGGGAGCGCTATGCGCAGTCAGGCATGCGGCCATCGCATGCGTGCACTAGCTGCTGGCCTTCATGGTCCGGCTGGCAGAGCGTGATTGGGTGTGGGAGTGCTCTTTGTTGCGCTTGGGGGAAAGGGCCCTGCCCACGCCCGCGCTGCCTGTCAATGCGCGGGGCAAGCAGCGGGCGGCGCCCCCCGCCAGCCACCATCATGGGTCTGGCAGCGCCGCCAGGGCGGCACGCCCCGGCCTGACCCTACCGTAAAACATGCTGACCTGCGCTTGGGTGCGGCGGCGCGGCCAGGGCGTGCTGCCGGACGACTTCCGCACGCAGCTGTGCGCGAGCATCGCGGGCGGCCGCGCCTGCCCGCTGGGCGCGCAGTGCCAGCACGCGCACGCGCCCGGCCAGCTGCGCGTGGACGCCGCCGTGCGCCGCGGGCTGCTGCCGGCGACGTACAAGACGGCGCTGTGCGCGGCGCACCTCGCGGACGGTGCGGCCCTAGCCTAACCCTACCCGGGTGCGCCGGGGCCGCGCGGCGGCGGACAGGCTGCCGACTGTGTGTTACCGCTGCCCGTTTGAGGTTCTGTGTTGTGCTGCGTGGCTTCGCCAGGCAGCAAAGCTTTATATAAAGCGGTCGCTGCCGGCAAGCTGCCAGCTGCTCGTGGTCAGACAGGACGCCCTGGCTGCCTCGCCAGGGGCGGCCCACCTGCCATTTGAGCAGAGGGTGCGGAGCACCGCCTTGCATGTGGGGTGCTTTTGTCACTTCTGAACTTATGGTTCAATGCTTTTCAGTGTTGGTAGCAGCGTGTGACGCGTGTGATGGTGAGATCATAAGGGGCCTGTGAGTGCACGCAGGCGACTGCCCGCTGGGCGCGCGCTGCTGCGCCGCGCACGGGCTGGGCGAGCTGCGTGTGCTCGCGGCGATTGCCCACGCCATCCTGCCGAGCACATACAAGACACAGCGCTGCCGCGCGTTTGACACCAAGGACGGCTGCCCGGCAGGCGCGCGCTTTTTGGCGCGCCAGCCTGCATTCTTGAGGGCCCAGAAGTGCACCAGGCGCCTCCTCCTGGATGAGCTTGTCTGCTTGATGGGCGGCACGTCATGCACACGCCTCGCCCCTCGCCTGGCGTGCTTGCGTTGCGATGGTGCTGTGGATCTGCGGCTGATGTCACTGTCTGGTTGGTTGTCGCAGTGCGCTCGAGTGGGCGAGCTCGGCAGCGCGCAGCACCTCGCAACACCATCCAGCGGCAGAGCAGTAGTTTCAACCTGACTGCCTCACCCACATGCCTGCATCAGCGGACAGCGCTACGTGGGCCGCTGTGCTCCGGCGCAGCCTCCGGCGCAGCCTCCAGCGATGGCTGAGCTGGGGCCGCGGCACTGCGCAGGGCTGAAGTGCCACGATGCGCACGGCGCCCAGGAGCTCAGGCTGGAGGCCGCGGTGGCGGCGGGGCTGCTGCCCGCCGACTACAAGTGCGCCGCCCAGCGCCCACGGCCCCCTCGCAACGTTCGGCCAGGCTGCGTGCGTGCCTACATGCACGGCTGGCAGTGCTCGAGCAGGTCCTGCTCACCCAGCCACACAGTGCCCGTCAAACCAGCCGTCGCTCTTCTTCACCAGATGGTCTTGGTCTGCACCCAAGGGGCTGAGGCTGGTCTGCTGGGTGCGCACCGAAAAGCGGTCGATTGAGCAGCGCTGCCCGTGGCGGGCGCGCAGGTTTGAGCTCTGCCCGACCTTCACCATGATCAGCAAGTGCGAACAGGGCGACCAGTGCCGGCTCGCGCACGGCGTGCTGGACCTGCGGTGCGGCCCCCGCATCATGCCCAGCTGCCGCGCAGGCCTGCTGCAGCAGAGCGCCATGCCGGCGCGCGTGCTCTCAGCCCACTTGAACGTGGGCTGCACCCTTACACGCCCGGCCCGGCGCCCCGCCTCTGCCGGCTGTCGCCGAGCGGCGGCGCGGCGCAATGAGCGCGCACGGGGGCCAGCATGTGAGATGCCTTCCAAGCTGTTGCCTCTGCATGTTTCACCTGGTCGCTCATTCCAGCTGCGGCGGCCTCACGACAGCTAGCTCTCACCAGCCTAGCTTTGGAGCCTGATGCAAGCGATACGGAGGCAACAGATGGCTGCTCTCCCTGTCGCATGCGGCACGGGGGCTGACGATCGCTGCGCAGGCGCGCGGCGGCGATCATCGCGGGCAAGCTGCCGCCCAACTACAAGTCGCGGCGCTGCAAGGACGCGGGCGAGGCCAAGGGCTGCGAGCGCCGCTCGCAGTGCTGGTCGTTCCACAGCGAGGCCGACCGCCTGCCCGAGATCAAGCTCAAGAGCGCGCTGTGCCCCATCTTGCTGGCGCGCCGCGCCCGCTCCCGGCCCCCCCGCTCAGGCCGCTGTGCGCGCGCGCCGCCTGACAGTCGCCTGCAGCATGCTCGGCGGCGCTGGGCCGCGCACCCGTTGCAGCACATCGCCGCCTGTGTGGTCATGAAAGCACAGCGCAGTAAGGCAGCGTGCTATTGCCTGCACAGGCGAACAGCCTACTGCTTGCGCCGCGCGCGCTCGTCCCTTCATGTGGCGCTGTTGGGGCATGCAGCATGCAGACCTGCACCTGGTACAGGAGAAAAGGGGGGCACGGCGCATGCCGCGCGCGAGGCTGCGCCCGACGCCGCGCACGAGGCGGGCGGCAGAGCGGCGCTAAGGCGGCGCGGGGGGGCGCGCAGGAGACGGGGTTGTGCGAGGTCGGCGGCAGCACTTGCTACTACGCGCACTCGCCCGACCAGCTGCGCATCGACGTGCGGGACATCTACCAGCGCGCGGCGCGCCCACGCGTCGGCGACGACGCCACCGCCGCCGCCTTGGCCGCCGCCGCCGCCGCCGACGGCACGGACAGGCGCGCGCGGCGCTCGTGCTCGGGTCGAGGCGTGCAGCACTCGCGCAGGGGCGCCTGCTGGTTCTGCGTGCGGTGCCATGCACGCGCCATGGAGCAGCCGCACCTGGTTGCCGCTCCATGTGGCCCTCCCGCCTCGGCATGTCCTGGCAGCCCGCCCTACCCTGTTCCCCTACTGTAACGGCAAGCAGCAAGGGGGGGCGCTGCGGCGCTGCCGCGCGGCGAGGGAGTGGCACGGCCGCGGGCTGGCCCCCGCACTCTGGTTGCCTGCGCTGCATCGCGCCGCGGCCCCTCGGCGTCATAGGCGCCCAGGCCCACGCAGGGCAGCAGCGACTGCTCGTGCAGCGCCGCAGCGCACGGCAGACCCGCAGTGTTCACAAGGAGGTCCACCTGAGCGCACCGCAGCACTGCCCGACCGCCGGGCCCGCGCGCGCAGGGGCGCGCGCAGGGAGGTCAAGGTCCTGCCGCGCTCGGTGCTGGCGGGCAGCATGCCGTCGGGGCGCCCGGAGCCGGGCGTGCCGCGGCGGCGCCGCAAGGGCGCCGCCAAGGGCGCGGATGCTGCATCGTGCGGGCCCCTCTGGCGCGCGGCGCCGGCTGCTGCAGGCCTTGAGCACGTGGGCGCCGCTGTGCGGCCGAGGGCGGGCAGCGGGGCGTCAAATGGCGAGCGCGGGGATGCATCAGGGCTGCATCATGCACGGCTCTTGCGGGTCCCTTCGAGCTTGCTCAGCTTGCCCTGGGCTACGAGCTGCGGGCAACGCGCCGGTCTGCGGGTGGCACGCGGCGCCGGCCTCGCCCGCTGCGCCTTGCAGCGCATGCTCGGGGGCGCCCACGCGGCGGCGGCGCGCGCAGGATGCTGTGCGACCAGTACGAGCGCGCGGGCGTGTGCAACGACGGCAGCTGCGTGTTTGCGCACGGCGAGAGCGACCTGCGCGAGCGCCAGCGCGCCCGCGAGTGCGCGACCGGGCGGCTCCAGCACCCTCGCATTTTGGCGCTGAGGCGCTGCGCAGCCGCTTGGCTTGACATGCATGCTGTGCGGGAGGCTGCCGAGCACGCCGCTGGTGCGGGCGCCCGGTGGCGCGCCGGCACATGCGGACGCGCCCGGCTCGCGTCGAGCACCGGTCGAGTGAGGGACCCGTGAGCAGAGGTGGCTCACATGCGAGACGGGCGCGCAGGCTGCGAGCGCGCGAGACGGCGCCGGGCAACGCGTGGGGCGCCGGCGGGGCGGCGAATGCGGCCAGGCTCTCACTGGGGCCGGCCACCCTTGAGGCCATGCGCCGGTGCGGCGCCTGATTGTGCGCTGCGTTGTCGTCTTGCAGCCATATGCGGAGCCAACCACGCACCACAAGAACAAGAGGTCGACCTGCAGGTTGAGTGGCTGCTTGGTCCGCGCATGCGGCTCGGCGCGCGCAACTGTTCGACTGGCGCCCGGCTGCTTTGCAGCGCTGCTCCCCAACAGACTGGCGACCCCATCGTAATGCAGAGCTGGTGCATGTGCGCTGCGTGCGCGGCATCCGCCGCTGCGAGGGCCACCCCGACTGCACTGCGCGGCCACGCGCGCTGACAAGCGCGCGCGCGCGCGCGGCAGGTTCAAGCTGCAGTCTTGCATGGCCAAGCTGTCCGAGCTGGGCTTCTCCTGGCATGTTGCGGAGCGCGCCGCGCGGTCGACCGGCGCCGACGCCGGAGCCGCCGCCCAGCTCCTACTAGACGGTGCGAGCCTGGGCCGCCTGAGGCTCCCACGCAGCTGTAGGTCTCCTGGTGCTGCACTGCGGTAGGCTGGAAGGAGCTGAGGCTGGAAGCTCCGGAAGGGGCCTCCCAGTGCACGCCTGTGTCAGCGGTGTTCAGCCTCGCGGCTGTGTGATACGGGCGGCGCACGCTCAGCGCGGCGCATGAAAGGAAGCTGGCGAGCATGCGCATGTTCGTATTCATGTTCATGCGGCGAGACGACCCCGGGCGAGCAGGCACTGCCGAGGCGCACGGCGAGAAGGACGTTGACGTGGCCGAGGCGGCGGCTTCAGCGGTGGCCGCCGCCCAGCACATGGGCGTGCCCGGCGCGGTGCTGGAGGTGCGCTGCCGGCTGCGCCCGTCTCCGCTGCCTAACCTAGCCATACGCTGCCCGGCGCCTTGTCAGAGCGCCCTCAGGGCGGCGTTCGTGGAAGGCCGTCGCGCCCGCCCAGCCTCCTGATGACGCGCGCGTTGCCACCGCCTCCCGGGCGTCCTGACAGGGAAACCCTGCTGCGTCTGCCTCGCATGCCCGTGCAGCCCTGCCCCACGTCTGTCCAGCGCGCTCGGGCTGGCGGCCTTCTTGCAGTCAGCGCGCCTGTGTCGGGAGGCGGGAGCGAGGCGTGCGGGCGGGCACCGCGCAGGCGGAGATCGTGCGTGCGGGGGGCGACGCCGCGGCCGCGCTGGAGCAGCTGCAGGGCGCGGACCGCGACAGCTGGGGCCCCGCGGCCGGCTGGGGCGCGCCCGGCGACGCCGGCGGCGCCGCGTTTGCCGCCGCTCGGCCGGCCTCCGCCGCCCTCGGGCCGCCGTCATCCAGCGGTTTCGGTGCGCGTGCTGCAGCCCCCTCACAATGGCAGGCGTCAGCCGCGCCGTGGGGATCTACCCTCGAGTCAGGAGCGGGTTGGAGAGTGCGGCCTGGACAGCCGACACAGGGCGTGCGGAAGCGGCCGGATCACGTGTGTATCTGTGCGCAAGTGGATGGCAGCCAGCAGCATGCTCATGTTTGTCACGCGCTGGGAATGCATGCCGCGCTGCGTGACCGGCGGCGCGCGCGCGGCGGCAGACTCGTCCGACGAGGACGACGCAAGCTGGCACGGCAGCTGGGCGCATGTGCCAATGCCCACCTGGGACGTGCCGGGTGCCGGGGCGGGCGCCGGCGCGGGCGCGCCGGGCGCTGCGCCACCCGCTGCGCCGGCGCCGGCGGCCGAGCTCGCCAGTCAGGCGAGCAGCGTCCCGTCCGAGGCGCCCGCGGCCGCACACGCAGGGGCGGCCTATGGCGGCGACGAGCACATGGGAGACGAGCACGCGGGCGGCGCGTGGGCGCAGTACACCGCAGCTGACTTTGCCGCCGAGGACGCGGCGGGCTCCCAGGGCGCCGAGTGGACCCCGCCTCTCCAGCCCGGCGGGGCCGCGCAGGACGGGCGCGCCGCGGCGGGTTCCGCGCACATCCAGTTTGGCAGCTTTGGGGACAAGGGCGAGGGCGGCTCGCCGCAGTTCAGCGCCGTCAGGCCCATGTTTGCGACCGAACCCGGCGCCGCGCCCGCGCCGGGCGAGCTGGATGCATACGCTATGCTGGGCGCCCTCAGCGCAGACCAGGCTGCCGAGCAGATCTCGGGGGCGCAGCCCTGGCCAGGCACGCACGCTGGGGGCGCTGGCGGCTCGCCACAGGGCGGCCTTGCGAGCGTGGCCAATGGGGGCGACCATGGGGGCGACCACAGCGGGGTGCCCAAGGACGCGGCGCGGAACGGGTGGGAGGCGCAGCCTGCGCCTGCCGCCGCGGCGGCGGAGGAGGAGGAGCAGAGCGAGGACCTGGAGGACCTGCTGGCCATGCTCATGACATGACATGAGCAGCAGGTATGACATGGGCAGCAGGGTGAAGAGGATGGGCGGGGTGTGGGGCTGGGGTGGGCCGCGTGTCGCGCGGTGGGCTCCTGCTGCGCAGGACCGCCTCTTGTGTTTGGCTGGCGCTCTGAGTAGGGATGTGGTCTCAGCATGTCAGAAGGACGATGCTGATGGATGCGAGTGCCATGCGCATGTGAGAAGGCTTGCTCAACTTCTTGAAACGGGGGCTGTGAGGCCCCTGTAATTTAGACCTTGCCCTCATCAACTCCCCTCCTTGTAGATCCGGATTGGGAAACCCATTGGCCTAGTGGTGATCACGTTCAACCTGCCGAGCGCTTGTCACAATTATTTTGTCGATGTACATAGCGCACACAGCCAGCACCCCAGAAGTGGCCGAAGCAAGCGCGAGTGAGCGTGCGGCGGCGATGCGGTTGCGCAGCAGAGACTGCCACCCTCACAGCAACTGACAGTGAGGCTCTGCCCACCTTCCAGCCTAGTCAGGCCCGAGGCAGGGCATCCTGCCCCGCCGGGGCGACCGCCGCGGCCGGCATGGATCCCGTGCAGCGCTTCCTGGACCTGCCAGCTTTCCTGGTTGGCGTCTTCTTCCTCTATTGGTGCGCCCGCTGTCCAACAGCTGCAATGCACTCCGATTGCCGACCAGCAGGTGATTGATGCTCCAATGCCTACTCATGGGAGGCAGCCGCGGCTGACCGACTGTGCCTCTGCCCAGGTCCCTGCCCCTGGCGGTGTTTCTAAACAGAGTGAAGTTCTGGAAGCTAACCGGTGCGGCCGCCTGCAGCCCCTGACTTGTTGCCTCATGTCTCCCGCTGCAGGACGCGCGCCGTGCAGAGGGCAGGGCCACGCTCCCTCACACACCTCGGTTGCCGGGTCGCAGGCAAGCGCAACGACGCGCGCGGATGGTGCGGCTCGGCGCGGTTGGCAAGGCTGCCGTGACTTGTGCCGCGCCCCTGTCCTGCTGCCCTCTTGCAGGCCTAGCCAGGCCGCTGCCGGCAGCCCCCTCTCACCAGGCGACAGGACGCCTTGGCAGGTAGACTGCAGGCTGCCCTCCTGCGCGCTGCGCCAGGGCCCTGGCGCTGCGGGACTTGTTCGGCGTAACAATGCTGCAGCTGCCCGGCCCGCAGCTCTTCCCTGGCGGCTGCGCTGTGCTCTTCCTGGTGCGCGCTCTCACTTGTGGGTGCCCTCTGTGGCTCATGACCCTCCTGGCTGGTTGTGAAATCACTTCAGGTGTCTTAAGGTGCGTCTGTACCATCCATCAGGATCCCCTCTGCGCTGAAGCTCTCAGTGGCCCCAGTGGTGGTGCATGCTCGTTCGGGAGCTCGGGGTTCCGGCTCCAGGGGCAGACAGGTCTTGCTCAGCCATGCTGTGCATACTGCTTGTGCGTACCGTGCATGTCGCAAACGCGTTGTCGTGCGCGGCGGGCCGCAGAGCAACCACCGCTCGTGGGCCGACTTCTACCTCGACGTGGTCGCCACGGACGGCAACGCGCAGATGCTGTCCCGCATGGCGGTCGCCTACGTGTTCCTGATGTTCATGGTGGCCGTGCGCATCATCCGCTCCGTCATCCTGTTCAAGCGCGGCCGGAAGGTCGACCACGAGGCGCGGCCCCAAGCCGTCCGCCGCCGTCCTGTCCGGCGCCCAGCATCTGTGATGGTTGCCCGGTCGTGCGGTGGCCCGCGCAGCCCTGGGGTCTGCGGGGAGGGCAGGCCGCAAGGAGGCAGGCCTTTAGAGCGCTGCCTGCTCCCTGGCAGCCGCCCATGCGCGAGCCGGTGCCAAAAGCGCAAGCTGGACCCCATCCCTATCTGCGGTGTTCCGCCGGGCGGCAGGAGTTCAATCGCATGCTGGAGCGGCGGATGGCGGCCAGCCCCGTGGACGGCCTGATCGTGTACCCCGAAGGTGCCCTGCCGGCCGCCCCCGCGCCGCCCCCCACCCGCTATTCCCAGCCGCATGCGATGAGCCGAGTGGAAGCGGGGGCTGAGCGGAAGCGCATTGGAGGGGGGCGGGGGGG
>JAABUV010002848.1_pt1 | contig 22805 bp, 23 predicted proteins | sample 5559971 | NCBI WGS metagenome assembly JAABUV01 (sample SAMN10711881, study PRJNA513362) | rock metagenome | isolation source: Antarctica rocks | place: Antarctica: Victoria Land, Knobhead nord | collected 2015-12-19
TGTTTACTGATGAAGTTGAATCAATTTAAAAGAATTGATATGCGAAAATTCAGAATAAGCTTGAGATCAATGCAAATCTTTTTCTCAGTGAATGAGTCACTTTAAACTATGTTCATTCTAGATTATTTGATGATGCAGTCAAAGTCACACAGATTAAATGAGAACATGACTGTGTTAATCTTTATGAGTTTGCTGAGAATCTTTTGAAAGAATTCGCTCAGTTGTTCAATGACTCTGATAAGAAAGTCAATTTTCGTAGAAAATACTACAATTTGATTCAAGAAGTAAAGAAGTTCAGAGCTTCGTAAGATTTATTAACTTCTATCATCATTTCATTAAGAACTTCTTGAAGCTAGTTAAATCATTCACTCAACTGATTAGAAAGAACACATCTTTTGTTTGAAATGAAGTCTGTGTTCAAGCTTTTGATGATTTAAAGAAACGGATCAGCTCAATCTCAGTTCTACAACACTTCAATTCAAAACGACAGACTATTCTGAAAATCAATGCATTTAATTACGTTAAGAGTGAAATACTATCACAGTACAATGATGAGATTTTTTCTATTTCTTCATTAAGTGCATGCAGTCTATGACTATGACATTATTTAAACGCTGTGTGTATGCTAAATTACATGTAATCTAGTCATAATCACTGCTGTATATCTTTTCATTGAACAGTCACATTGATAAAGTGCGCATATGAGCATGTGAACTATTTATATGATAAAGTGATTACATAAACAACTTAAAGTTGTGAAAGCTGATCACTTCAACGTAAGTTTTCAACTTGTCTGTATGATCATCAAGCTAAGCGAGCTAGATGAGCTTTGATTTATGTAGATGAAAGCTGATCACTTTGACGTAAGCTTTCAAGTTCATTGTATGATCACTCAGCTGAATGAACTAAATGAACTTTGATTTACGTATTTGCGACGCATGTAAATCGATCAGAAAATCGAAAAATCGATCGATTTACTGCATTGCACAGATGTGTATATGCGCAAAAGCTGAATCGTGTCTTTGCAATGACTGTGTGAATGTCGTATATTAGTTGCAGCGCATGCGTAAAGACGTCGCTGTTGTTCTGTGTATATGAGCAAAGACTGTATCATGTTTTCGCAATGTATGTGATTGCGATGCATGTAAATCGATCTGATAATGCGAAAAATCAATCGATTTACTGCATCATGTCTGTCTGTATGTGCGCAAAAGCTGAATCATGCCTTTGCAATATATGTGTATATGTTGTATATGAGCTGCAGCATGTATGCAAAGACGTTGCTATCATTCTGTGTATGTGCAAGCTTCAACGCGTCGATGATCGCGTTGTTATTGCTTCGCTTTTCGACTGTGTGTGAGCTTAATGCATAAGTAAAGCACTGTTACTGCTCTGTCGATGTTGATGAGATTGTTCAGCTCTTCTGACAAGCATAGCTTGCAGAAGATTCGTAGTCAGCATCTTATATAAATAAATCTCGTTGTTAATCTATAATGATGAGAATGTTCTTCACTCAGTAACTTTCTACAGCAAAAGCATGATTCTTGTTGAATGCAATTATCACATTTATAACAAGAAATTACTAATCATTATTTAATATTTCAAACATTGAAGATTCAAGCTTGAATGCACTGAACTACTTATTCAAATATTCATCAATCATCAGACTTTGAAAATCTTCATGAAAAATAAACAGTTAACTCAACATCAAGCAAACTATTTAAACATTCTATCAAAGTTCAACTTTCAGATTATATTTTAATCAGATAAAATAAACACTAAAGTCAATGCTTTTATCAGAATGTTTATAATGAATGTCTTTGAATCAGCTCAGTGCATTAAAGATCACTATCAGACTATTCTGATTCTTAATAAAGTAAATATTCTAGTCATTAAATCTGAAGCTGATCTTTATCAACGTGTACATGATGTCAATTAAATGAATGAGCTTTGCAATGAATATAAACAAGCTATAAGCGAAAACAAGCTCAAGTTTCATAGCATTGAACTAAAGAACTGCAAGATCATTGATGATGTTTTATTCAGAAAAGACTTACTATGAGTTTCTAAGAATATGCATATAAAATTGCTGCAGAAAATTCATGATCAGTCATTCATCTCTCATTTTGACAATAAAAGAATGATTGATTTAGTTCAGCATTTCTACTATTAATCAGATCATCAAGCAATGATTAAACAGTACATTCAAAACTGTCATGTCTGTTAGCAAAGCAAAATGTTTAAAGATAGTACTTATGAACTTCATCATTCTTTCTCAATTTTGCAGAAATGCTGAAAAGATATAACTATGAACTTCATTACTGAGTTACTTCTATCAGAAGAATACAACATCATTTGCATAATTATATATTGTTTCATCAAGAAACATCACTATGTTTTCTGTTATTGAAAAGATGATGACATCTCAGTTGAAGAAATGATTTGAATCATGCTATGAAACATTTATCAACTTCATGATTTATTCAATTCTATTGTTTTAAACAAAGACTTTTAATTTATATTAACAATAATAATAATAATAAATTCATACATTCTTGTGACATCGATTAGATCAACTCATGAGAAACTCTATGCTATTTGTATCAAGTGAACAAAACTCTCTGAGATAGAAAATCACTCGCAGTCTATATGACTGCTTCACGCAGTTTGTTACGATTCTAGCTACGCATCTTCGTTGATAGCTATGTTGATGACTATGTTGATGACTATGTTGATGACTATTCTGAGAGCTATCGCCGATCACTCGCCGCTAGAGCATAGACTTGTTTCGAAGTCAACTCTATTCAGAGTTAGCTTATGTTCTTCTGAGTCATATAGATAGTCGGTTCTTCCCTTCTAGATACTTTCCTTTCTTAGCATTTATATACTCGTTACATTACACTCATATGACTCGCTCTATGCTGGTCTCTAACATTATATAAATGCTTCTTCGTTACAGGCGAAGTGAAATAATCTGCATCGATCTCTTCAAATGCTTCTGCTAGTAGTTCTTCAATTCTCTATCGACTTTGGTCTAGCGACTTGCGTTCGTGCAGCAGCACTCATCTTTCTCTTCTCGTGAGCTGATTCAGCGAGAATAAACAAAAGATTCGAACTCGTGCGCTGATCAGCGAGTATAAACAAACGATTGAAACCATCCGACTAGGTCAAAGATCAGCGAATTAACCGTTCATTCAGATTCGCAAGAGATTCTTCGAATTTGTTGAACAATCAAACGAGGTCAGTTATAGAACTGCGTGAAGTCTCTATCTCGAGGAGCAAACCCTCAGTGAGTCTGCTTCAATGACATCGTCAATGCGATGATCTACTCGCTCTCATCGCTCTATTCATCAGTGAACCTGATCATACGTTCACGTGCAACTAGTGAGCCTGCTACAATAGCGAGCCCAAAGTCGATCTCTTCGATGAGCAAGTCGATCAGTGAGTCTGCTTCAATGACACTGTCAATGCGATGATCTATCTTCTCATCGTTCTACTCATTAGTGAATCTGATCATACATTCACGTGCAACTAGTGAGCCTGCTACAATGACATCTTTCGTCAATGCGATGATCTATCTATTCACATTGCTCTATCTATCAGTGAATCGATCTGTCGACTCGTTCGCGTGCAACTAGTGAGTCTGCTTCAATGACACTTCTACCTCGCATAGTGAGTCTGCTACAATAGGCATTTCGATTCTACACAAGGCTAAGAAAATACATTCATGCGAACATGAATCGTTGAAGAGAGAAGGTAATGTTACGATTCTAGCTACGCATCTTCGTTGATAGCTATGTTGATGACTATGTTGATGACTATGTTGATGACTATGTTGATGGCTATTCTGAGAGCTATCGTCGATCGCTCGCCGCTAGAGCATAGGCTTGTTTCGAAGTCAACTCTATTCAGAGTTAGCTTATGTTCTTCTGAGTCATATAGATAGTCGACTCTTCTCTTCTAGATACTTTTCTTTCTTAGCATTTATATACTCGTTACATTACACTCATATGACTCGCTCTATGCTGGTCTCTAACACAGTTGAAACAGTGAGTTTTAAAACTATGTATCAAATTTGTTCACGTTGATTACATGTTAAAGAATGAATGTTCTAGTCACTTTAAATTGCTTCAAGAGCTTTGTTTTCATCATCATCTTTGCTACTGCTCTGAAACTCTTCGTGATGATGACGATTATTTAATAGTTTAAGAAGTCAGCATCTTGTAACATTCTTGATCGCAGATGCAATCAGTTCAAGCAATGCATGAGTACATGCTTCATCATCTGATGACTTTATTTGCAGTTGCATCGTGTCAGAGACTGAGCTAGACTAGAGATACTATCAATATAAAAGACTGATATTATTATTACTTTGATAGAATCTAGATACAAGACAATACATCAAATAATGTATAAGATGAAAGACAAAGAGTGAAAGAAAAGAATGAGAACTCGACTTCTATATACATGAATTAAGCAAAATCAAGACTAGACAGTAGTTTTATGACTTAAGATTGCAAAGATTCATGCACATAACTGAGATGATTAAAACAGAATTGCTGAGACTAGATTAAAATGATGATGACTAGATTGATGACTTGATTCATTGAACTGCAAAACAGATTCAATGAATCGAGATTATTTAAAACATCAACAATTTATGTTTTAAATTGAGTTGATGATCTGACATCATGACAGTAGCTTCTCTCTTCAAGACTGAGCTTCTGCAAGATGTTGAGAAGAAACAAGATGAGACAAGAAAGAATTGAAGATGAAGATTGAAATGAAATGAGAATTGATGTAAACGCATTTTAATGTGATGAAGTACAGATGAGACTAGAATAAATCTGAGTCACATCTGAGTCAGATCTGAGCAAGATGTCTGAAGAGTGAGATGAGATGAGACGCATTTTAACATTATGATGCACAGAGAATTGAAACACATCTGAATTACATCTGAGTCAGATTTAAACAAGATCTGAGTCAGATTTGAGCAAAAGAAAGACAAAATGCAATTTAATGTGATGATGCACAGACAAAACTGAAATACATCTGAATCACATTTAAGTCAAATTTAAACAAGATGTTTGAGTCAAATCTAAACAAGATCTGAGTCAGATTTAAGCTGAATTGAGATGATGAAGATTGAACTTAAAGTTCTTGACATTGACATTGAAATATCACACATGACAGTACATGTGATTCTTCGACGACAGAATTGATGAGATGATATTCATCAAGCATTTGCTCACAATTATTCAGAATATGAAAAGACTCTCAAGTAGAAAAGTGATCTTCTCAATCAACATAATACTTAAGCAAAGATGAGTTATAGTGTTTATCACGCTTGAAGTTTAGTATGCTGTTTACATATCAGAATCTTTTGTCATTCTTGACAACAATGAGTTCTCAAGATTTCTAATGTTGACTTGAAAGAAAATCACTTGTGATATGATTTCAAAAAGTAACATGAAAGATTGAATAAATTTTCATGAATGTTGAAAGATTTAACTTGAGAATTGTTCTTAAAAATATGCTTGATCTTGAAGAAATTAACATTATGATCGTTTAACTTGACAGCAAGATGAACAATGTTAAGATTGTAAGCATTCAATCAGACTTCATCTTCGACAAAGTATTTAAAACAAGAACGACAAGAGAGATTAACATTAAATTCGTAGATGATTTGAGTTATAAGTATCTCATCACATAAATGCTCAGTTAGTTTCTTCATCTTCTTGATGAACTCTTCAACATTGATTAACTTGTTTCAAGCTTAAGATGTAAGATTTTTGAGCAGAGATTCAGAAAACTTGAAGTCTAGATGTGAGTTCTGACTTGAATTAATCAAGAAGAGTGATGCTAGAATGATTAATGATAATGCATTATTGATGATGAATTTGACTTCAGAAAGTCATTTAACTCAGTCATTCTGCATGTAGTTGACGAAGACTTGAAGATAATGCTTCATGACAGCATTGATTTTCTAAATTTGATCATCGATTTCAGAATGATACATTATTGATAACTTTACATCTATCTTCAACATTTTACACATATGCTTTCAGACATTGAAAATGAATTGTGTGTCTCAATCAGACATGAAGAACTTGAGTAAATCATGATGTTTTCAAACATAAGCATAAAAGCAGTTGATAACTTCTTCAACTTTCATAAAAGTGATGAAATCTAAATGTCTCATTTTAATAAAATGATCGACGAAGATTAAAACATATTTATATGTGATACTTATGAAAATACTGAACGATAAAGAATCTACATAGTTCATGAAGACATCACATCAACAACGTTCAAGAACTGAAAGAAGATGCAATTATTTTTAAGTTTGTTGTTTAAAGAGCTTGAAACATGTGCACACATGACAGTTTTGTACAAAGCGTTGAACATACTTATAAATGTTTAATTATCAGTAAACTCAACTGATCAGTTCATAACTTTTTGCTCTTTCTGAGTGATCATCAATGACATTATCATGAGCGAGCTGAATGATACGAAGACATAGTTTATTTGAGTTAAGCATGTACTTTCTTTCTTGAAAGTACAGATGATTTTCATGTTCTTTACACTCAACTAGAGAAATCTTGTTGTGATGTCATGCTTCATTGCAAAGCACTTCGATTATCTGAGCTGCAAATTTGTCATTGATTTTAATTTGCTTTCACAATGTCTGAGTGAGAATGTCAGTAAAATCTTCATCAAGATTCAAAGTGTCTTGATTTAGCTGAGACTTGATGTTTTCAATGTCAAATTCTTCAAATTCTAAATTCATGAAAACTAAAATTTGCAAGAATGCTGAGATAATTGAGAACAAATGTAACTGAACTGAATCTAGAATGATGATTTGTGACTGAAGCTTCATGACTTTGATGTTGAAGACATCAAGAATGAGATTCTCAATAATATTGAAGTCTAAAACATGAGTTTTCAGAATTGTCTGATGTTGATATTGATATTAAGAATTGAATGTATTTCTCTTTTTAGAAAGATCTTCTGAGTGATGTGTCAAAGCATTCAACTTATCATCAATCTTGTTGAAACAATAAGCGATGTGATAGTTGAATCTAGACAGAAACTCACTTCAATGAGCTTGATGATGACTTAACTGCTTAGTTGACATGAAATACTTAAGATTTTTGTAATTCATGATTATCTTGACAAAATAGATAGAGTCTTCAAGCTCTGATCATCATTTCTTGAAAGCACAAACAATGATCATGAGTTCTTTATCATAGATTTCATAGTTACACTCAACTGAGTTATGCTTCTTTGAAAAGTAAGCGACTGAATGAAGAATCTTGTTCTCATCATATTGAGAGAGAATGTCTTCAAACACATAGTTCAAAGCATTGATTTCTATCACAATCTTGTGATCTGAATTATAGTGACAAAGAATAATCTTGAAAGTGAAAACTTTCTTAAGAATGTTGAATGCAATCTGACATTTCTGAAATCAGACAAAGAGTACATCTTTTCTGATGAGATGAGTGAGCGAAGTAGTTATTCTACTATAGTCATAAATGAATCTTTTATAAAAGTTCGCGAAATCTAGAAAACTTTGAACGTCTTTAATGTTGATTAAGATGAGTCAATTGACAATGATGTTTATCTTAGAAGAATTCATCTTGATCTCTTCAATGATGATTATCAATTCTAAATACAAGACTTGAATAACATGAAACTTGCATTTAATTATATTCATCTGAAGATTTGCTTCTTGCAGCTTTCGTAGAATGAGCTTGACATGAATCTTGTGCTCAAGTTCATTGTCGAAATAGATCAAGATGTCATTCAGAAAAGCTGTATAAAACTTATTTAAATATTTGTAAAGAGTATTGTTGATGTACTTTTGAAATGAGACAGACTTATTACATAAATTAAAGAGCATGACTAAATACTTGAATAATTCAAATCAAGTATGAAAAATGATGAGAGCTTCATCTTCTTCTTTGATTCAAAGTCGATTGAATGCAGAAATGATATTCAGCTTGATAAAGATTTTAGCTTGACTTAGATGATTCAGCGTTTCTGAAATCAGAGACAGAGAATATTGATTCTTGACTGTGATAGTGTTCAGATCTTGATAGTTCACGCAGAAGCAAAGTTCTTCTTCAAGTTTCTTGATGAAGAGAACAGAGACAATCATCTGAAAGTGACTGACTTGAATGAAATCTTTGCTCAGATTCTCATTCAAATAACGACGAAGTTCTAGAATTTCATCACGACTTATGTTGTACAAAGTGAAGACTGAGAATTGAGCATCTTCTTTAAGATGTATAACATGATTATGAGCTTAATGAAAAGACAAGATATCAACATTCTTTTTGAAAAAGACATCTAGAAACTTGAAATATTTGAACAATAGAATTGTGATTGAATCGACGTTCTTACTTTGTCAATAGACTTCAAGATCTTCTTGTGTCGTGAATGCAGTCAAATGAAATTTCTTTTTCATTTGATGAAGATTCAGATGATGATTCTTATCATATGTACTGTCTTGAGAGCAAAATGAAAACTGAGCAAGAGTTGAATTGTTCTTTGAACAGACAGTCAAAGTTGCACAACGCGATTTTGACTCATCAAAATCTAGATTAGAAGATGAGATTGATTCAAGATTCAAGAAGACATCGATTTTCTTTAAAGTGACGTTAAACACTTCAATGTCTTTGACATGAGCAGCATGATCAAAGTTTCAAGCTCTCAACTCAACTATGTCAAGTTGTATAAAAGATCAATTGAATTGATTTGCTTGAAAGACAACAGAAGTTTTAAAGAAGAAAGAATTTCAACACTTAATTTTTCATGAGTATTCTTTTTGAATGACTTGAAGAATACAACTAGAAGCTTCTTGTTTCAGATGAAAAACAAGACTGAATGAGATTTGTTTCTTATGAATGAGCTGAGTATTAGTTGACTTTTCATGAGTGAACGAAAAGTTATATTGCTTCTTATGAGCAGATGAGAAACTGAGTTACTTCTTGCGAGCGAATTGAGAACTGAATTACTTCTTGTGAGTGAACTGAAAACTGAGTTACTTCTTTCAAGTGAATGAGAAACTAGATTGCTTTTTGCAAGCAAACTGAGTGCTGAATTGCTTCTTGTGAATGATCTCTAGACTGAATTGCTTCTTGTGAGTGATTTGTGAACTGAGTTGCTTCTTGTAAGTGAATTGAGAGCGAGACTGAAAGAAAGTTACTTTGTTAACTTCAAATGAGAAATTTTCTTCTTGTTGATTAAAATTATAAATCTTGACGAAAGATGAACAACAATGATTAAAATAGAAGAAGAAAGACAAGATAAGAATATTGTGTTCAAAATTGACATCAATGACGTGATGACAAAGTCATGATAGATTTATGACGATGAAATATTGACTTAATTCAATGACATAGAAGAATAGTCTTTCAATGTGTTCATCAAGAATCATTGTGATTTCAACAACATGAGTAATATCATTGATTAAAGTGACTTGATCATCAAATTCTTGAAGTCTGTAAGAATGAGTTAATTGATACAAGAGAAAATGATGTTGTTGCGTGAAGAATTTATTCATAAAGACATAAGCAGAGACTTCACTATCAATTAGAGCGAGAACGAGAACTTTAAATTAAGCTTGACGTAAAATACAGAATATTATCATGTAACTATCTTTGAATGTCGAATTGAATTTAAAGAGTTTTAAGACAGATTTAGCAGAAAACTTTCTATATGATTGAAGTGAGAGTGAAAAGATTGAAACTAGTAGACAAGATGATATGTATACAGATGTTTGATCACGACTTAGCTCAAAGACTAAACTTTTCTCATAAGCAGCGAGACTTCTTCATCTATACTGATGACATCACTATCGTAGATGTTCATGATATGCAGAGTGAAGAACTTCTTATTTAAGCATTCTTTAGTGATTTTGCTTGAATGTTGCAACTTGCAGTAGTAGCACAGCTTTCACTTGTTGCAGATTTTCTTGATCTCAGAAACAATCAGAATCTTATCTTGAATGATGATAATGACAAAGCTTAAATTCATTGACTCATCAAGAAATGAGAAAGAAAAAGATGAAGATACTGTTGAAATGATAGTCACAAAAGTAATGATCTTTGAATTCAAAAAGTTATTAATCAACGCAGAGATGTTCTTGACTTTAATGAATGAAATGATGATGAAGATGAAGTGAGATTAATGATGCTTAAGCTGCTGAAACTCTTCATTGATGTCAGAGAATGCTTGAATTCATTGATGAAAGATGAATGATTGAGTTTCCTTGAGATTTTGTCAAAAGAAAATGACGACTTAAGTGAAATAATTGACATTGCGCTTCAAATCATCAATCAATGAGAAATATTTCATCAAAGAATGTTCTTTCTTTTGATAGAAAAGATTGTAATAATCAACAAAGTTATTCATGTTTTACTTCAAAGTTTTGCGAAGATATAAATGAACATCTTCTGTCTTGAAAGAATTGTTGCAGCAATGATGTAACTTGTGTTGTCAATCTGCAAAGATGAAAATGATACAAAGATCATTGACTCAATATTGACTCATTAGATTGTGAGTCTTCTTATTCATGATGAATCATGACTCGACATAAATGATCTTGACTTGATGAAAGAAATAACAATCATCATTCACGTTCATGTGCTGTATCAGACTCTGCTCTCATGCATTCAATTGATCTTTGTTCTTCTCATATTCAGATATGTCAAGAAGCTTCTCAAATTTAAAAGTGATGAAGACAGTGACAGAATTTGCAAAAAGATGAATGACAAAAGAAGATTGATTGTTCAAGATTTGTGTGATGATCTGAGTTATCATCACAAGAAACTGAGAATTCAACTTTATATAGATTGAAGAACTGAAAACAATGAATGAGAATGAAATGATGACATCATGTTGTTGAACTTGATTTTGAAGCTCATGCATTATGTGAAAGATCTTGACTGAATTTTCAATCATACTTTGAATGAACTGTTCAACAGCACGCTCATCATCGATCAAGAGATTATAAGATGACTTCATTTAAGCGAAAGAATAATTAAATGAGATTTCAACATATGAAAACGTTGCAGAAAGTGTAGATCTTTCATAATGTCAAAGACTGAGCTAGACTAGAAATACTATCAATATAAAAGACTGATATCATTATTACTTTGATAGAATCTAGATACAAGATAATACATTCAATAATGTACAAGACAAAAGACAAAGAGCAAAAGAAAAGAATGAGAACTTAACTTTTATATACATGAATTGAGCAAAATCAAGACTAGACAATAGTTTTATGACTTAAGATTGCAAAGATTCATGCACATGATTGAGATGATCAAAACAGAATTGCTGAGACTAAATTAAGATAATGATGACTAAATTAATGACTTGATTCATTAAACTGCAAAACAAATTCAATGAATCGAAATTATTTAAGACATCAATGATTTATGTTCTAAATTGAGTTGATGATCTGACATCATGACACATCATGAACTATTTATGTCTGAAATGTTTCTAGAGTGCAGATAAACATTTAGATTTATGCATTTAATTTTGATGTACATTGCAAGAATGCTTTCTGCTTTCTGAAAATCATCATGCATCTTTATCATCTTATTGCTCAGATGCAATCTTTGTGTTGCATCTGCAATTTGTAAAGAGTGACAGAGATAGATTTTAATGCTTTTAATGATCAATATCTCAAATATTCATTTAATCTCATGTCTCAGATTTGCGTCACTTTTAATTGATGTATATTCATAAAAGCATTAACATTTCTAGAACTTTTAAGAGCGTAATATGTTTATTTATCATTTGATTCAACAAATACAATCTTGACATTTGTAGCAATTAGAATCGTAATGTTAAATAATATCATTGAAGCTTGTAATTCACTGTTATCTTTGCATGATTTTTCTTCGTTAGAATCATTATCAACGATCAAGCTATCAACTGCGTAATTATCATACATTGCAAACATAACTCTAATATCACATAAATTGCTCAAAGTGTTCAGTGTATCTTTTGTTCTTTAATAATCAATGTCATAATAGACATCTTGATCATTCTTCTCAATATTATCATTCTTTTCTTATTGTGCATTCACATCACTTTTAGCACTATGTTTTTTCATGACAGCATCTGTGACATAAGCGCTTGTGCATTCTTGAGCAAGATGTTCAAAGTGTTCGATCAGTACATTTGCATCACTATCAATATCATTTTTGCTCATGTAAGCATATACAACAGAAGTGCTTTCGCAGTATGAAGCAAAATATTCACTTTGTTCAAATCATTTGATTATAGTGACTACTGTGCTTGAGTTCTATTCTTCTTTAATTTCTTTCTTTTTGCGAGTTATGTTCACAATGCTTTTCTTTCTCATCTTGCACACGAAGCTTTCATATTTCTTCTCGTCGCTTAGAATCTTGTCTGTCTTGTCTGCTTTATATCACAAACGTTCATTCTTCTTCATGTTTAAAGCATTTCACAAGTCATTAAACTTTCATTCTCAGCTGATCTTAATCATTGTCAACTTGACATCATTCTGTTGTGCTATCACGAACTCATATTCATCGCTTTGCAATATGATACATGATTGATCTTTAGTTTGTGATGTAGAGTGAGATTTCTTGCTAAGAGTTTGCTTCTTGCTGACTCGAGCATCATCAGTCGATGATTCATTCTCTGTGTTCAATTCAATCAATCTCTTCTACATAATGTCAGTGATTGAAGATTTAATAACGAGTTGTGATACATACAGCTTTATTCAATAACAATGTAGAGTGAAATCTCTTGCTAAAAGTTTGCTTCTTGCTGACTTGAATATCATCAGTCAACGATTCATTCTTTGTGTTCAATTTGATCAATCTCTTCTACACAGCATCAGTGATTGAAGATTTAGTTATGAGTTGCAATATTTACAGCTTCATTCAATAACATTACATTAAAGACAAGCGATGTTAATCTTGAAGATTGAAAGACGAAAATGCTTTCTGAACTCAAGAGTGTTTTCTTATGACTTGCGTTTGAATCGAGTTGCACGTTGTTTTTTAACTCGTATAATGAGAGATCATTAAGACAATCAATGTATACATTGAGTACAGCTTGAATGTTCATAATTGCTTTGATATCATCATTATCAATCTATTACTTGATACAACATAGCAAAATCTTCAATATTGATTGTTGATGCTCGCAAGCTTGTTAATTTCATGTCACATTGACGCGCATTCATGTTGCTGCATGTTATCAAGTTCAGCTTCGCTTCAATCACTTTAATCATTGATATATGCAAATGTTTACTTACTCTTCACGTTTCATTTCTCAAACTTGTTTAATCTGTGCTCTTCTGATTCATATTCTCGTATACAATGAGTGATCATTGTCACTGCAATGAGAACGACATTAGTAGAAAGTGAATCAAAGAATATTTTCATGTATTCTTGATATGCTATCTCATCTCTGACTTTGCAGTAAAACTTCTGAGTCAATATATTCGCTATGATTCTTACGTAAAATCTGTCTTAAGAAGTCTTTTCATGTTAGTTGATGTTGTAATGTTCAATTAGTACATATTTGATCACATGCAAAGTCATCATTATCTAGCAGACTCTGTGTCAAATTCTTTTGCACTTTTCTCATGAATTGTTTCTGTCAGTCGTATTCATTCTCGACTATGATTCATACTCAACTCAGTACACTCAATTATCACGTCTCAAAGAAGTCATACATTTACTTAGTATGAGTTTTATTTGCAACGAAAGATCTGAGCGTGTTATCTTTTAAGTCTCTGTCTTTGTTGAAATGTTCTTTACTTCTGAACGTTTGTGATCTGACTTCTTGCTTAGATGATTTATGATCTTCTTTCATGCTTCTTTCATTTTCTCACTAAGTCATTCTTTTTTGACGTCTGATCATGAATTGCTGTTGTTATCAACATGATCACTCAATATTCATGCAAGTAAATAACGAGTGCAAATCTTAATAATTGACTCATGATCAACGATGAATTGACATTTAGTTCAACGTAATGTCTTTTCTCATAAATATGATGTTATTGATTCTCAGTCTGCATTGTTGATATCATCATCATCAAAATAAATTCTAGTATGTCTGTTATTAATTGATTGAAAAGAATCAGATTGATTAATGTTGTATACATTGAGTCTTTGAAATGTTGTGACAACTTCACGAGAATACTTTCATTGAATGCTCTGATAGTGTTTGATTCTGTCTTTTTTCAAATTAATCATTTATTCTTTTGAATTCTTAAGCGAATTATTACTTCAAGAGTGACACGTCTGTCTTTGTTGAAGACTTCTCTCACAGAATCACTGTCGCTTGAGTCTGTTGCAATCTTGTTGTCATTGTGAGTCTCTGTGTGTTCAACTGCGCTGCGCTTTGACAATGATGATGTCTTGAAGTTGCTCATATGATGATGTCTTTTCTGTAATGTCACTTAATATCTTGATAAACTCATCATTATAAAGATCGATGTATTCTTATGTTGCATTCAAGACGAGAATCATTTGATGTAATTTGACAATGTATGATCATCAAGAAAATCTATGCAACAAATAATTGAAAAGAAGAATAGAAGAGAATGTCAGATTGCAAACGATTTTTTCTCATGATAAGAGAGAAATTTATCTTATTTTAAGCATTAAGAATAGTTCATTTAATCTTAATAAAAGTTCATTGAATCTTTGTCAATGTTAAATGAACTATAAGTCTTGTCATTGATTCTTGAGATTTCTCAATTATGACATGATCTCGCTATGTCATTTTATACTGAGAGTCTTGAGCATGAACATGTTCTCTATGAGCATTCTACATAATTTCTTCAGTGATCAGCTGCTTGAATCAAGTATCACAAGAGATCTGAAATCTACAATCGTTGTTCGCAGCAGACTGAATTGTAAAAAGAAAGTGAATAAACTCTTCTGCATGCATTTCTTTCAATGCTGTTTTTCATTCATGCTCATTGCTGATATATATTCTCGCGAATTCAGCTCAATCGTATATCATTGTATCTGTGACACAGTCGTAATTCAGCTCATTCTCAATCAGCTTTATAAATCTGTCATATTTCATGTCATCAATGCAAATTGAGTTCTTCACTGATTCATGTTTAAGAAGATCTTATGATTTGCAACATATGCTATGATTGAGATTGCAACTGATCTGTATTATGAAAATTTTGATTGATCTGACTGATACTGATTGAGATCTCTTGAGATCTCGTTCATCACAGATGACATAATTCAAGAGATGAGTGTGTCTTCAATTGAAAAGATGATGAAGAATTGTACTTGAGATTGTTTCATTATGTCTCTCTGACTTTGAGTCATCTTCTTACATTGTAATTTGATTGCTGTGTCATAAACATTAACATAGAATTACTTCTTGATCTCACGACATCGTTGAATATAATATGAAACTCATGATATATGACTTCAAATGTTGATCTGATGATCTCTTTTGACTTGTTTATATTTAGCTTTCATTTTATAAGTTGAAGAAATCTCATCTAATCTTGTATTCACATCTTCAATTGCATGTATTCAGACTCGTCAATGTTAAGTTCTTCTTTCACTCTGTTTATCGATCATTTGTAGTGTATATACTCTTTACATGACATCTTTAACAATGCATTCATTATACTAAAGAGAAAACTTGATGTTTGTTGAATATTTTCGTGTCTGTGACTAACGACTGCGCTTATCACAAAAAACTTTAATGTCAGCGATTCATAACTTCAGAATTTGATTGATGTCATACTCACTGCATCTTGTTCATGTGATAACTGATGTCAGCTTTCAGTGATCTACTTACTGCTTAAGTTCTCAACTAGATCTATGAAATAAATATCAATTATCTAGAGTTTACTACTGAGTCATTCACACTCTTTTATAATACAATCGCTTGCGATCATCAAGTTAATTTTCTTTCAGATTAATTCATTGATACAGTTGATTTTGACTGATTGATTTCATGATATCAAATTTGTAGCTGATGATACTCTTGCAATGAGCAAAGTTTTGTTTGCTACATATATTTCATAAGAACAAAGCTCTTGTGAAATTAGACTTTAACTTTAGTTTTCATCAGTTCATAGTTGAGACTTCTGTTCATCAAGAGAAATTTGATTGAGCAAAGTCAAGAGATGATTATATTTCTTAGTTACTTAGTCATGTAGCATCGTTGACTTCAATGATTCTGTATATGCTCTGAAACATAGACATAATACATATACATTATTTAATTTTTGTCTGCAATGAGATTAAGTCAGTTTCAAATATCTTCAGCTTTCACATTTGAAGTAATATTCTGCTACTCTTGTTTCTTTGTGCAAGAAATTCTTCTCATATATCAAATTATATGAATTTCAGTCACTGAAGTTATTAATGTAGAAGAACTTGTTTTTATTTGACTCGCTAGAAATATTGTTTGCTGATACAACATGCACACTTCTCAGAATTGTATGTGAATGAAAAAATCAACTAGCTTCAAATGAACAAGAACTTTTGATGTTATCTTTAGATCAATGCTCTATCTTAATCATTTCATGCACAGCATGTTGAGTTTTCTCATTGCAAAGTTTGAGTAGTTCAATGAGAACATCATTGTGTCGTAACTCATTATTCTTGTTGTCTCGATGCAATGAATCTATAATGAAAAGAATAAGTCGTAGCTGATCAGACAGTCGATCATTTAACAGAGTTGAGACTTCAATCATCTCTTTCGATTTCTTCTGAATCAGAACATAATCACGTCTTCAAACTTTCTTCTTTTTCTGTCAGTTCAATGAGCAGTATACTCTATCACTGACAAGATTCTTTAAGTCATCAACGTCTTTTTCGTCTTGTTTTCAGCATTGAAGTGACTCATGAATGCTTACGTAGTATGATTTCACTCAAGTTGAGTCTTTTTTCTTTTTATCTAACTCTCTATCTGATATGACTTTCTTGTCAACTATGTTGTGACACTTGCGCATAAAGACTGTCAACATGTCAAGAAGCTTCTTTATGTTCAGAATTTCAACTAAGATTAATGCATGACATCATAACTTTAAATTGAATTCTGTCTCTTGTATTTGATTGCATTGTGCATGAATGAGTGCATCTTGAATTTTACGAAGACTAAAGACATGATTGAATCGTGTTATCATAACAGTCAATGCATGCTTGTTGATCTTGCTCTGTCTTGTATCTTTGTGAAGAAGAATATTTTTCATCGCAAGAAGATTCAGATGTTGAGTATTGTGATGCAATAACTGTCTTTGAAACATTTCTCATTTATCGAAAAAGATCTTTATTAGATGCTTGTGTGCAATCTTACTGTGCTTTGTATTGAAATTATCAGCACTATCGTATTTTCAAATTCGACTTGCATAATGTGTCATTGCATGTAGTTTTGAAATGTTGAAATAATCAATGTCTGTATCTGAACGTTCAGATCACAAATGACGAAAAACATTCTTTAGCTTGTTCAATCGAAAAAGCGCATGTTCAAGATATCAAAGAGTTTCTTCGTCATGTAAATGATATTAAGCAAGTATCACGAAGTTTATCACTACTTAAGCAAAGTGAATCGCTGCAGATGCTCTCGTGATCAGAAGCAATGCAATGATTGATATAAGCTGACATACAATCAACTTTCAATCTGCATCAATTCATTATTTAATCGTACTGTACTTGACAAATCTCTTCATGTCTTTAAATGACAAAATGACGTGAAATCTTTAATTCAGCTAAGCTGTTTCTGATACATCGTTTAGAACTAATCTGATTTCTTTTCTTCTTCAACTTGTATAAACACTCTCGTTGATGATCTGACTGAGTCATAATATCAGATACAAAATGATTTTCTTAAGTAGTTGATGTAGCATGTTTATCATCATTGTCTCGTGAATATTGACAAATATATGTGATCATGCAAAGTTTTTCACTAAATGTATTCAAGCAGAGTCATTCTCAATCATATTGTTCTTTCTTTGTTGTTTCTGTTGATTTCTAATAAATGCATGCATTCAAATTGATCATGTCTTATTTAAATTTTCGCGCTCATGAGATGATACTTAATAGATAGAACATTGTTGATTTATCTTGATGTCTGTGATTAATACTTATTTCTCGTAGTTCATCATGAACTCGACGATTATCAAATAACATTGTCTTATCTTATTGTTTATGCAAAGAACAGAAATTTCGTTTCTGAACATAGCTTCAATGACTGTTACGTGTGAGATCATGTATTAATGCATGATGATACATGTTTAATGTACGCTTGAATATGATTGATAACATCATGTGTCAAATCTTTGACTTGATATCGTCGTTATCGTTGTCAACTATGAAAAGAAATTTCAGAAGAATCAATCTCAATCGTTTTTGAGCATGTCTTGTGCGTCGATTTAGATTTTCTATCGTTAGATATATAAATCATGCAGATAAATCATCTCAATGCTCAGTCAAGACTGTTTTATCGATGAAAATTAACAGTGATATCATGATAACATTATCAGAAAGCTTTTTCTGCGTTTCTCATCATCAATCAGCAGTATACATCTCGTTGTAGACTCGAAAGTTGTCGACATTATAATGTCAAATGAATGCGTAAATCAGCTTGTCTTGAAATGATGAGTGATTCAACAAGAATTGAAGTGTCTTGATGATGTCATAATACAAAATGCAATGTTGCTCTTCTTGAACTTCTTCGTAACTGAATTTGACTGTGAACATTCAAGAATGTCACTCATTGTTTTCAACATCATACAAAATCTGATGTAGAAGTGTCAATTACTTGTTCACATCATGAAAGTTGACATATTGATGTAAGACTCGCAAGCGCAAGTCTTGAAAAAATCGATTAACACTGTCTTTGATAATCTTCGTTTGATGAAGTCAGTGAGCAAACGCGTAATTTGCTTTGCATTAAAATGAATAGTATTGATTGTTGTCTGTGTTCTTGATCGTTTGAGAATTCAAGCTCAATGACTCTGATACTTTCTTTGACACGTCGACTGTTGTCTCGACATCACGATCAGTTGTCTCGACGAAAATTTCAATTTACAACACTGATGATGTGAAGAGAAGTTCAGTCTGAAGTTGTATCATTTCGATTCTTGATGATATATGTTTCATATTCTGATTCAAATCAGCGCTATTCATCTCAGTGTTCATGTGCTCTTCTGTGAAATTATTTATTAACATATATTCTTGATTTTCATCTTTGATGTTCATCTGAACACTTTCATCATGAGAATCATTTAAGTTTGAATCTCATTCTGCAGTTTTATGATTGCATCAGATGAGTTGCATCAAATCGTATGATGATGATTCTGATGATGATGATAACTTTCATCAGAAAATCTTTCGCAATCGATCATGCAAGCGAACATGACAGTGATGAAGATGACGTTGAAGCTCGCTGATGTTGTTTATCTTCATCTCACATGAAGAGCATATGCGCTGCATTATCTGTAAGTCTTCGATTAATGTTTTTATATAACTTGTATGAAGCAATGATGAATTGTAATGATTCTTTACGCTCGACTGTTTATCTGTGCATGAAATGTCAGTAACGAGATGAATTGAAAAATGTCAATCATAAAGTCGATGAATCACGTTTGTTCAGAAGTTATCGACTTCAATTTGAACTCAATAGTTAAGATATGTAAACTATATTTAGCTAAATTATAAAGAAAACGAAATTAATCACTTGAACAAATATCATCACTATTCTTATGATCTAGCTATTGTCGCTCAAGATGCGATCATTTAAATCTTTTATGAAATGAGAGTAATGATTGCTAAAGTGCTATATATCTCAAGTCGAAGCAATTTTCAAAATTTACAAACTTTATTTTGTCGTCGTCATTTATCTCGCTCTTGTCATAACTTGATGAGCAACTCAAGAAATATATGATTATGCATCTATCTTTTTTATCTTTATTTGAAATTCTCTGATAGCATGTCAATTGCACTTAAACTCATCGTCGCTTCTTCTGAGCTTATCATAAGTGCGAAGCTGCTTAGATTTTATAGTCGTTGCTATCTGATGTACAATGAACGTTGAGAGAATTTGAGTATTGAAGACTAAAGACTTGAACTTAGATGAAGAGATTAGCTGATCAACAAACGTAGAAATGAGTTCATTAATCAAATAAGCGACAGTAACGAGCGAAGATAGTTGTTGATGATGAAATGACATTGAAGATGATGTAGTTTTGTTTCAAAGAGTCTCTTATCTGATGATTCTTCATGTGACGTCGACTGCTTGTTTGAGTGACAACAAGAATTTTGATGCATTTGATGACACGTCTCAATTGAACTCATTTATTGCTACTATCAATAGTTAAATCATGAGTTCAATTACAATGTGCATATTAATGAATCAGATGTTGCTGCATACATCAACTTCAATAAAAGCGTACTTAATGATGTCACACTATAGACAATGTTTGCAATGAACTGATTGCTTGATGAAGACTTTGATTTCATTAATGAATCTTCATTTCTTGAGAATGAATGAAGTCATTTAATGACTAAACTGAATAAAGAGTTGTTGCAGTCAATCTCTTCGTTATCTCTTGCGATTGCTGTTGCTTAATATCATATCATCTTCAATTCTATCGCTTCATGAGAATGATCTATATTTCAATGATAACAGATGCGAGTGAAGTTTTTACACTGCTTGTGACAATATCATCAACGAGTAAGAAGATCAAGTATGTATGACTCATCTCTCTGCAAATGCTTCTTACATTTGTTCTTTAAACACTTTGCACGAGTGATGTTTTTGATCTGAATGAAAGCAATCAGTTAACTGATACACAGAAAAAGTAACTCAAAATGATAATTAAGATTTCATCTTTTAACACTTGTATCTTTCTGTCTTTTCTTGATACTTTGAGCTTGAAAGAAGTTTCATCATTTATGATATAATCACTGAGATCTTTGCGAGTTCATGAACTGATCAATTCGATGATGAATTCTCTCTTGTCACTATTCTGCAAATGAAACAGTATATTCTTCAGATTTCTTCAGTCGTTGCATTTCTTCAACATTTTTGTCATCTCGATTAATTGATCAAAGCAATGAACAATAGTCTGATTGCAAAGTGAAAAATGCATGTAGTTTCAATTGATACATTAGTCGAAGATTAAATGAGATTGATCACTACATCAAAGTTTAAAGTCAAACTCACTTGCATGATTGAATACTTTTGTATCTGAGTCGTGTGAAATCTTTCTATCATCAAGTACGATTGTTCAGTTCACAACATATAACAGATCATATACATCTGAATCATCATCATGAAAGTTTACAGACTTCTCGATCATGTTCTCATTTATCTCATCATCATATATTTCAGAATCAATTCTGTTCTTTCAACTGTTATTGTTGACACTCAAGATTTGCTTGAATCGATGCTGTGTATTATGTTTGAGTCGTGAGTTCAGATCAGTAAATAAAACAGTATCTTTAAGAAGATACTTGATGTCTTTCAAATTAGACTGTTTGTTTCACGACTCTGTTCTATTTGTTTGCTTCAAAACATTCAATATTCTTTTTATGACTGCTTTTTTGACAGATTCAAGAGATGAATGAATTTCAAAAGTAGTATTTCTTCGTCTTTTAACATGTCAAGTAATGAGAGCTTGTTTAACACTAGTCGTGATGTTTTGTATGCGTTCAGTCGACATTATCTTCATGATAGTGTCATTTGATGTCTATTAAGTCACAAGTAATGCAAAGAGCAATTGAGAAGAAAGTGAAATTATGCAATACATTTGAAAAATTGAAGTGCGTAAGATTCAATAAACTTAAATAATGATTCTTTGAATCTGCTTTAATTTGAGAATGTTGTTTTCTAATGTCTTGACTTGAAGAAAATTTCTTGATTTTCTCTGCTGTTGAATTGACAACAACATCACATTTCAGTGATTCTATGACAATCATCATCTCATCTTTCAATCATGTGAACTATGATTTGCATCATCAAACGCTTGAATGTAATCTTCACAATAAGATGTTAAAGCTGTGTTACTCATGAGAGACTTCAAACAAAGTACTTATTTTCGGAACTGTATTCAGAAAGCGATTGATAATAATGTGAAAGTTATGCAATCATCAAATGAGTAAATGTAACACGTCTTGATTGAATTACATGATTGATCTGCTCACTGACAATAAATGAATTGCTGTAATTCGCGACGCTCTTATAAAAGCACTTGCTATCACATCTTCATGAATTGCAACAGTGAGAGTGACAAACAGATTCACTCAAAAGCATTATGACTTGCAGTGTAATACTGATTTCGTTAACAGATGTCATAATGCTAGAAGATGATCAGTTATGCTTTCTAAGCAAAGAAAATCTCAATTCAATATAAATGACTGACTATCTTGATAGATTCGGATTGAATTATGAAGACACATATTGTATTTTCACTATGAATTGATTTATTCATCTTGAAGAATGTTTTCAGTATAGTCACGAAAGTCAACAAATGATCATTGCAGAAAGACTCAACATAAAGAATATGCAAATTAATGAAGATGTGACTGAGATGTTTATAATGCAGCTTGTTTGCTCATGTCTCAGAGCAAAACATGATAAGCGATAAAAATGCAAACAATATTCATTGTATCATTTCTTTTATATTGTTAGCTTGAATATAGTGAAGAATACAGTGTAGATAAGCATGATTCAATAAAAGATGAATAACAGCTTTGTTGTTTTATGAATGAAAGATAATCATCATATCAAAATTGAGATCAACACTTTTA
>JAABUV010002849.1_pt1 | contig 22796 bp, 27 predicted proteins | sample 5559971 | NCBI WGS metagenome assembly JAABUV01 (sample SAMN10711881, study PRJNA513362) | rock metagenome | isolation source: Antarctica rocks | place: Antarctica: Victoria Land, Knobhead nord | collected 2015-12-19
TGCCTGGGCGCGCCGCGCCGCCTGGGAGCGCTGCGCGCAGCGCACCCGGCGGCCTAGCTGCCGGGCAGGCGTGCGGATGCGCGCCGCTGAACCCGCTGACCGGTGACGCATGGTGCATGCTCGCCCCCGCTCCATGTGCCGCGCCATGCTGCCCAGTGCATGTTGCGCGGCGTCACTCTGACCCAGCTCTCCCTTGCTGGCCGTGCATGGTGACATGCTCCCCAGGTGCGGAGCTGCATGCGTGGGTGCTTGGTTCTTCTAGCCCGCGCAGCACACGTGCCCTGGTTTGAGCTGAAATATACTGCGTTGCTCACATAGTGTGCATAAATAAGGTGTCTGCGGTGAATCCTGACCTCTTGAATACACCCATGCCTGCTCGCGCCCTTGGCTTGGGCTTGCGCAGCGGTGGCTGACCCTTAAGCCTGTCCCTGGCGCGGCAGGTCTTGGCGCAGCTTGCGGAGCTGGGACGCCGGAGCGGCATCTAGTTAGCAAGTAGGTCTGTAGCCTGTTGAGGAAAGAGTGCCGTCCTTGCTGTTCGCCTTGCTGTTTGGCCGCTTAACTTTGGCGTGCACCTCGCACTGCGGTGCACTCTGTCGTGGGCGTGTGGGTGACGCTGCAGGCCACTTACAGTGCGCCTCATGACACGGCGGAGCTCACCGCGAGCGTGAACGGCTCCTCCGAGTCCATCATGCGCATGAGCGTCCCGTACTGGGCGTGCTTGACCTCGTGGAATGGCTGGGCCAGCAGCTTGGCCACTGCTGTCGCCATGTCGCGCTCTGGCACCTGTGGTGTGCTCAGCATGAAGGCACGTATAGGCAAAGACAGCTACAGCTGCACAGCTGCCGTGTGCGCTGCTTGGCCCAAGCCACTACACATGAATAACAGCCCGGTGATATGCCGGGTGTGCCGTGCCACAGGCATAACAGGAACGGGATGGCGTACCCGGCCCCACACAGTGAAGGATCCATCCCACTCCGGGTGGTCTGTCGCAGCAATGAAGAAGTCCTTGCCGGGGGCTATCATGCAGACAGAGCCCCTCCTGCGCATGTCGCTGCCTGTTGCTTGCCAGTAGCAGGGGGTTGCATCACAACAAGCACAAGCCGGCACATCTTGGAGCAGGGCGGCGCACGTGACCTTGGCGGCGCCCTCCAGAGGTGGGGCCGAAGGCAGGGACGTCAGGGCGCCCTGCAGGAGACCGTAGGGCGGACCAGAGGACCCTGCCTGGCGGCCGTCAGCGTCAGGCGCCGCAGGGCCGTTCCCATACACAGTGCGTGGCTGAAAGGCACAGCACCTGCGGCGCCGCCTCATTGCGGTAGAAGCGGCAGCGAAAGTCAGAGCACACTTTGGCGCGAGCGGCCTCCAGGACGAGCGCTGTCGTTCGGGGCGCGTTGCTTGTGTCGAGGTTGATGGCGATCTGCGTGCTCTGTCTCACTTGAACTGTGCATATGCACGTCGCTTGTTGATCACGTGACACAGAAGGGAAGGGACGGGACAGCACCCTTCCGTGCTGAGTGTCAATGTGCACAGCCTTCTGTCCTGCAGCGCCTGCTCAGCTGGTCTCAGTGTCCAGCCAAGCGCGTCAGCAGCCATGGTTCACGCAAACAGAGCGCACACCCACCTTCTCGTTCAGAGTATCCTATGAACGCATCTGCGCGGTTCAGCGCCTGGCAGGCGCGGACGAGCAGGAGGGCCTGAACCAGAACCAGAACCAACTGCGGTGACCAGGCACGCCTCGCGCCGGCCCCCTGCGCCATGCATGGCAGGCACGTACAATTACGTGGTTGTTGGCTGAGAAGGGCCGAGGACGCAACGCGCAATGCTTTTGTCTTTTCACAAAAATTCCAACGGCTAGGTGGTGGGTCAGCAATGCCCATGCCCTTGTCCCCAAGCTTGTTGCGTGGGATTGCGCCTGCAGGCTGGGACTCTTTCGAGGCGCCACATGAGCCATACCGTATGGCTCATGTTGTATGTAGTTCATGCATTGCATGCATGTCATGCAACATGGATCCGTCACAGACAGTGCCAAAAGAAATGACAAGATCATCATGAATTGCAGACACGCGTGTTGCAATGCAAACACGCCAGTCAGTGCATTCTGTGGACTTCCTAATACATATGGAGCGACACCAGCAGGTCGCGTCCATTTTGCCAGCTAGCAACCATGCCGGCCTAACCCACCGGCCCAGCAAACGCTGCACATGAGGCCTGTCAGGCGGCGCCCCGAGGAGGGGCCATAACCCGCAGCCTGGCGCTCCAGCGCTCTCGGCGGCCCATGCAGTCTCTCTGCAGTTTGACAGTGACTGGGGCCTTGGGCGCAAGCCCAGCGCCTCGAAGGTCTATGAGCCCGTTGCGCTCCAGCGCTTCGGCGCGCACGCGGCCGCACGCGGGCAGGCGCCCGAGGCCGGCTGCCCGTGCGCAGCGCTGCGTCAGCTGCCCTTGCACAGCTTGAGCTTCTTGAAGTGCTGCTGCACGGCCGCCTTGGGCGCGGGCGCCGTGGCTATGCAGGTCGGGAAACCCTCCGGCTGCTCCACCCACAGCTTGTGCCGCACGCCCGCCTCGGCCAGCTTGTCCGCTAGGGTCACCAGCTGCGCCTCGCCCTTCACCTCCAGCACCACCTGCGCGCGGGCCGTCGCTGACAGTTATGAACAGCAGCGGTGCCCGCAAGCACGCGGCAGCCACGATGGCCGGGCAACAGCGGCGCGGCCTGCAGTAGGCGCATGCCATGCCCTGTGCGCCCTGCAAGCGCAGGCCACGGGTCGCTGCACATGGTTGCCATGAACAGCCCTGTCATGCTTATGTTTCCGGTTAGGGCAACCTCTACCCTATATATAGCGCGAGGCGCAGCGCAGAGGAGCGCCCGCCTTGTGCATGTGGTCCAGGTTGCCCGGCGCGCAGTAGGCGGCCGCCTCGGCCTGCTCGCGGCTGAGCCAGAGCGCGGCGGTGCTGGCGTGGCAGGCCTGCGCGACCACGCTGCCGAGCGGCCAGCCGAGCTCCGCCCACAGGTCGCGGCGCAGCACGACGTACTGCACCAGGGGGGCGCCTGCCGGCCGCGCGAGGGGCCGCACTTGCGGCGCGTGCCATGAGCTGGCGTGCCCGGGGCGGGGCCACGCCTGGGACGGGGGGGAGCGCACCCTCGCGCGCGCCCAGGACTCCCATGCACCAGTCCCGCCAGAGCGGGGCGGACCGGGCACACAGTGGCTGTGTAGGAAAGGTGGAGACAGCTGAAGCAGTCACAGGCCGTGTGCAGGCACCCCGCAATTTTGTCACAGCAGGTGCAGCACAAGACATCAAGATGGTGTTTGAGACCAGGCACACCGTCTGCAGAAGCAGGCCCGGTTGTGTCAGGCTGTCCAGCAGCGTCTTCGCTTGCCATCCTCCCCGCCACAGGCCCGCTGCTGGACGCCGCCAGCGCCATCCCGGACCGCCTTCGCCCTGCAGGGCCTGCCTGCAGCTGTGCCAGGTGCCGCCTGCAGAGCGCGACGCGCGGAGCGCGGCAGCAGAGCGCGCAGGCGGTGTGCAATGCGGGGACCGGCGCGAGCATGAGTCAATGGCGCTCGAGCAGCGCCAGCCTGCCTTTTCTGTAGTTCACTGCGTCACAATGCCTTGTCCAAGCTTGAGCAGCTCCCTTCAACGACACAGCACAGTAGCTCCGGCGGTCTAGCTCGAGCGGCACCCCCTCTAGCTCGAGCGGCACCCTTCACCAGGGTAGGGGTCCTTGACGTCTGCTCCCTCAATTGATGAGTCTTTGGCCGTGCCGTGGTGAGAAAGCAGCTTTAAAGACACACTCCGCTTCCTCCCACAGCAGGCGTGGTGAGTGCGCAGCCGACCCACCACACGTGCGCGGCCCAGCGCATGACCACGGTCGTGGAGGAGCGCGTGCAGGCGCAGAGCGCAAGCGTCAGCGCAGAGCCGAGCAACTATGTGGCGCTCCGGCGGCCCTGGCTCACCCTGTACGGGCTGCGCCTGCGCTCCGGCAACAAAACGCACGAGGTGAGTGTGAGGACGCAGTGAACTGACGTGCGCGCTCGTGCTCTGCCGGGAGCTGCTGCAGGGCGGGCGCCGCCTCCGCGGGGCCCGCTGAGCTTCTGGGACTCGCTGGTATCTCGCGCGCGTGGGTGCCTGCCGGAGCAGGATGGCGGTCCGGGGCGCCGCTGACGCCCCGCGGGCGCGCGCAGGTCCAGCTCGCGCTCATCCAGCAGCTGCTGCCGGAGGAGATGCTGGCCACCGTGCTCGGCCACCTGAGCGCGTACGACCTGGGCGCGGTCGCGTGCGCGTGCCGCGGCTGGCGCGCCGCGGCGCACAACCCGGCGCTGTGGCGCGCCGCCTGCACTCGCGCCTTCCCCGGGCTGCTGCCCGACGCGCTCGCGCGCGCCGCGCGGCTCAACCACAGGTGCGGGGCGCGCCGCGCAGCGCGGGCCGGCGGGGCTGTGGGCTGTCGGCCGGTGCGGCAGCCTGCTCTGCACGCGTGCGCACAGCTGCTCGAGCCGCCCCCCAGGTGCGCGCGCGCGTCGCGCGGCCTTGACCGCGGGTGCGCGGGCGCAGAGCCGCGGCGCCGCAGAGCGGCGCGGCAGTGATGTTCCCGGCTGCGGCACGCTCGCGCCCTTGGTGACGTGCACGGCCGGAAGTGCCCGCGCTCGAGGGTTTCCAACCTCCAGCGCCGGGGGCGCGCTGGGAGCCGCTCACTGTTGAACGCTCACCCTGGCGGCTCGCGCGTCAGGAACAGTTTCTTATCGAACCACCCCCTCGGCTGCCGCGCGCCAGGGGCAGCTGGCGCGCAATGTTCCTGGAGCGGCCGCACGTGCGCACGGAGGGCATCTACGTCTCGCGGAACACGTACATCCGCCTGGGCGCGACCGAGTGGCGCGTGAAGAACCCTGTGCACCTGGTGCGCGCGGGCGGCGCCCGAGCCCCTTGTCGCCGCCAGGCTGCCTTCTGTGGGGTGTGAGCGGGTTGCACCACGGGTGCGAGCTCGTTGCAACACCAGGGCAGGATGTCTGATCCCTAGGCGTCTCTTGTCAACCTGTGCCGGCCCGGACGCCAAGCCATCACTTTTGATTGCTGCGCTTCAGTCAGAGTTGTGACATTTCCACGCTGGCAGTGCTCACGGCTAGTTGCTTGGCCAGACACACTGGCGATCCTGAAGTGAGTGGCACGCAGGGCTATGTGCTGAGCGACTCGGATGGTGCGTGATTGCCTGCATGTCATGGTGCACTCTCTGCGCCACGCGACGCCGCTCGCAAACGCCAGGTGTGCTATTACCGGTACCTGCGCTTCCTGGCCGACGGGCGCTTCCTGTACCGCACCTCGCCGCAGCCGCTGCGCGAGGTGGCGCGCTCGCTGCTGCGGCCCGCGCCCGCGCGCGCGCGCGGCGCCGAGGAGCTCGTCCAGCGCGGCCGCTGGGTGCTCAAGGCGCGGCCCTGCTTCGCTGTGCCTGGCGCCGCACTTTGACCGGCGCTCCGGTGCGCTGGGCGGGCGATGATGCAGATGGCTGGGTTGTCGTGCACACTGACTGGGTGCGCAAGGCTCGCTGGCTGGCTGCGCGCTGTATGCCACGTCCTGGTGTGCTGTTGGTGTCGTAATACAGACAGTGTGCGTTGAAGGACTCCACTTCCAGGGACTGTGCAGCGCAGGCGTCGTTGCTGTGCGCGCTCTGGCCGCGCACTGGGTCCGGCGCCTGCTGAGACTGCGCCGGTCGAAGAATGAACGCCAGCGCCGGCGCGACGTCCGCCGGGATGCAGCGCGCCGAGCTGTTGTTGACAGAGCATGACACCGCATGAGCAAACCGCAACGGCGGCCGCGCAGGGGGACCGGGCATACACCAGCCTGACGATGGCCAACGCGGGCGCGACGGAGGTGCGCACGCGGCTGCGCCTGCGCGCGACCGTGCCGGGCGCCAACAACCGCCTGGACATCGCCGCGATTGTGTCGTTCGACGCGGGCGCGGGCGTGACCACGCCCATGTTTGGCGCGCCCCCGCGCCTCGCCGCCCGGCCTCTTGCCAAGCGCACTGCGGCCACCAGCAGCGCGGTGTCTGAGTGGGACTTGCTGTCGCGCTTCCTTCACGCGGCCCAGTCGAGCCTGGGTTGCTCATACGCTAGGCGCTGGCGTGTGTGCGTGCATGTGCCTTGCTCTGTGCTGGCCGTCAGGCACTGAGCGACACACCCTCGGCACGCTGCAGAGCTGCGTCAAGCTGACTGCGTACGTCTGCAGGCTCGCTGTGTCGCTGCTGTCCGTGCAGCGCCGTCACGTGTGACCTGTACAACTTGTTTCAGGTCCATCACGGGCGTCGATGCTGTCGGCTCGTTGCTGACTGGTTCTTGCGGCGCGGGCAGATGACCAGGGCGCGGCGGTGGACGAGGAGGCGCTGGGCGCGCCGGGCGTGCGCTCGCACCGGCGCGGCATGTCGCCCTACGTCTTTGTGCCCACGCACCGCATCGAGGACCACGAGCTCAACCTGCCCGTGAGCGCGATGGACTTTTACATCCCCCAGTAGCAGCACGGGCGGCCGCCGGGGTGCTGGGTCGCCCCGTCGGCGGTGTGTCAGGCCGCATCGCGCCCTATGCCTGGCAGGCCTGGGTCTGCATGTTGTAGCGGGCCGCTGTTGTTCATCATGTGTCCTGCCGCTTGTACTGCTATGTAGGGAGCAACACTGTATTCCAGAGCGTTGAACTATTATTCATGCTGCGCATAAGCAGCTCACAGGCGTGTGCTCTAGGCTAGGCAGGCACTGTGCGGAGGTGTTGCGCGCACGGGGCCTGGTGTGCTTTATATTTATATCAGTCGTTGTCGTAAGCGGGGTCCTCACGCAGTAGCCTGAAACATTGACAGATGGGATCGCTGAGCTGTGCCACTGCCTTGCATAATATGTAACACGCCCTGCAGCAAACCGTGTCCAGCATTCATGGTGCATCATGCAGTCTCTGCGCGTCCACAAGCTGTCTGCCCACTGCAGGCGCTTCGTGTCAGGCAAACGGCTCACAGCATGGATAGTAGGGCCCTGCCTCAGCTTTACCCAGCCTTGAGCAAGCTCCAAGCATTCGGCTTTCCCATGCATACGTTTGACACTATCAAAAGCGCTTAAATCGTTTGCCACCAACAAGAGGCCACCACAGCACCCTTTGCATGCGTGCAAAAGTACATGTTTGCCGGGCAGTATGAAACCATACTCATGCACACTGCACAACCAAAAGCATGCACTTGGTGCTGTCCTTAAACCGCGAGGACAGCACTTTGCTGGATGCGCGAGCAATACGCCTCAGCGTTCCTGGCGCTTGTGCACCAGGTGCGACAAGCGAGCGCAAGCACAAGGCACCGACCACAAACACGTCAGCTCGCCTTGGCGCCGGTCTGCACGCCTGCTGCGCGCAGCTCCGGCCCCAGGCGCCCGGCGAGCGCAAGGAAGAACATGCGGTAGTCTGAGATGAGGCTCCACCACGGGTACGTGAAGGTGGCGGGCTTGTTGCGCTCCACAGCGAAGTGGGAGGTCCAGGCAAAGCCATAGCCTGCGAGGAGGGGAGTCGGCTGACGCGTTTAAGGACACCAGAGCCGGGCGTGCACCAGTGCTGTACATAAGACACATGGTGCCACGCACCTGCGACAGGGATGAGGAGCAACATCAGGGCGCTGCCGCGCGCCAGGGCCGCGGCCAGCACCACGAGCGTCAGAGCCGTGCCCACATAGTGCAGTCGCCTGGTCTGCGCTTGGCTGTGCTCCTGTAGATAGTAAGGCCAGAACTCCCTGTATGTGCCTAGAAGGGGAGCCATGAAGAGTCCACTGCTGATGTAAACGAAAGTCTTCAAGCGGCTGCTGCGCAGCGACAGCGAGCTGTGTCAGCACGAACACCCTTGCCTAGCAGGGTCTTTTCTCCTCGCTTGGCGCGCTCTGATTGGACGTTCCAGCAGGAGCCTGTCACCGCAGAACTGTGTGCTCTTTGTGACGCTAGGCCACTTTCTCACAGCTACAGCAGCGCCATGGACTATGTGGACCGGATGGCTGGGCGCTCGGCCAGCTTCGACCCCAACACACTGCTCAAGTTCACTCCGCTGTGCGCACGCGCTCTTACCCCGGCGCATAGCCGACCCACACACTTGCCAGTGGGGCTTGCGTCATGAAGTTTCTAGGCGTGCGCTGACCCCAGGCTGCGCCGCGCGCAGGTCGCGCCCTGTGCAGCAGCACCTCGCCCGGGTGTACTTCACGCTTGCCTGCGCGCTCGGGCTGGCCGCGCTCGGGACAGTCTTCAACTGGGTGACGGGCGTGGGCGCGATGCTGGGCATGCTGGGCTTTGTCGGCTGCGCCGCCTGGCTGGCGTCGCTGCAGGCCAGCCCCAGCAACCTGAACAAGCGGTGCGCACACACCGCTCGCGCCCCGGGCAAGGCCGAGCTCGTCTGGGCGCCTGATCGTGCAGCAGGCCGCAGAGGCGCTCCCGGAGCGGCAGCAGCTGCCTCCGGCCCGCATAGCATGGCACGGCAGTGCGCGGCACGGGCTGCCTGGCCTGCTCCGCATGTGAAGCGGACCCACCTTGTACGTTGTGCGACACTGTGTGTCTCTCTGGCCAGCTGGGGACTGCGCCGGAGGCGCAGACCTGCTCCGCGGCCCGTCCGCGCCTGACGCTGCGGCCTCTCTGCGTGCAGGTACCTGCTGCTGGGCGGCGCGGCGTTCAGCCAGGGCGCCACGCTGGGCCCGCTGGTCGCGGCCGCGCTGGCCGTCAACCCGGCGCTGCTGCTCACGGCGCTGCTGGGCACCGGCGCCGTGTTCGCCTGCTTCAGCGTGGCGGCGATGCTGTCGCAGCGGCGCTCGTGGCTGTACCTGGGCGGGACGCTGTCCTCGGTGCGCGGCCGGGCCTTTCCGCCGAGGCTCAGTGTGCAGCCTCTGCTGCAAGCGAGTGTCTGCGCCTGCGCTGTGCCTGGGCGGGCGTGGCACATCTGTCCTAGTAGATGCGCAGTAGACTGCATGCAACGTTTTGTGCGGTGGAGGTGACGCATAATTTTCTGTCCTGAGTATTGCATAATCTTCTGTCCCGAGTACTGCTGATAGATGTGCCAGACTCGGGACCCTGGTGCTGCTCTCTGCCATGCACCGTCCTCCCTGATCATCGCCATGCGGCGGCCACACGCGCGCAGGCGGTCTCCCTGTTCGCGGTGATGCGCCTGGGCACGTGGGTGTTCGGCGGGCGCGCGATGCTGTTCCAGGCGGAGCTGTACGGCGGCCTGCTCGTCTTCTTGGGCTACGTGCTGCTGGACACGCAGGTCATCATCGAGAAGGCGTACGCCGGGCAAAAGGACCACGTCCGCGCGGCGCTCGACCTTTTCGTGGACTTTGCCGCCATCTTCGTGCGCCCCCCGCTCTCACTTGGAGGTCTGACATTTGGTTGTGGTCCGCCGCGCTCTAGCGCGGCTGTGCTTTGTGGTGGCTCCCCTGCTGCGTTGGGCTGACCGCTGGCGCTGCGCGCGCAGGTGCGCATTCTCGTTATCCTGCTTCAGAAGGACGACAAGAAGGATGAGCGCCGCCGCAAGCGTCGCTGATGCCCTGGGGGAGGGTTGTCCTGGGGGAGGGTTGTGAGTGTGTGTGCTTGAGTGTGGTATGTGTGATCTGCTGGTCAACGTGCTAGTATTCATTTGCTTGTAACAGACTGTATTCAGACTGCGTGTCGGGTCCCCACCGGCACGCCAGCAGGCCTACCGCCGCAGCAACAAAGCAACGAACAACAGCGCCAGTGCGGCGGCTGCGAGTGGCGACGTGAGGGGCCCACGCAGCCGGGCAGACCGCTTCAGGTGGCTCGCCAGAGCCCGGACCTGTGCGGTGCAGAGGGGCAAGTTAGCCACGCCGCGGTGGTCGGCGTGGTGTGTGCACGGCGCACCACTCGGGCGCGAGCCTGCGGCGCCAACGCTGCCAGGTCGCCTGAATTGTCGATGACGTGATTGGCCAGCGCCGCCTTGCGCTCCAGCGGCATCTGCGCCGCCACCTTTGCCTCCGCCAGCTGCCGCGAGCAGCGGTCGCGCTGCATGAGCCGCTCCAGCTGCGCGCGGCGGCAGGCCTGGACAGTCGCCATCTTATGCCTCCGCTGACCGGGGACCGGGTCTGCCTGCGCTTGCAGGGCGCGCCTGAGCCTCGGCGCTGCAGGCCACGAGGACGCTCGGGCGCAGCATTCTGTGCGCGCCAGTCTCGAACAGCAGCGGCATGTCCACCGCCTGCTCGCACGCACCGGCTCGCTGCGGCGCTGGGGCAGCAGGCAGAGCGTGGCGGTGTGCGTGCGCACCACGAGCCACCTGCAGGCCAGCCAGTGCAGCAGGAGCTGCCGCACAATCTCCAGGAACACGGCAGGGTGCGTGGCGGCGTTCAGCTTCCGCCGCGCTTGCCTGTCGCTGAAGGCCAGGCTGCCCAGGGCCTCCCTGTCTATCTGCCCTGCACTGGCAGGTGCATGCGTGTCAGCCTGGCGAGCGCGCGCTCCTGTCTCCCTTGAAAGCACAGGGCAGCCAACGCTCACTCCTCACCATCCTCCTGCAGGATGCTAGTTCCAAAGGCCTTCACGACGCGGCGATATCCCCACCTGCCCTGCCGGACGCGCCTTGCACGCTCACGGCCTCATAGAGCACAGCAAGCCAGCAGGCTGCGTGAACTGCAGTGGGCAAAAGCGCTCTCTCAGCACCTTTTGCACAACGGCCTTGGCTATCACATCGCAGTCAACCACAGGCACCTGGCAGCCCTCGAGCAGCGCTGTCACGGTGCTCTTTCCAGTGGCAATGCCGCCGGTGAGGCCAACGATCCTCATGCCTGCTGAGTGCAGGAGTATGTGGGAGACTGGGACTTTGCTGCTGGATGCTGCTGTCAGCATTGCGCTATAGAGCTATAACAAGTCGTGGCGGTTCTTCTTGTCTGTCTCATTATGACTGATCGGCGTCCTCACGGCCTAGCTCTTTACTGGCCTAGCTCTTTACTTTACTGTCAAGCGGCCGGGCAGAGCCCAGAAAAGCTTTCCTGCAGTTGGCAGTCCTGCATGGTCGTGCGCACATGCTGACAACGCATGTGCTGCGCTCTGCAAGGCAACAAAACCGTGCGGCCCTATACTTGTGCTCCTGCAGTGAGCGCACACTTGCTGAGCTACCCGTGCATGCGCGCTATGCGTGCAGTGTTCGAGGTTGTGCAGCGGCTGCGCTTGCGTGGTGTGGGGCGGCAGCTGCAGCGCTGCAGCTGGATGGACGACTCCTTCTGGACGCTGACGGCCATCCAGCCCGCGCTGGTACGTCTGCTTTCTTGAGGATGCTGCTTGCTTTGTGCTGTGCCGGCAAGCAGTCGGAGCCAGTAGGACACTGCAACTGACTCTCTTTATGCTGTGACGCGCAGGACATGAAGCACGGCTCGGCATGGGGTATCCTCACCTGGAAGGGTGCGTGCAGTGCTTCCCCTTCGGGCAGTGCTCTCAGCATTGCGCGAGAGAGCGCATGAAGGACACCTGCCTGCTGAGGGTCGCGCAGGTGAGCAGCAGCAGGAGCAGCCCATCAGGATACGCGGCTCGCTGAAGCGGGTGTGGCGGCTGAGAGACGGGTCACACAGCGGCGCAAGGTTGAAAGGAGACGGCGCCGCAGACGCAGCGGCCGCAGCGGAGCCGTGAGTGGTGGCGGAGGGCCAAACTCTTGCTCTGCCACGTGCTGCAAGCGCCTTGTTCAATAGCTTGTAACACAGCCAATCCGCTTGTCACGCTTGCATGGCCGCACTCGTGTGCGGCTCACTATCAGCAGTCGATCCTTGCAAAGTACAGGTCAAAGCATGCGGTGCAGCCCGCCAAGCTTACTGCTGCGGCCCCCCAGCCTGCGTCTACTTGCCCGCCCTCCCCTCGTAGTACTCTATGAGCTTGAGGAGCGTGTGCGGCCGCTCCTTGAGCGCGGCCGGCACCACCTTAAGCTCGAGGCCCGTGCCCGGATAGCTGATGGCGTACTTGATACTGCCGCCGGGCCTCCTCTTGCAGCCTGCGGCCACGCGACCCAGGCCTTGACACCCAACACTTTCATACGCGCGCGCCTGTCCTCATGACACTCGCACCAGCAGCGGGAGGCGCTGATGCGTCTGGCTGCAGAGGCAACACAAAAGACGCTTCGCTGTTCAGGGCTTACGTCCACGAGTGGCAAACGGCCGGATCCGCGAGCCGTGGGTGCCAGACGCTTATGCAACGCGCCAGGCGGCGGCCCGAGCCTGTTGAGGCAGAGGGCGCCGCCGCGGGCACGCGCAGGAAGGCCCCACAGCTGCGCCGGGCGCGCACAGAGCTTCGCCTTGGCGTCCCACAGCGCCTGGTCATCCAGGATGGCGCGCTCCTCGGGGGTCAGGCCGTGGTGGTCGCGCTCGTCCTCGTCGTCGCTCAGCTCCGTCGCGTCCACGAACTCTGCATCGCCGTCGTCCTCGTCCTCGCTTGCGGGCGCCGCGTCCGCCTCGTCCAGCGCCGCCGGGGGCGGGCCGGCGGCCGCCCCGGCCGCCGCGTCCTCGCTCGGCTCCCCCGCGGCCGCGCCCGCCGCGGCGGCGGCGCGCTCGGGCGCGGCCGCGTGCGGTGGCGCAGCGGCGGCGGGCGTGCGCCCGTCCTCAGGCGAGAAGGAGTCGGGCACCATGGCGAACGCCGGCGACCCCTCCGCCGCATTTCCCGCCGCTCCTCCCGCCGCGTCCCCGCCTGCGTCCCCGAGCTACAGGTGAGGCGGCGCGCCCTGCCACAGAAAAGGCCTGCTGCAGGGACCAGCGCATGTCGTGCGGCCGCCCAGCCCGCTGTTTGTGCGCGCACGCTCGTGCGCAGGCCCCTGCATGCCCAGCGCCTGGCGGCGGATCTGGCGGCGCGCGGGGCGCGCGGACGCGCAGCACAGCTGCGAGTCCGGGCAGCCCGTGCCCCGCAGGTGGCGGGCATGCATGGCTGACATGGGATGCAAGCAGCAGCTGCACAGCTGCCTGCAGGCTCCTGGAGGCTGCCTGGCATACAAGGCAGGCTCTGTTGTCCAGGCCGTCTGCCCGGCCGGGCGCCTCCTGCCCAAGCCGCACCTGACGCAGCGGCCACGGCGGGGTCCGGCGGCGCGGCCGGCATGGGAGCGTGCTCGTTGGGCGGCGCGGCATCAACCTCATCGGGCATCGCAGCACCGGCCTCGTCGGGCGGCGCTGCATCGGCCTCGTCGAGCATCGCAGCATCCGCCTCGTGAGGCGGCGCAGCACCGTCCTCGTCGGGCGGCGCAGCATCGGCCTCGTCGAGCATTGCAGCATCGGCCTCGTCGAGCGGCGTGGCATCTACCTCGTCGGGCGGCGCAGAATCAATGTCGTCAAGCGGCGCAGCACCGGCATCGCCCGGCATCGCTGCATCGGCCTCGTCGAGCATCGCAGCGCCGGCCTCGTCGGGCGCCGCAGCGCCGGCGTCGTCGGGCGGCGCAGCGCCGGCCTCGTTGTCGCCATGCGCGCGCACCGGCGACAGCGGCGCGGGCAGCGTGCAGAGCACGCGCACGCGCTCGTCGGGCACCGGGACGGCGTCGTCGTCGCTGTGCAAGGAGCGCAGCGACTGCCGCGGGCGCTTTGGGCGCCGCCGCCCCGCCGAGCCGCCCGACGCAGGCGCCGCCTGCGGCTGCGCGCACACGAGGCGCGTCACAGCCCGGGCTGTGGCTGGCGGCCACGCGCGGGCCGAGGCCCGGGGCGCATGCTGCGCCATGGAGGCGGGGCACAGCTTCAGGCGCGCGCGCTGCAGTGCCCGCGCATCGTGAGGCGGGCACGCACGGCCTGCGCGTCGCTGGCACTGCAGCTGCGAGCAGGACACAGCCGCCTGGCAGCGCAGAGGTTGATCCGCTCGACGAACCTGGGCGGGCGCGTCCCGCCGCTCACGCGCAGGTCGGGAGGTTAGCAGCGCGGCGAGGAGGAGAGGATGAATGCGGCCTAGCGGGCGCTCCATATCCGCCATGAGCCGGACCGAATGGCCACCACCTTGCTGGCAGGCCGGCAGGCCCGTCCGGCGCACCGCGCGCTCGCCGCCCACGGCGGCCTGGCGAGCCGGCGGCGACGCGGCCGCGAGCTCCGCGGCCCGTGCGGCCTCGGCGTCGGCCGTGCGCGCCTGCTGGCACGCATACGCGCGCGGCGCCGGGGCCGGGGCCGGCGGCGGGGCCGGCGGCGGGGCTGGCGGCGAGGCCGGCGCCGCCTGCGCTGCCGTGAGCGGCGCGGCCTGCGCGCGCGGCGGCCCCGCATCGGCCGGCGCGCCCGGGGCGCCCTCCGGCAGCCCGGACCTGCCGCGCCGCTGGCCGCAGTGCGCGCGCGCCTTGCCGCCCTGGCACGCAGCCGGCGGCCACGGTCAGCCCGCGCCCCCGCACAGAGGCGGGCGCGCTGCGCTGCGGGCGAGGGGCGGGCCGCCGACCTGGGCGCGCAGGTGCGCGGCGAGCTGCCGGAAGCTCCCGGCGGCGCCCGCCTCCACCTCTGGCCCCCAGCGGGGCTGCGGCTCCTCCCCCGCCTGCACTCCGCCTGCCGGCCCCAGCCGCGCCGCCGGCTTCAGCGCCCAGCCTCTCGGCCCCATGCGCCAGTGACGCGGCGCAGCAGCCGCCTCTGTCCGTGGCTCACACAGGGTCGGGCGCAGGTCGTCGGTGCACGGGCGCACACTGTCGGCGCGCGGGCGCGCCTGCGTGCGCTGCTGACGCGGGCGCGGCCGGCGGCGCGCTGCGCGGCTCCGGCGGCGCAGGCTCGCCTGCAGCGGGCGCTGCGCCTGCCGCTGCCGGCGCAGGCGCGCCGGGCGCCGCCGCATCTGGGCCGAGCACAGCCGCCGCTGCCGCACTGTCTGGCGACCCGGACCCCCGCTCGGCGGGCGGCAGCGCGTGTGCCTGGGCACGCGCGGGGGCCTGCAGCGCCGCCTGGGCGCCGCCGGCGCCCGGCAGCGCCTCTTCAGGCTCAGGCCGCGCCGCGGCGTCCGCGCTTGGCTGGGCGGCGCCCGCTGCGGGCGCTGGCGCGGCCTGCGCCTGCACGGGGTCGCCCGCCCCAGCGCGCGGCAGCGCGACTGCATGCACGGGCGCGCACTGGGGTGCCGGCGGCGCAGACGCCGCAGCGGCGTCCCAGCCGGGCGCCGGCGGGTCGCCCGCGAGCGCGGCCGCCGCGCCGCGCTCCCCAAAGACGCCCGTGAACAGGTCAGTCACCAGGCGGGCCGGATAGGGCCGCGCGCGCGCCTGCGCCGGCGCGCCCGCTGCCTCGCTGGCCTGGCTGGGCCCGGCCTGCGGCTCGCTGGGCTGCTGCGTCCACGGGCCCGGGGCCGGCCCGGGCGCGGGCGCCTGGCTGGGCCCGGCCTGCGGTTCACTGGGCAGCTGCGTCCAGGGGCCCGGGGCCGGCCCGGGCGCGGGCGCCTGGCTGGCGCCGCCGGCGCCGAGCTCGCTGGGCTCCGGCGCGGAGCCGCCGTCGGCGCACGTGCTGGCGGTGCCCGCCAGCGCGGCGGCCTGCGCGGCCTCGAACGCGTCCAGCAGCGCGTCGCCGTCCGGCAGGCCCTTGCGGATGTCCTGCTCGGGGTACCAGGCGTCCTCGTCGTCGGGGTACCTGCGCGCAAGCGTTCGTCAGGGCCGGCGCCAGGGTGGCACGGGGGGGGTGCCGGGGCACTTTCGCGGGCCGCTCGGCGCACCCCTCAAAGTGGACCAGGTACTCGCGCTCGACGCGCCGGCCGCGCCGGTTGCAGGACACCTGCTTGATGATTGCGAGCGGCTGCTCCAGCAGCACGCAGCCATCCGTCTGCGTGTCGAGGAACTGCGACAGGTGCGCATCCAGCGGCTCCTGAGCACGCCGCGGCGCGCATCGTCAGCCCCGCCGCTCCAGCTGCCCCGCTGCGCCCGGACCTCGGCGCAGCGAGCACTCGCTGCGCTGCGCATGCGCTGCTCGGACCCGGGCAGCATTGACCGCAAAAGTGGCACGCGCAGGCGCGCACTGCCATGGCCCAGCTCTGCACGCCCCTGTGTCCCAGACAGGCCGCACACTGCGCAATCTGAACAATTTAAAAGCGCACCTCCATGCCGTGCTGCGTGCTATGCGCCAGGGCTGTCTGCGCCAGACGCTGACCGCAGCCCCAGGCTGTGCCAGCACGCCGACCTGCCCGAGCTTGCCCGCGCTTTTTGCTTGGGAATCAACCCGCATCGTAACCCTGGTGCCAGGGGTTTGCACCTCGCTGAGAGGCGGCTCTCCCAGGACAGAGGGCAGAGACGCAGCCTGGGAGGAGTGGCGGAGCGCCAATATGACGACCAGTGCGCCCCGTTCCTCTCTGCCTGCTTGCGGCCTTCACCTGAAACTGGCCTGCGGCAGCGTGGCCCGTGCGCGTGTGCTGCGCCTGTGCTGCTGCGGGCGTGATGCAGGCTGCGGGTGCACGCGGTGGGCCGCGGAGCGACGGAGCAACACACGCCGTGCTGCGACTTGGGTCCAGCGCGATGCACTGGGCTGCGCGTGGCCGCTGCGCTGGTCTCCCTTGAAACGTGGCGCTCGCGCGCAGGGCTGCGTAAGAACCGCAAGAAGCGGGGGCACGTCAGCGCTGGGCACGGCCGCATCGGCAAGCACCGCAAGCACCCGGGCGGGCGCGGCAACGCTGGTGGTCAGCACCACCACCGCATCATGATGGACAAGTACCACCCGGGCTACTTCGGCAAGGTGGGCGGCCCCGCGCAGAGACGCCCCGGCTGCTGGTCTGTCTTTGCTGGGCCGGCCAGTGTGGCAGCGCTCCTGCGGCACTGTAGCGGCCCTCCTGCGGGCTGTGCTGGAGCTGGAGCGTGAAGAGCCTGCCTGTTGGTGCGAGTGCTGTCGCGGCGGGTGGCTTGGCCGTGCACGCCTTGCCTGCCAGCGCGGTGTGGCTCGGCCCTGCCTTTTTAGGTGCCCGGTGGTGGCGTGTGCGTGTGGTTGGCACCAGGATGGGGCTTTGGCTCACTTGCTGGGCCATGCAAGCTGCTGGGCGACGCCCGTGTTGCAGGGGCGTCCGGCCGCCCGCGAAGCGCAGGCGCGCAGCCCGGCTGCTCGCGCGCCGGATCTGAGCGGCGAGCGGCGCCGCAGGTGGGCATGCGGCACTTCAACATCAGGAAGAACCACTACTTCTGCCCCATCATCAACCTGGACAAGCTCTGGTCGCTGGTCGGGCACGAGGTGCGCGGCCCGCTGGCAGACGCTCCAGCCGGCCCAGCCGGCGTACTTGTGGAGATTGCCTGGGAGCGGTCGCACGCGGCCGACAAGTGCGCTGCTGTGCCTGCCGTCCGCGACGCGCACGCCGCGCCCCTGGCTGGTTGCGCCCCCCGTCTGCTGCGCTCCGAGCGAGCCCAGCCGTCCCTTACGTGCTGCCACTGTCAGTGTCGGTGCACCGGGAGCGGTCGGGACCTGGCCGCCCGCTGCTTGCCACAGCCGGAGCTTGCTGCGCGCCCGCAGCCGGCGCCCTGTCCGCGGCGCTGAGGCGGCGGGGGCGCGGCGGCAGGCGCGCGAGGCGGCGGCGAAGAACAGCGGCGAGGCGCCGGTCATCGACGTGACCAAGCACGGCATCTTCAAGGTGCTGGGCAAGGGCGAGCTGCCCGCGCAGCCGGTGCTGGTGCGCTGCAAGTTCGTCTCCAAGCTGGCCGAGGCCAAGATCAAGGAGGTGGGCGGCGCGGTGGAGCTGGTGGCATAGGCGGCACCTGAAAGGCGCCCCGCGTGCGGAGCAGCGCCTGAGGGGCCTGCGGGGGCTGGCGGCGGTGCCGGCGCCGGCGCCGTGCGAGCAGCCGCGCACGCAGCCGCAGCGGCTGCGCGAGCCCGGTGCTATAGGCAGGGTTAGCCAGCGCCGGGCGTTTGTAACACGCGTGGCGGAAATGTGGCGATGTGCACGAGCACATCGCTCCACTGTGCGCCCATGCCTCTCATAATGCAGAACGCCTCGGATCTGATTGCCATTGCCAGGACCCCAGGCGAAGCGGGGATGACGTTACCGCCTTGCAGCTGGGAACCCACCCTCGCCTCAAACCGGCCACGGAGCTGACCGAATTACATAAGGCCAAGTTGACATTCTCCTCGCCTGCTCGCCACAGCAAACGCAAGCGGACGCACAGTTGCTTCTCAGTTCCACCGCTAGCAGCATTCACACGCCCCGGAGTGCGCTCAGGAGCGACGAGAAGCTTGCATTCGCAATGCAGGTCGCGTCTGGCAACATGGACGCCCTGTGCTCGCTGCTGCGGACGCCCTTCTTCCACCCGTGCCCCACCTGCGCGGTGGGCGGTTCCGCGCAGCGGGACACGACAGTGAACCACTTCAACCTCGACAGGTTGAATGCCGGCTGCGGCCACTGCCTGCCGGCCACCGGCAGCGGCCAGCGCGTGCTTCAGGTGCGGCCCGCCCGCATTGACCGGCTGCGGGCCCTGCAAGCCGGGCACCGCCTCGGCCTTACGTGTCTTGTGTGCAGGCGAGGCTGAGCAGCTCGGGCTCCTGCTGGTTGCTGAGCGCGCGCGCTGTGCTTGCAGGTCCGAAGGTCAAGCTATCACGGTGCGCGGCGGGGCCAGCGCGCAGCCCCTGCCCTGTGGCGGCGGCGGGCATTTTGAACGTGCTTGCGCGCGTACTGCCCTGTGCTGCTGGCTCTCCGCTGGGCGCTGCTGGCAGTACTGCCTGCCGGTGCATTGGGCTCCCTTTGCTGCCACCGCTCCTTTCAGCATTGCCGTGGCGGTGTGGCGCGACGCCAGCGCGCCTTGTAGTACATCACCCTAAAGCATGCTTGATTGTGCGGCACGGCGCTGTGGCTGACCTTGAGCTGTGCCTCGCAGACGTGCTGAAGGTCAGCGATATTGCCCGCCTGGTGGACACGGTCGGCATCCAGGTGTGCCTTGGTCGCTGCGGGCGTGTTGTGGAACACACCAGTGGGCTGCGGGATTGTGTGCGGTGTGGCGGGGCGCACCTTGCATCCCAGTGGCTGCACCTGTCTACCTGCTGCACGCGTCCTGCTGACGGCAACCGCGTGCGCAGACCTATGTGATCAACGGAGCCAAGGTCGTGTTCATCAAGCGCCGGCCGCAGACGCGGCCAACCCCAAAGGGCACGGCGCCCGCGTGTGCGCGCTGCGAGATCTGCGCGCGCCTGCTGCAGGACGCCAGCCGCTGGTGCAGCCTGCAGTGCAAGTTTGATGGCGTGGGCGTCTGCGAGGCGCCGCCCGCCAAGGCTGCGCCGCAGTTCGTGCACGCTGCGGTTAGCGCGGCCAGCGTGCTGGCCGCCGGCCGCACTTGGGCGGCCGGCAGCAGCAGCAGCAGCCCGGCAGACTCGCCGCCATCGACGCCGCTGCGCGCGGAGCTGATGCCCTACGCCAGCGGCCGCGAGCTGGACCTGCCAAGCTGGCCGGGCGCGGCGCGCTTTGGGCACTGCAGCCTGTGCGCGCCCGCTCGCTCCGCAAGTCAGTTTATGGCTGCTGCCTAGGCTCTGCTGATGCAGGCGGATAGCGCTGAGGGCAGTGCGTTGATAATGCCTCAGTCATGCTTGCTCGAGAACGGGGAAGTATATTACTGTGCATGCATTGGGGTTGTGGTAGAACTTTTTGAGTGCGGCATCTTACGACGCGTGTTGCGCAGGGAGGAGTACACCGCCAACGCAACAAGCCGTCGCAAGGGCTGTCCGCACCGCGCGCCATTCGAGTAGGCAGGCAGCCCAGGCCTGGGCTGCTGCAAGCAAGCCCGCAGCAGGGCATGTGTATGAGTACAACGTGTCGCAAGTATTTTTTGCCGGACATGACAAGCCCCTCGGCAGTTTTGTGAGCCTGGCCAGGCCCACCCCTGTTCGGGCGGCCGGTATGGTGCCAGGCGGCCCGGGGCTGCGGGTGGGCCTGAGCCGACCAATCTGTGATGACCCAGGCTGCGAGTCTGATACAGATTGCTATTGCTTTTTTTGCACAGGATGTGCCCATGTGTTGGCAGTGGTTTTGACCAAGAATGCTGACCTTGTATGCGGGACGTTGCTGCCGCTGTGTGGGCGAGCAGAGGCCCTCCAAGGTGTGCTGGCCTCGTATTTTAGGACAGGGGCCAGCACTCTTGCCTTGTAGCTTCGTGTAGGTAGCACTTGCCTTGTAGCTTCGTGTAGGTAGCACAAACCCAACCTTGGGCGCCCATACCCACTCCGCCCCGGCAGCCCTGAAACTTGCCTCGGCTGTGTCGCATTTCCCAGGGGTGTGCTTTTCAGGGGCAGTGCGGCATGTGGTGCATCAGCACTAGGCACTTATGAGTTGTACTAGCAGTAGTAGGCTGTACAATGCGTCAGTAGCAACGGATGCCCGGCTGGGAAGCTTGCATAGTAGCGGACGACCGCAGGACGGCGTGTGACAGTATGTGTAAATTTGCTGCACTGCAAGTATACATCATTTTCAATTAACTCTACTCAATGTTGTTCGTCTGACCACCAAGGCTTTCCCGCCTAACACAGCAACGCCCGGCTCACCAAACAAGCCCTTGGCATCCATCACCTCCAGCCGCCACGACTGCAGACCGATGACATCAGGCCGCCGCGGCGGCACCGCCTCAATCGATTCAGGACATTTGTTGGGCTTGCACATGCATCGCCCAGCCTCTGCAGCTGTGTCACACCCTGGAGCGCCGCAGCAGCAGCCCGCTCTGCACGCATTCCCCTCCGCACCCTCCGCTGACAGTGCCGCGCCTGTGACACAGCCGTCACTCACCGGTCTCAAAGCGCTCCCTGCAGCAGCTGGTGACTCCCCTGGCTGCCCATGCCGCGCGCTGGCGGCCCCGTTCGCCGCACTTGCCGGCCCCGGCTCCGGCCTGGACATGCGCGGGAGCGCCGCCTGCGGCAGCCCGCCATCGGCGCGCGGCGCAGCGCCGGCCGCGGGCCCCGCTCCGCGCTCATTGCCGGCCGCAGCGGCAGTGCCACCGCCGTCGCGCGGCTGCGCCAGGCGCTGGTAGAGCTCGTCGCCGAGCAGCGGGCTCCCCACCGCAGCCAGCTGCGCGCGGATCTGCGCGCAGCCCGACAGCACAGCTCGCCTGCGTGCATGTGCGGCGGCAGCGGCGGCGCACGTTGCCGGCAGCGCGCCGCCTGGGGAGCGGCGGTGCAGCGCGACGCCGCAATATCGCATGTCAGCAGCCGCCCCTCTGTGGAGCATGCTCGGAATGGGGCTCCCGTGCCTCCCAGCGCCACACGCCCGCACGCTGGGCCGGGGCCGCCGACCAGGCCAGCCGTGCGGACATGCAGGCAGGCCGGGCGTGCCGGGCGTTTCTGCGCTCGACATGCCGTGCTGCGCCCACCCGCCTGGGGGGAGCGCCTCCCAATGAGACCGCCCCCTGGTGCATGCGGCCCATGTGCAGGCTGGCATGCAGCGGTGACCCTCACAGAGCCCAGGTCGGCAGGGTGCAAGGCTCCACCTGGTGCGTGCGCCCGGTGCGCAGCTCCACCACGGCCTCCCAGGCCGCGCCGCGCCAGCCAACCGCCGCCGCGCGCCGCCCCAGGGCGGCCGGGCCGATGCTGAGCACGGCCAGCTCGCAGTATACGCGCCCCGGCCCGGCCGCATCGAACAGCGCCGTGTGCTGCGGCCAGCCGGGCGCGCGCGTCTGCACGGCCGCCCAGTGCGCCAGCACGCCTGCGGGCCGCGCGGGGGCTGCATGCAGCATGCATGCCGCCGGCGGGACGTGCCTGGCGCACATGCTATCACGCGCAGCGCGCTCACGCACCACAGGCCGCCGGATGCATGCATGTGTGCAGGCGCCCTGCGCTGCGCGCGGGGCGCCGGCGCAGCACGCTTCCAGCGCCGCAGTCCTATGCAAGGGGTCTACGCCATGGAGGCTGCGAGCTCATGTGCGGCTCTGTCGGTGCCGTGCGTGAGAGGCTGGCGCAGCGGCGCGCGGCGTGAGCGCGGGCGCACCAAGCGGCGGCGGCGCCGCACAGAGCGCGCGGTACAGCTTGCGGACCGCGCGGGGGGGCCCCTCAGCCGCCAGCAGCCGGTTGAAGCCGGCCACGAAGGCCGGCGTGCGGCCGAGCACGACCAGGCCGCACGTCGCCGCGTCCAGGCGGTGCGTGGCGCGCAGCGGCGCGGCCTCGCCCAGCGCCTGCCTGGCGCGCGCGCGCCCGTCGGCGAGCGGCGCCGGGGACTGTGCCCGGGACGCCAGCCGGTCCTGGGGCGCAAGCGCAGCGCCAGGCCGCAAGGCGCGCCCTTCAGATAACAACTGCAGGGCGCGCCCGCCCCGCCCGAGCGCTGCCCACCTTGCTAAGGGGCGCCAGGGCGGGGGGCGCCAGGGCACGGGGACGCCCCGGCCACGAAGGCCGCGCGTGCGTCGCAGCCCCGAAAGGCCTCGCCACGGCGGCAGCCCCCACCAGGCCGGCCGGCGGCGGGCCCCACGCGCACAGCGCAGCACACGCGCCGGGGGCGGGCGCCGCCACAGCTCGCCCGCGGGGTCGGGCACAACACCGGCAGGGCCCGGGACGCGCGCGCACCTGCGCCGCGCAGGCCAGGCAGCACTCGAGCACGTTGTCCACGCTCGGCACCACCGGCACGCCCGCCGGCTTGTCCAGCACGACGTGGCCGGGGCCGGCGCTCACGATCCGCGCCTGCGCGGCCCCCGCGGCCGGCGCTTTCAGCCGGCGCGCCGCAGGACCCGAAGCGAGAGCGGGTCGCGGGACCCCGCGCGGGCGCCGCGCCTTCCAGTCGGCGGCGTGCGCGGCGGGGTAGCGTATGGGCTGCACGTGCACGCGTATGTACGCGCTGCGCGGGAGCTCCCGGTCGCGCAGCGCGCGCTGCGGCACCGCGCGCCGCTGGTCGCGCCTGCCCGCCTGGCGCCCGCGCCGTCCTCTGTCAGCACGCGCCCGGCACTGGGCGCTGCTCAGTGCTCGCCCGCCAGCGGGCGCGCAGAGCA
>JAABUV010002851.1_pt1 | contig 22777 bp, 19 predicted proteins | sample 5559971 | NCBI WGS metagenome assembly JAABUV01 (sample SAMN10711881, study PRJNA513362) | rock metagenome | isolation source: Antarctica rocks | place: Antarctica: Victoria Land, Knobhead nord | collected 2015-12-19
CGCCGGCCTGGCCGGCCTGCGCGGCGTGGCCTCCTCGTCCAACCTGTGGGACCAGCAGGCGGGCGCCCGCGCCGGGGCAGGGGCAGGGCTAGGGTTTAGGCTGCAACACGGCAGTTGTGAAGCTGTTCGGGTTGTCGGGCCGGGCTGCAGCGTCGCCCTGCGCGGATCAGGGCGGTGTCGGCGGTTCGTGTGGCGTCATTGCCTTATGCTCCTATCAATGTCGCGGCCCCCAGCAAGCTCGCGGCCGGCGTTCAGCGCCAGCGCAGCGCGGCGGCGGGGAGCGAGGGCGCCAGCTGAAGTGCTTGCTTGAACGCCAGACGCGGACGATGTAGGGCTGCACCCTCCTCACTCGACCGCCGCGCGCGCGCAGCTGCAGTCTCGGCGTCCAGCCCCGCGGCCGGCGGCGGCTGGGGCCCGGACGGCAGCGGCTGGGCGGGCAGGTACGCGCCGGGCGCAAACGAGGCTGCGCTGCGCGCGCACGCCGCGCTCGCGCTCGGCGTTGGCGTGGATGGCCTGCCGCAGGTGCGCCGCGTGCCCGCTGCGCACGCTTTGCGGGAGGGACGCTGGCAAATGCAGTCGGGGTGTGGATAGCCGGCGTGTGTGTGCGTAGCCGCCGCAGGGCACTACACACACAGAATTGCATCTGTCGACCCCCGAGGTAGTAGCCATGGTGTGCCAAAAGACCATTGGTGCTGTTGTAGCATTAGCCCCCGCGCGGCGCACGCGCAGTAGTGCACCATATCTTCAGACATTGGGGGACGGCTAGGACGAACAGAGCGCCGGCTTGCGCGCAGGGCGGCGGCGGGTACCTGGGCCAGGCGGCCGGCCCCGGCGTGCCGCCGTACCTGCACCAGCAGCTGCTGGGCAACCTGACGCCGCAGCAGTCCGTCGCGCTGCTCAAGGCGCGCCGCCCGCGCCGACGCGTGTGCGCCTGCGCGCCGGCAGGCGCCGGCAGAGGCGCGCGGGGTCGTGTCGGTAGGTGATGAGCAGCAGGCCCGGCCGGCGCGCCGCGAGACCGCTCCGTCAGCCCAGTGCCTCTATCAGCACAGCGCCTGTGTCCGGTGTGCCGTTGTTGTTGATCCTATGTCTTCACGGGCGGCTGCCCCACGTGTTGTGTTGTGTAGAGGCAGTGCAAGTCCGTCTGCGGCGCCCTGCGACCTGACTGTCATGCACTGGCGCGCAGCACGGCCTGGGCGGGCCGGCGGGCGTGCGCGGGGTGGCGGGCATGGGCGGCCGCGGCGGCAAGGCCGGCCGCGACGACGGCGGCCAGGGCGCCGGCGGGCGGCTCAGCCGGCGCGCGTCCGACCCGGCCGCGGAGGCCGAGCGGCGCGCCGCGCAGGACAAGATGTTTGCGCTCGACCTCGACCGCGTGATGAACCGTGCGCGCCCGCGCCGCTCTCCGCGGACACCCGCGCCAGCGCTGCGCAGGGCCTTCGCCCTGTTCGATGTGACAATGTGCAGGGGGCGGGTCAGAGCGTGTGCTTGAAGTGTGTCGTGCACAGTGGATGCATAATTCGCGCAGGACTGCTGCCGACACGAGCAGGGCCGGCCCCTGCACGGGCCGCCTCCTGGCCATGTCCCTGCCCGCCTCTGTTCCACCGCGGCACCCATGCCCAGCGGTGCTCACGCAGCCCCGAGCCGCACAAGCGTCGCACTGCCTTGCGTGGCTCGCTGCCTTGCGCGCGCCTGCCGCCCGCCATGTCTGCGCGCCATGATACCCCCGGCGGCCCGCCCGGCGGCCCACGTGCCCGGCCCCGCGCGCGCAGTGGAGGACCGGCGCACCACGCTGATGATCAAGAACATCCCCAACAAGTACACGCAGAAGATGCTGCTGCAGACGATGGACGAGCAGTTCCGCGGCGGCTACGACTTCTTCTACCTGCCCATCGACTTCAAGAACAAGTGCAACGTCGGCTACGCGTTCATCAACCTGGTGCGTTTCGAGTCTGGCCGCGCCCTGGCCTGCGGTCACGCTCCGCTGGGTGTGCCCGGGGTGCTGGCGGGCGCTCGAGTCTCGCGCTTTGTGAGGGCGCTCTGCGCGGGCGCTCCGCATGTTGGCAATGGAACACCCTTGGGAGCTTCTGGGTGCGCTGCCTGCTGTGAGCGAGCCTGCCTTCGTGCTCGGCCCCTGGCTCTCTGGCCGTCTCTGGCGGCCGGACGTTTGCCGCGGCCGGACGGCGCCGCGCAGCGTTTTTGCCTCGGCCGCCGCAGCAGCCGCATGCGGCCCTGCCATCCCGGCACCGCTTGGCGCCGGCGCCGGCGCGCCCGAGCCAACCGCGCGCGCGCGCGCGCGCAGGTGGACCCCGGCTGGATCCCGCCGCTCGTGCAGCGCTTCAACGCCAAGAAGTGGGAGAAGTTCAACAGCGAGAAGGTGTGCCACATCAGCTACGCGCGCATCCAGGGCAAGCAGGCGCTGGTCACGCACTTCCAGAACAGCAGCCTCATGCACGAGGACAAGCGCTGCCGGCCCGTGCTCTTCCACATCGACGGCCCGCTCGCCGGCGACCAGGAGCCCTTCCCCGTCGGGCCCAACGTGCGCCCGCCCCCGCCCCGCGCGCCCGGGACATTTTTTAGTCGAGCGGCTGTGGTAGTCATGCGGTCTTGCTCACGGTGTCCTGGCGTAGGCAGGGCTCAGTGTGACGTTCTCAGGTCACGCCGCAGAGCACCAGTCATGCGCAAGGAACGGTGGTGTGGTGCTGGTCACGAGCGCGCCTACATGCCATGCATGAGTAGCCTCGCACACGGCCCGCCGTATGAAACGCGCCCTGATCCCGGACCGCCCTGGGGCCGCGCAGCAGATGCGCTCGCGGCCGGCGCGCGCCGCGGCGCCCGGGATGCTGGGCGGCGGGCCGCTGGGCGCTCCGGCCGCCGGCGCGGGCGCGCACCTGGGGCCGCCACCGCCGCCGCACGGCGCGCCGGGCGCGCCCGGCTATGGCGGGCTCATGCCGCCGCGCGTGCCGTCCGCATCCAGCCTGGGCAGCCTGCAGGGCGCGGGCGGGCATGGCGGGATGCAGGCGATGCAGGGCGGGCTGCAGGGCGGCGGTCACCTGGGCATGCCGCCGCCGCCGCCGCCGCCGCCGCCGGGCGGGATGTGGTAGCCTGCCACCGCTGCCGCCGCTGCTCCAGGCCCTGGCGGCTGGTGCAGCGTGGGGGGCGGCGGACATGCAGAGGTCGCTTCGGTGATGCAGGTGGTAGTTTATATTTAATGGTCCGCCTGGCGACCGGTCCGCATCGCATCACATGCGGGTGTGCACCGCAGCGCCTGCAGCGACGGCGCCAGCATCATGCCCTGCGGACGCCTGGGCGGGGTGTGACTGGCGCGCAACGGCCGGCTTCATGGGATTTGCTGCCCGCTACGGCATTGACAGAGGCAATTGTGCGAAGGTGGTGCATCAGCAAGGCCTTGGCCCGCGCTGGAAGTGCGAGAGGTCAGACTGCGCTGCGCGCGCAAAGAGAGCATAGAGAGTTGTTTTTGGCAAGGACGGTGCGTAGCAGGGCTTAGGGGTTTCATTAGTCGTGGGGTCTTCTCTGCCCTGTTAGGTCGCGCGCGCCTGTTTGGGCACCGCTGGCGCTTTCACCGCTGGCCACACGAGACTGGGGTTTTTGCGGCAGGGGTAGCAGCTGGCTCTAAGGGTGCCTGCCTTGTGCCACTAACAGCCACATTGACGCAGCGCGCACGTGCGCTCTCTTATTTAGCGGGGCGCTTTTGGTTGCACGGCCCAGGTCGGCGCCACGCGCATGGCAAGCACGCGGGCGCGCGCGCGCGCTCCCGAGACTTGGGCAGGCTCACAAGGTACTCCCTGCCCGCCTGGCTTGCCAAGGTAAAGTCCTCCGCGCTATGAGCTGGTTTGGGACACGAAGGCCGCCAGGGCGTCAGGCGGGGCCAGGGCCTGGAGACAAGTCGCTTGGCGTCTGCAGGTTACACCGGTGTGTCAGTGTGGCCGAGTGTTTGCGGCAGCGGCCTGGGCGAGCCATGTGCAGCGCGTCTTTGTCAGGCGGTGGCAGTGCATACATCCCGCACGGTATGTACTGGGAGCTGAGGTTGGCGGGCGGTGGTTTCACATCCGTACCCCCAGGGGGCGGCGGTGCAGGCAGCCATGTACGTCATAACACTTGATCTAAAGCAGTGCACCTGGCGTGCACGCGCGAATGGCGGTCTGCGCCTCAGCCAGTTGCTGTCCTTTGTAGATGGTGCGGCACCGCTGCTCCGCCTCATGACTTGCACGGCCACGCGGCCGGCCCTGTCAGGGCTCTGGCCGCGCTGGCTCGCATGGGGGCACGGCGAGGGCGGCCGCGCGTCAGGCGCCGCTGCAAGGGTTTTTTGGACTCTGTGCGCTGGTCCGGCCATGCCATGCGCGCGGTGCTGATGGGGCGGCGTGCGCGCCTGCGGGCGCCAGCCAGCGTCTTGCCCGCTCTGCATCATGCGCGCGCGCGCCGGCGCACGGACTTCAGAAATGCTCCTGTCGCCCCCTCCTGCGGGCCTGGCCACGCCCTGCAGGCTGTGTGAGCAGGCACCCCAGAAAGCAGGGCTTTGTCTCGGTGTGCAGCTCAGCCAGGTCTTTTGTCGTGCCGCGCCGCTTGCGCGGCGTGGGTGCCTTGGAAATTGACCTGTTAGGAGCGTGTAGGACGGCGCCGCGCGCTTGTGTTAGGCGTACAAATGAGCACATGACCGCAAGAGCTGCAGCGCCGGGCCTGGCAGCCCCACGGCTCCCCGCAAATGAGATGGCGGGCTCTTTGGCAGTTTGATTGCAGCGCAGTTTTGCGACCGCTAGGTAGACGGCGAGCTTCCGCTTTTCGTTATTCTTTGGCGTGCACCACAGTGGGCGGGCGGACACCCAAGGCCTTGCATGCGCACAATGCGCAGGCTGTTGCATGTGAAAGCAGTCAGGTCTACCCAGCCGGTGCCGCTCGCGCATGTCATCAAGGCTGGCGAGTCGCAACTGCCACATGTACACACACCCCACAGTGACATCCGGCAGTGCCAGATCTCTGAGTTCAGCGTGCACACATTGGCTCTCTGCATGCATGCATGTGTGCCATACTCGCCAACCCGCTGGCACATATGGGCGGCACATCTTTGCATGCATGCAAGGATCTGGTCAGCAGTTACTTTTTTACATGCGCTTCCACACGCTGCTGCAGGCCGCCCTGCGGTATTGGAGGCCCAGCTGGCGACTGCAATGGCGGCGCGGATGGGAGTGGCGCGGAGCAGAATCGGGCAGTGATAGTTGCTGTCTTAAGTGTCAGACGTGCACCCAGAAACCCATTCACCTGGCGACACTGCATGCGGCTGCCCGCCTACATGCCAGGCGACCCTCGCCATGCCATTCGAGAGAGCATCAGCCCGCATGCAGACGCGTCAAATAGAGGCCTCATGAGCTGCTGTCGGCGTGTGAGTCCCAGGCCGTCGCTGGCGCCGCGTCCATCGCCAGCAGGCCGCGCCAGTCCAGATCGAGCTGGGGGCCCGCCACAGCAGGCGCCGCGCCGTCGGGCGACCTTGAGGACCCCGGCACAGCTCCCAAGTGTCCCCGCCGCAGCGCCGCGCCCCAGGCAGGGTTTGCCCACGGCGTTGCGGCCGCCAGGCGCTCCAGCGCGCCCGCCTCCGCGCCTGCCAGGGTAGGGCTGCCGCCCGCCAGGGCCGGCTCGTTGTGACGGGCCTGGCTGGCGGCCGCCTGCGCGCGCGCAGCCTGCCCGCTGCCTCCCTCCGCCAGACCCGCCGGCGTGTCCGGCGACAGCGGGCGGCACGGCCTTGGCCGCGCGCTCGGGCCGGGCCGCGGCGCAGGCGCCTCGAGCGAGGGCGCATCCTCTAGGCCGCCCGGCGGGCCGCCCAGTGCGCCGCCGCTCAGGGTGCCGCGGCCCCCAGTGCCGCGCCGAAGCCACGCCAGCGCAGGCAAGTGATCCAGGCTGCCAGCCGGGTCCTCCAGCAGTGCTTTCAGGAGGGGCTGGTCTCCGCCCAGGCCGTCCATGAGCCCCTGGCCCGGGTCCCCCAGGGACACTCCGCCCCAGTGCGGCCCGCCCCAGGCTGTGGGCTCCTCGCCTGCTGTGCCTGGCCCAGGCCACCGCGCCTCTGCGGCATGATTTTTCCCGGAGGCCGGCGGTGATTCCAGCAGGGGCGCCTGATCCGGCGCGGGCGCCTGCGCGAGGGTCGTGGCGCAGCGCGCAGGGCCCAGCAGCGCCCGCGCGCGGGCGCCCGACCGCAGCGCCCGAGGAGGCGGCCGCTCCGCGCCGCCGCCTTCGCGCCCGCCAGCTGCGCCTCGCGGCGGGCCGCCCGCCGGCGCGTGCGCCTGATCGGGCGCACGCGCACCCAGGTCGCCAGCGTCGGCTGCCGTGCCGCCGCGCTGTGCCCCGCGCGCGGGCGCAGGCTCCATGGGGGCTGCCGGCGACGCGCCTGGTGCGGCCGGCAGCGGCGCGGCGGCCGCCAGCAAGCCGCGCGCAGCGGCCTCCGCCAGCTCCTCCGCAGCTGCCGCGGCGCAGGGGCTGGAGGTCGCACCATACCGGGACCCTGCCCTTAGCCTACCCTATTCCGCCAGCTCCTCCGCGGCTGCCGCGGCGCAGGGGTTCTGGGCGTGCCCGGACATGCGCGCAAGAGCATGTGTGCTGCCAGGGCAGGCCCCTTGATCAAGTCACCCTCTGTTAACATGCGCATATCTACTTTCAGAATGCATTTTGAACACGGCGTGCAAACGGTGAGTGGAAGGGCGTTTTTCTTCTAAGTGGTTCACGGTCACGTGTGCGCATGCGAAAACGCAGGCGGGGCCGGGCGCACAGAAGAGGTCCGGGTACTCCGTAAAGTCGAAGTTGGTGCAGGCGGCCAGGCGCCGGCGCTGGATGGCCTCGCGGTCGTACGCCTGCGCGGCCTCTACCTCGCTCGCGAACAGGCCCAGGTACCTGCGGCGCCCCCGCCCGTTGCGGCGCTCCCGCTGTCAGGACAGCGCCAACGCGAGTGCACCACAGCTGTCAGGTCTGCCTGCGCGCCCCTCACCGCGTTGCAAGCACTGAATGCTAGGTGTGCTCTATCCCATTTTTAGGCGGGCTGTGTATCCTTAAGAATGTGGCTGTGTTCGCATGCACAAAGTGCTTTTACCTACACAGTGAGCTGTGCATGCGGGCGCAGGTCAATAGAGGGGCAGGGCGGCGCGCTTGTACTTCTTGCCGACCATCTGCCCGATGCGGCCCTCCCACTTGCCCTTCTGGTGCTTGGTCACGCCGCGGAACATGCTGCTGGTCTGCTGGAAGCCCTTGGACTGCCGCCGCAGCATCTGCACCACCTCGTCCGCGGTCACCTGCCGCGCGCGCGCGCGCGCCGCTTGGCGCCCAGGGCCTGCAGGCAACGCCGTTTCACCAGAGCTGCCTCCGCCCGCGTGCAGGGGATGGCAACGCAAGTGCGCACCGTGTCAGCTGCACCTGGCTTGCAGCCAAGTAAGAACACCTGTGCTCACTGGCAGCTGATGATGCCAGGACGAGTGTGCTGATATGCGGCCGATGACATCAGCAGCAGCATGCTGACCTGCGCCAGGGCGGAGCGCGCCTCGTCCAGCTGCGCGAGCTCCGCATCGAAGGCAGACGTGTCAAAATTGGTCGCCGCGCCGCGGCCGCGGAACTTCACCGCCGCCAGGTCATACGCCAGCGCCGCCTGTGCCCGCATGCGCACCGCAGCTTTGCATCGCCTCGCTGCCTGCTGCAGTGCTATACGCTGCTCCTGCCCAGGGCCCGGCAGCCCCGGGCGCTGCACTGCCGCAGGCGCGGCCGCGCCGCACCTGCTCCTCCATGTCAAAGCCGCCGAGGTAGAGCTGCTTGCTGTTCTCCCAGATGTGCGACTCCCAGCGGCCGGTCCTGCCGCGCCCCCGTACAGCTCAGCGGCCGCTTGCTGCGACGCGCTCGCGCTCGGCAGCAAACAACCAGTGCACGGGGTAGTGCGTCATATCAAGCACTTGCCGGCAGTGGTGCGTCACGCCGCGGAAGTGAGAGGTCGATATAGCTTCACACGCTGCGCAGGCTCCCGCTTCTGCGCCTTGGCCCTGCGCGCACATTGGTGCGGTCTCAGCGAACAGACCCGCGGCAGGAGGCGAGCCGTGCGCTCACGGGCCTGACCTCTTGCATGGGGCCGCGGTGCTGGCTTCGTCCTCCGACTCGCTGAAGCGAGCGGCGTCGGCAACCTCGGGCGAGTAAGAGGCCGCCTCGTCATCTGCCGACTGCGAGCTGGCCTCCTTTGCAGCGCCACCTGCAGCACAGTAACGCATAAGGGCACAGCGGAGCCTGCGGCACAGTGCAACGCGCCCGTGCTGTGGCTCTGCATGCTTCGGGCACAGCGATCCGCGTCAGGGCCACAGTGATCTGATGATCTGAGCTGGATATTCACTTCAGACTCTTGCGTATGTCCTGTCCAGTGGGTGAGGTACATCAGCACGATACAGTTGCAGCCGTGAACAGTGGTCGCATGCCTGGTGTCTTGCGTTTCCGCCGAGGCATTGCTTTCATGCGCACACTGGTTGGGGAACTATGCGGGACGCCCCATACAGACCCCGGAGACGCGAGCCGAACTAAGAAAGCCAGTTCCGTGCTGTTTGCAAGAGTTTGAATATACCCTCCCCTGGACCTAAAGACATGCACCTCATTGGGCTGCATGCAATGGCTACTAGCTAGGCGTTCGGCGCTCAACATACTTCCAGCGGAACAGCAAAGCAAGCAGACAACCCAGCAGACAGTGAACACCGCACGCAGGCGCGCATGGCCGCAACAGGGCCGTGCGCGTCTGTCCTGCAGCCCGCAGGGTGGCTGCACCGCAGCAAAGTGCGGCCGCAGCCTCACTGCACCAGCGGCTGGCCTGCCATGACAGCCTGCAGGCTGGCGAGCTCCTTGGGCTTGAGCTGCCCAAAGCAACTGCTCATCACCTGGGGACGCCGGCGGCAACGAGTCAGCCATCTTCATTTTACCGAGTGTGTCAAGAGCATTTGTGCTGCCGTGCCTCCTTCCCAGCTCTGGAGCACACGCGAGCGAGGGCAGGTCGGGCACCGCCACAAAGATGGCAATCCGGCACGTAGCACGCCCCAGGCAGCCGTCCGCACAGACGCGCATACGCTTACACTTTGTCCTTGCAATCCAGGCACCGCCTGGTGCAGCCGCACGCCGCTCAGCAGGCGCGACGGCACACGCAGGGCAGGGGCCCACCTGCGGCGGCAGGCTGGACTGGATCTGCTGCAGCAGCGTGACCATGCGCACGGCGTCAGCCGGGTCCACCAGCGCGCTGCCGCGCGCCAGCACGGTGCCCAGCACGGTCACGATGCGCGCCAGGTTGCGGTTGTCCTGGCCCAGCACCCTGCACGCGCGGCCCCCCACATGTGCCCAACGACACATACCACAAGCCCACCCGGCCCCGGCAGCTGCCAGCGCTGCAGCGCGGCCGCACCCAGAGCCGCGCCCGCACCGCAGCCACATATGATCTCCCCGGACACGCCCGCACGGCGCGCGTGGCTCCCCTCGTCCTCTGGCCCCACAATCGCGGGTCCAGCACATTGCGCCGGGCCGCCACGGGCGCCGCGCATGCCACCTACCCTACCCTAGCCTAACCCTCCAAGCCGGGGACAGGCACGTGGGGTGGCGCGCACCGCACTTCGAACGCCTCGACCACCGCGCATGCTGCCTACCCTACCCTAACATTAATATACAAGCCGCGGGGGCGCGCGCACCGCACGTCGGACGCCTCGACCAGGCGCACGAGCTGCGCGTGCGCCGCGCGCGCCTCCACGCGGTCCACCACCAGCGGCAGCGCGGCCAGCCACGCGCCGCCGACGGCCGCGCCATCCACCCAGTCGCGCTGGTACTCCAGCACGCGGCCCAGCGCAGCCACCGCGTTCTCTGTCGCCAGCGCCGCATCCTCGTCCCTGCGCGCCGCACGCGATGGCTTTTCCCCCTCTCTTTCCCTCTTCTGCGGTGAGACCACGCGCAGGCCCACATCGCGCTGCACCACATGCGGGCTGGTGTATTATTTGCATGGGCGCTCGCAGGACGCCCTTCACAAGAAGCGCACGCGCTCGCCATCCTCCAACATGGGCGTGGCATACGGCCAGCACGGCTGCCAAGCTGGCCGCGGCCGGCGCGCCTACGCAATCAGCGCGCGCACCATGCTTGTGCACGCACAGCCGAAGCAGACACCGCGCAAGTCGCCACACGTGCACGGCGCACGCCTGAAACGCTGCAATCGGGCCCGGGGCGGCCACCGCGCCTGGAGCCAGGCGCGGTGATCATCTCGAGCATGCGCGCCACCGCCTCGCCCGCGATCGGCCGGAAGTGCTCCGGGCGGTGCTCGGCCAGCACGCCTAGGCCGTACACGCTGCTCTGGCGCACGGCGGGCGCGCGGTCGCGGCAGCCCTGCAGCAGCACCGGCACCGCCTGGCCCACATACTGCGCCGCGCCTGCCGCCACGCGCGTGCGATCGGGTCGGTCGGGGCGCCAGCAGCGCCCGGGCGCCGCGGGCGAGGGCCGGCGGTCGCGCCGCTAGCATTGCCAGAGGCGTCCCTGCCCGGCCCTGCCCCCAGCGCTTCCCTATGTCTGCGCTTCAGCCGCTGTGTGCGCGGACTGGCACAGCATAGCGCGAGCGTGCGTCGCGCCGGCGACCACGGCGCTGTGCACGCGCGAGCGGAGCGAAGCTGGCGCGCGCCGGTAGGGTAGTGTCCTGCGATGTTGCCCAGGGTGCAGGTTAGGTCTAGGAATAGGGTAAGGTACGCGCCCGCGGGGCAGTGCTCCAGGATGTCGTCCAGGATGCAGATGGCGATGCGGCGCTCCTCTGGGTCGCGGCCGGGCTCCAGCAGCGCGCCCAGCGCCGGCATCAGCTCCGCCAGCACCGGCAGCGCCGCGTCGCCGTACTTGCGCAGCACGGCCGTCAGCACGCTCGCCAGCTGGTCCAGCAGGTCCTCCTCGTCCTCGTTCTCCTCCTGCGCGCGCGCCGCACGCCGCGGTGACCCCCGAGCAGCACATTCTAGCGCCAACACCTTCAGCCCAGCCGCGCGCGTCCAGAGACCCGTGCACCTCCAGAGACGCCGCGCACCTGCTCATACCCGCGCACGCGTGCACCGCGAGCGCCTCGGCCTCCTCCGCGTTGCAGTCCCCGGGCCCGGCCTTGGCCCGGCGGTGGGCATATTGCAACACCCATGCGGCTTGGGTCATTAGCGGCGCGAGCGCGCACCGCGAGCGCCTCGGCCTCCTCTGCGTCAAAGTCCTCGGCCTGGCGGCGCGCATGACGCTCCACGCGCCGCTCGCCGCTGGCGGCCAGCACCGCGCGCAGGCGCTCCGTGCACGCGGCCAGCTGCTCGGGCGGCAGCAGCGCGGGCGCTGCGATGTCCACGATCTCCTCCACCGCCTCCAGCATGCTCGCCAGCACCTCCATGTCCGGCTCCTGCGCGCAGATAGGATAAGGTAGGTTATGGCTAGGTTATCAACCCGGCGGCAGCAGCGGCGGCGCCGCAATGTCCACGACCTCCTCCATGGCCTCCAGCATGCTCGCCAGCACCTCCATGTCTGGCTACTGCGCGCGGATAGAATTAGGTTACTTTAGGATGGGGACCCGCAGCCATTGCCCCACCCTGCCTCCGCAGCCTTCGGCCGGCCGTCGCGGCTGAGAGCGGGATGGTCTCTGCCACCCCATCCCGTCAGGCGGCACCGGGGCTGCCTCCAGCGGCCCCCACTTGTCACGGTGTCGCGGTGCAGACCGGCTGCTGACGCCTGGGAGTCCGACTATGCGCTTCCGCCCGCCGGTGCGTGCGCTGCCCACGTCTTGCGCTGCTGCTCCGGAGGACCGCGACAAGGGCAACACGAGAGCGTGCGCGCGGGCGGGTCGGCCATTTTGCTGCCATGACAGTGGCAGTGCACGCGAGGGGGCGTGCTGGCAGCATGACTCCAGGCAGCGCTGGGCGACCGAGCATCTGTGCAAGGAAACACCCGTGCATAGGGCAGCGCAGCGCGGTGCGACGTGGCAGCGCTGGCCGCCAGGCGCGCAAGCGCTGCGGCGCATCATCGGCGGCGGGGGGCCCGCGCCTTGGCCATGGCCTCCATGATGGGCGGCCAGATGAAGTCAAGCATGCGCTTGACGAGGCCCATGTCGGCGCCCGGCGCGCCCTTCTCGGCCGCCAGGAACGCGCTGCGCAGCAGCTCCGGCATCGCCTGCACCGCCGCCTGGCGCACCTCCTCGTGGAAGTAGAACTTGAGCAGCGGCAGCATGATGCCCGTCACCTGCGCCGCGCCCGGCGCGCCCCCGCTCGGTCGGGGCCCGGCTCAGGCTAACAACCCATGCTTGGCATTGCCTCGAGTGTAAAGATCGGCAGAGGTATGGAAACTCGGCGGCGGCCGAGCGTATGCAGGCCCTCCCTGCGGAGCTGGAGAGGGGACCGGCAGGCCCCCGCGCGCTGCCCGTCATGGTCGCAGCCTCCCGGAGCGGAGGCCTGTTCCGCAGACGGCCTGCGGGCCCAGGCTTGGCCGGGCGCAGCGCCCGCAGCGTGCAGGCTGCTAGTGCTTCGGCTGGACGCCGCTGCGCCCGGGCGCCATGCGCGGCTGGGGCCGCCGCGCGAGGGGCAATGCGCGGGCGCGCCTGCTCGACGTAGGGGTAGAAGCCGTCCTTCAGCTCGTCCGCATAGCAGCACAGCATGTTGCACGCGGTCGCCTTCTCCTCCAGCACGCTCGTGCGGATGCTGATCTTGCGGTCGCCCATGTAGATCGTCTCCACCTGCCGCGCGCGCCGCCGCGGCGTGAGGCCGCGGGACGCTGCGGCGCGGGCGCGCTCGCGGCGAGCGCGCGCTGCAGGTGTCCATGTGGCCAGGCCAGGCAACCGCAGCCCAACGCACAGGTGTTGGGCGAGCGGCAGGTGCCAGCTGCCGCACTGGCGCTGGAGGCGCTACCAGCATCGCAGGCCGACTTCAGACTCTCGGCCCGCCCGCGCACGCCAGGGCGCGCCTCCTCGTCGTCGTCGGCCTCGTCGGCGTCGCTGGCGGCGTCGGTGATGTGCACGTCGGGCTTCAGCTGCGCGGCGGCCAGCAGCGGCGGCATGACCAGGCCCAGGTACGGCAGGAACTCCTCGCCCAGGCACTTGCACAGCCGCGCGCCGGCCTGCAGCATGTAGCCGCTGGTCGGGTCGTCGGGGTCCAGCTCCTGCGCCTGCGAGCGCGCGGGCGCGCTCGGCGCCTGGCCGCTGCCCGCCGCGGTCTGCCCGGGAGTCGGCAGCATGTTCTCCCAAGTCACGCTCTGGCTCCTGTGCCTGCCGCGGTCTGGCCCTGCTTCGGAGCAGGCGCAGCGCCGTGCGACGTGGGAAATCCCCCCGCCCACCTGCGGCAGCGCAGGAGCAGGCGCGCGCTGGCGGCGCTGCCTGCTCGAGAGCAAGGAGCGTGCAGACACCCTGCAGGGGCCCTGCTGGGGCCCTGCAGAGGCCGCGCCCGCGCGCCCGCCTGGGCAGCGCGGCGCCGCTCCGTGCGGGGGTTGCGCGCGCGGGGCGGCACCTGCAGCGCTTGCATGAGCTGCATGACGCGCGCGGCGTCGTCGCGGAAACGCGCGCGCCCGACCGACATGCCCACCAGGCTGATGCACTCCAGCGCCTTGGCGCGCAGCAGCGCGTGCGGGCGGTCGGTCGCGTTCTCCAGGATGTGGCGCAGCAGCGGCATCACCTGCGCGGCCGCGTCCCGCGCGGCGGCGCTCTCATGCGCGGCCCATGCACCAACGGCACGTCTGCCTGCACAGACCCCACGCATGCGGCCCAGGCACTCATGCACCGCACGCGTGGGCACCGGCCGCGCGGCGCCGCAGGCCGGCGCGGCCGCGCCAGCCGCCGGCTGGCTTGCGCCGGGCGATGCAGGCAGCCGGGCGCGCTCACGCCGCCCGGTGCACGCCAGGGCGGGGCGCCGCACATGGTCGTAGACATGGGTCAAGTTAGGGTTAAAGTTGAGGCCGCGCCTGGTCATAAAATTTGGTGAAGTTGTCCTTGGCGCAGTCTGCCACGGAGGCCATGGCGGTGAGCGCGCCCTCCTGCACCAGCTTCTGGCCGCCCTGCAGCAGGCCCAGCAGCGCCGGGATGAGCGCGTCCATATAGCTGGCCAGCAGCTCCTGCGCGCGTGCGCCGGCCGCGCGCCGTCAGCACGGCCGCCCTGCAGTGCCGGCCAGTACCGCAGCCGCTCCACAGCAGGCATCGCAGCGCCTTGGTGAGCACCGCGACGCGGCTTTCCTGGCGACCACTCACGGCCGTCACGGCCATCGGAGGCGTCGGCCACCCCGACTATTAAGAAACAGCCTCTGCGATAGCTGCAAAGACATGCGCGCGTCATGCTGGGAGACTGCATATCATTGCATCATGGTTTGGCACACAGGCATGCATGCAAGGCATTTGCATGCCTAGGTATCCAAGCCATGATGCTCCCCAGCGCACAAACATGGGAAACGGGCCCGCGGCCACACCGGCTCGCAGTTCTCCGCAAAGTTGACCAGCGCGGCCGCCGCGTGCGCCTGCACGCGCGGCTGGCTGAAGTCGCGCATGACCGCCATGAGCGCCGGCAGGATGCGCGCGTGCTCGGCCTCCTGCAGCCCTGGGCCCAGGTCCGTGCACAGCTGCCCCAGCGCCTGGCAGGCCGCCCAGCGGACCTTGGCGTGCGGGTCCGCCAGCCCCTGCGCGCGGCGCCCGAGCTCATGAGACGCGCGCGCCTCTGCACGTGCGCACACTGCTGTCCCTGCACCTGCCGTGCCCAAAGGCAGGCGCCGCGTCGCAAACCCTTGCGCAGCCCTCCGCGCTCCCGCGCCAGGCAGCCTGAGGCAGTCCGGCTCGGCCCACGCCCCGCCCCTGCCCGCGACGCCCAGCACGCGTCCCCTACCTAACCCTATCCCAGGGAACCCGCCCGCGCGGCGCGCCTGCAGGCACAGGTCAACCAGGCCGGCCACGTTCTTGGCCATGACCTTGACGCAGCCCTCCGCGATCTGCGCCAGGCAGATCAGCGCCGCGTGGCGCCGCCGCCAGTCGCCGTCGGCCAGCATGGCCGGCAGCAGCGCGCTCGCGAGCGGCACCACCGTGTTGCCGCCCAGCGCGAGAGCCATGCGGTCCAGGCACTCCTGCCCGAACTCGTAGCGCTCGCCCTCGCCCTCGCTCTCGTGCCGGTCGCTGTCCGCACTGTGCCACCTGGGGTCGTCCTGCGCGCGCAGCTGACACGCGCATCAGCCGCAGCCCTCTGTGCAGAGGAGTGGGCGGCAGCTGCCGGCTGCACGACCGCTGCTGCAGCCGCCTTCCATGGAGGCGACCCTGCTACTTCCCGGGTCCCTCCCGTGACTTTGGCAGACAGTGCGCCAGGTCGCCGAGTGCTCGCCGCGTCCCGCGCCCGAGCAGGCCGCGCGCCGCACTCCCCTTCGGCGCAAGCGTGCGGGGCCCGGCCAGGGCGCCCGGGCTCGCGCCTCGATGTCCAGCAGGAAGGCCAGCAAGCTCTGGAACAGGCGGCCGATGAACTGCGGCAGCTTGCGCATCATGCCCGGCGCCTTCTCGCGCGCCTCGCACAGCGTGACCAGCATCTCCGCCGCCAGCTGCCGCGTCGCATCCTCCAGGCCGGGCGCCTCCACGACCTGCGCGCGGCGCACGCCTAGGACGCACGCCTATTCATGGCAGGGGTAGGGGTAGGGATTAGGTTAGGTTTAGGGTTAGGGCTATGCCAGAGCGCTAGGGTATATAGGGTAGCGCGACGCGCACGGCGCTGCGCGCCCGCGCAGCCGGCTCCGGTCCACTCAGCTCGGCACCCCGCTTCCCCGATTGGCCCCAGGGCATGGCGACCGCTCGCTGCCGGAGCAGGACGCGCCGCCGCCGTTGCGGGCGGCGCGGCGGCGCGGGCCCCGCCTGCAGCATCGCGGAAGCGACCTCGGTGAGGTGCCGGCGCAGGAAGCGCGGGTGCGCCTCGGCAACCTCGATCAGCAGCTCCAGCGCGTCCTGCGCGGAGCTCTCCTCGCCCTCGTTCAGCAGCCGCGCGACGACCGCCAGCTGCGCGGGCACCGTGCCCTGGAAGCGGTCGCGCTCCGCCGCGTCGTCCAGCTCCTGCCGCGCGCGCGCACAGGTTTAAGGAACCACCGCACAGGTTTACGGAAAAACCCCCTGAAATTCAAGGACACCCCCTGATACAGAGGGCGGGACGGCGCGCCCCTCACGCGCCCAGGACTGCCCGTGCCACGATGCCCCCACTTGGGTCCGGAGCCGCAGATGCGTGTGACCCCGCGGCCTCTCTGGCCTCCATCCGGAGCGGGTCAGGGCCGCGGCCGATGCGCTGCAGCCCCCGGCTGCATTGGGGCCACATGCCCACAGGCATGCACCTGCACAGCAAGTGCTGCAGGTGCCTGTCTATCCTCCACCCCGTCACAGACAGCCACTTGGCAAGCTCTTTCAGCGTTGCAGACAGTGCAGGGGCTCAGAGCATGCGCAGCCCCGCCACACAGACGCAGCATGGTGCTTGAGCAGCGGCAGCCGCCGGCCGCGCCCTGCCGCGCCCTGCCGCATCGGGCCTGTGCGCCGCAGCGGCGGGCGCCCGGCGCACCTGGATGAAGGCGCTGGTGGCGCGCATCGCCGCCAGCATCACGTCCAGGTTGGGCGACTGCAGGCAGGTCACCAGCACCTGCGCCGGCAGGCGCGCCGCTCTCGCACCATGCGCAACTGACAAGCAGGCCAACACAGGGCGCGCCGACGCTCGCCCACTGTCTCGCACGCCTCCCGGCGCGCCAGGCGCGGCCCGCAGCGCACGCAACGCGGCGAGCCAGCAGCAGGGCCGGCTGGCCAACATGCGCCACAGGGTTGCGCCCGCCCCCATGCAGCTCGCGCACGGGGCTGCGCGGGCCCGGAGGGCGCACCCCGTGCAGCGTGCCCAGGTACTGCCGCAGCGTGTCGGCCAGGTAGCGCGCGAGCTGCGCGAAGACCAGCAGCGCGGCCTCCGCCAGCCGCGGCTGCCCGCTCTGCACGCACTGGAACATGAAGGGCAGCAGCTCCGGCCAGTCGCCGCCCTCCAGGATCCCCGCCGCCAGCTCCGCGACCGTGTCGCACACCTGCCCCCGGCGCGCGCCGGCGCTGTTCAGCGCGCGCGGGCGGCCGGCATAGCTGCCACACAGCGTGCGTGCGCTTCGTCGGCGCGGCGCAGCCCAGCTGCCCCCTCGAGGGGGCTGCCCGGTGGCGCCGCAACGCCAGCAGCAGCAGCGTCCCGTGCTGGGGGCGGACAGCAGCACGCTCCTTGAGGTTTGCCAAGCGCCGGCTGCAGGCCATGCAGCGTGCGCCCGTGGGCCACTCTGCAATTCTGCCGCCGCCGGCAGGCGCGCGGCGCGGGCGTGCGGCGCAGCCGGGCACGCCCCGCGGGCGCCCACCTTTTTTACTATCGAGCGGTCCTGCTCTTCCCTAATGCAGTTGAGCAGCTCCGCCTTCACGAGCGCCTGCGCGCCGCGCGCGGGCGCGCGCGCTTCATATTCCCTGGTCCGGCCAAAGCGCAGTGGGTGCTCCTGAAAAGCGCCGCTTCCCGCGGGCGCTGCGCCCCGACGCCCGCACGGCCTTGCGCGGCATTGGCCCGCAGGACCCAGGGCGGCAGCTAACAAGGGCGCCCGGCGGCGGGCGGGGCGGCCACCTGCACGTTCGCCGACAGCGTCGGCCAGAGCGAGGGATCATCTTTCGTCAGTACCTGCGGGCGCGCGCCGCCGTCAGCGCCGCGCCGCGCCCGAGCGGGCCGATCAAGCACATGCGCGCCCGCGCGCCGCCGCACCTTGCGCAGCAGCACCGCGCACAGCGCCCGCACGTCCACCTGCTGCGACTGCCGCAGCAGCGCGACCAGGCTGGACGCCGTGAGGTCGCCCTGCTTCTTCGCCTCGCCGAACAGCGCCTCCGCCGCGCGGCGCTGCTCGTTCTGTGGCGACAGCATCTGCGCGATCATCAGGTTGAAGGCGCTGGGGTCGCCGGCCAAGAGCTGCTGGCCGCCCGACCCCGCCATCAGATGCGCCTTATGCTCCGGCGCCTGCAAATCTTTGTAGTGCCGCGAGCAGAGGCGCCTGGGGCTATGACGGCAGCTGCAGCCAAACTTTCACAGTGGCAGCTGTGTCCGTGGTGACGGAGTTAGTACTCCGGGTCGAGGCTGCGCAGGCAGCACTTGAGGTGCGCAGGGTAATCAGGGGTTCTCGTGCTGCTCGAGGGAGCTCGAGGAAAAATGCTGAGACAACGGCATATCCATGCTGCTCTCCATCATTACATGTCGAATTGCATTGCATGCGCAGCGCTTTCTCTGCAATTGCCTATCACGACCTGCAGTGCCCAGCACAGTGAGGTTCACCTGAAGCCCAGCTCCTGGACCAACGAGACAGGTCTGATATATGGGTGGGACTAGACCATGACCTGTCAGCAGAAAACACAAACGCGCAGATATGGTGCGGATACACAGAGGATTCCGCTGAGGGAACTGAACAGCAAGGCACAGGAGGTTTGCATCACCGACCTGGGCTGCTTATGTCCCTGAGAGCGCTGTCCGCCGGCCGCTGCCCGAGCTCCCCCAGCAGGCGCTGCTCGGATAGCGCGGCACCGTCGGCGATGTCCAGCTCAGTTGGATCGGCCTTTGTCGTGGGCGCCGCAGCCTGCTTGCGCTTGAGCACCATGTCCTGCACGATGGCCTGCATGCGCGGGCGTGCGGGCCTCAGCTAGGTGCTGCCGGCCTGTGCCCACCGGCCGCCCGGGGGCATCCAGCGCATGCATGCGCGCCGCTAGCAGTGCCATGAGTGGGTGGTGCTCCAGACGATGCATAGAGGGGCCACCGTGGTACATGATTCGCATGACAGAGCACGCCTGCAAGCACCACCGCTGCGCTGCACACATCTCTACGCTTCCACTGTTTAGACGGATCTGCTTGACAGCGCGATGCAGACTCTCTCTACGCCTCGTTTCTGTGCTGACCATGTGCTCGGCGAGCGCATGGGGAGGGACGCGCCTGCAGCAGGTTCATGCCCAGCGGGCACACGAGCATGACAAACACGAGCTGCAGGGTGGTATGCGTCCCGAACGCCCTGTCTAGCAGCCCCGCCGCGCTGCTCAGGTGCGGACGCGCTCCAATGATCTGCGCGCTGGAGCCACTGCTCAACCACATCCGTTTGTATTGGGCTCATGCGGTAGCACTCGAGGAACGGGCATCTCAAGCTGGCCAAGGCACTGACATCTACCATGGGGTTGGGTTGTTCTGGTCCTGCAAGCATGTAGCTGGCACATGGAAATGTGTCTTCCAGACGCGCCACCACAGGGGTGCACCATGTGCGAGCCAGGGTTTGCTCATGCATGGCATGTTGATGCATGTGCTGCGTAAAACCTGCAATGCCTGACAAAGCTGAGCTGTATGAATGCAGCATGCCAGCACCATAGATGACCAACGCAAGGCTCAGGCAGATCGCACGTGAGGCGGCGTTTTCTCAGCAAAGGCTGCAGGAGGTGAGCACGCTTGAAAGGTGCCGGAAGGGTGCGCGTACCAGCGCGCCGCACAGAACGCGCGCGACTACCACGCAGGCGGTCCACTCCACCAGCTGCAGCGCAAAGCGCTCCCACTGCGGCGGGGACCCTGCGCACGGGGGTGCCACTCTCCAGGTCCTTGGCAGCACGCACGAACACCTTGCTGCAACTGACTACCTAGCACTTTTACATAAGCACTCAACCAGGATCTGCTGCAGCGCTGCAAGCGCAGCAACGCACAGGGGGTATCGTTGCTACTGCCCAGCGGAAAGGCCGCAAGGCGCGCATCCCTGCGCGCACGGGCTGGCGCGCCCCCGCACGGCGCACCATAGCTGCCGCAGTCTGCCACCTTGCGGTACCATGACGCCCTTGGGGATGCCGGCAGCGCGGCCGCGCGCTGTTGGCAGAGCTGGCAGGCGAGCGTGTGCAGGCCCACCGCGAGCGCCACGCCGAGCGTTGTGTCGATGGCAAATGCGACGAAGTACCTGGACGGCACCCCACCCTGGTCAGCGCTGTCCCCTGCGCCAGTGGAGAAACAATACATAGGGTTCACTACAATGCATCCAGCCAGCGCGCAGTGCAGGCCGGCCCGGGCAGCCATGGGCGGGCGCAAGCGGGTTGGCAGAGCCGGGCTGTGACGGGGCCCAGGCTTGCGCACCATGCGCATTCGGACACGGCGTGGTTGCCGCGCGCGCTCGCAAGTATAGCTATCAGCAGGCCTGCAGCGCACCGCGACAAGTCCGTTGCAAACTGACGATATTGACGCAACAGAACCTCCAGCCTGCAGCAGGCATGCGCGCACCGCACAAGTGCGCGGCGGCGGTGGACACGACCTGCTTGCTCACGTCCATTCCCCACACGCGCACTGGGCGCTGCGGCCTCTCTCGCGCCCTGCGCAGGCCACAAGCGCCCGTCTGAAGCCGCGTTTGTCCTCGTGGCGTGGCAACTCGCAGTGACCTACCAGCCCGCTGCAGTGGTCGTACGGTGTGCTCGGCTAGGCTGAGCACTAACAACCACCGGCCTGCCTATGTGACAGCAGGCACGCAGCTGCTGGAGTAGCAGTGCCACATACGGACTTGCACCCCAGCTCGCACCCGATGCTTGCACCCATCCTGGGTTATGACAGTCACTGTGCTGCGGCCTGGTCGGGGGCCGGCGCTCACCGCTTGAAGACGAGCGCCCCCAGAGCCGCGCTGGCCAGCGCCACCTGGGCCCAGGTGCCAGCAGGCCCGGCCAGGAGCCTGCACTGGCTGCCATTGGCGGCCATCAGGTCCGCTACCTGGACGGCAGCGCTGCTGGCGCGAGCAGGCCCGGCAAATGCGTGTTATTAGCAGGCGGTGCTTGCCGCCGCTGCGTCATTGTCACAGGCCTCTGGCGGCTGAGTACTTTACTACCCCCAGGTCACGATGCCACTGCATAACACAAATAAGTTGCAGAGTGCTGTAATCAGAGCAAACAGCGCGCTGTCAAGATCAGTGCAGCTTGGCAACCGCCAGTCAGTCGTCACGATGGCACAATCGCTGGCGCTGAGCAGAGTACACTGATGATCGCCTCGATGCCATGTCATAGAGCTTGGAGCAAAACGCCAGAGGGAGTGGGTGAGGACCCGGGTGCCTGGTTACTAGCCTCCTTCAAACTTGCCTGTATGCTCCAGGCGCTCCCATACAGGCGCTCCAAGGCAAGCAGGGCGACTCTCCCTGTGTCACAGCGTGTGCAGACGCTCACGTCGCCAGCATGGGCGACACAGATGAGACCAAGCCCGATGTTGGCAACATGGAGCACGTCAACATCAAAGTGAAGAGCCAAGTGCGTACCTGCGCGGCTTCCGCGCGCGCACGGCAACGGAGCGCATCAGCACCGCACGCGGTTGCTGATACGCGCGGTGCTGCAGGACGGCGGTGTTGTTTGCTTCAAGGCCAAGCGCACAACCCAGTTCCGCAAGCTCATGAAGGCGTACTGCGAGCGGCAAGGTGGAGAACCGCGTTCCAGCAGGCGACTGATGCTGCACCGTCAAAGCGCCGCGCTGAAGCAGCCGCGCGGGCTCGCAGGCCACCCCTTGGACCAGGTCGCCTTCCTTTACGACGGCGGGCGTATCCGGTGCGCCGCCACGTGTGCTGCAGACCCAAGTGCTTGTTGCGCTGCCCTGCAGACCGGGTTTAAAAACAGTAGCGCTGACCGGCGCTGCCTCTTGCTCTCAGGGAGGACCAGACGCCGGAAGAGGTATGTCCGCTGATGCTCCCGGTTACACCACGCGCCGCCTACTTCCTGTCGACGCGCGGTCCTCACCGTTTTGCTGTGTGTGGTGGCGCAGCTGGACATGGACACAGGTAGGTTTGCGAGCGCCCGCTCGCCCTGCTACTGTGACCTGGCACTTGTGCACTGACTCGTGTGTTGTCTCGCGCGCCTGACAGACGAAACGCTGGATGTGGTCATCCACCAGGTGATCATGGAGTGGCTCATGTTGTGCCAGTGGCTACAACGCTTGTCACAGCACTTGTCTCACTGCGCGAGCTGCGCGTGTGCAGGTCGGCGGGTGCTAGGGACATGCCGTCGCGCAGATGGGTATCGCGCGCAAGCGCGCGCGTCGGGGCGGCGCCTCCCCTGACATGTCAGAGCATTTGTGGCTGTTGTAACGAGCGCAGCTTAGCGCCTGCCGCAGGACTCTACCCTGTAATGTAGCTCGCACTGGGCGGTCAAGTCCGACTGGGCCTGGACTCACCGAGCAGGGGCGCGAGAAAGTGCTCATGCCGCGCGCCCTGCACCTGTTCCCTCTTTGCATAATCTCACACGGGAGGCACATATGGACTTACGCGCTACCAAGCTCCAACATGTGCGCCAGGCTGGGCGCCCCACTTGCGGCCTGCCGCAGCGCTCAGCGCAGCTGCATGACTGCTGCACGCCCGCGCCCAGAGTCTGCCCTGCTGGCGTGAAGCAGTGGACCAGTGCCTGTCCGCGCATGGACATCGCTGCTAGGAGGCAGGGGCGTATGCTGTCGCCGCAGCCGCTCCGCCGTGTCAGAGGCCAGCCCCCCAGCACGCGCCCCGGCTGGCCAGCCCCGCTCGGATTAGCAGCGGGCCGCCCCAGCCCTCAGCGCCGCGCGGGCGACGGCCTGGAGCATATGGCGCGGTTGCGCCAGCCCCGCCGTGCCGGCCGGCCGGCGCCAGCCGGCTCAGATGGAGAACGACGCGCCGCTGCCCAGCACCTCCGCCTCCAGCGCCTTGGCGTCGCGCGCGGGCAGCTCCAGCATGTCGCGCAGCTGCAGCAGCACCGCGTAGTTGGGCGGCACGTTCGTGCTGCGCACGTGCAGCTGGTACAGGTCGCGGA
>JAABUV010002852.1_pt1 | contig 22776 bp, 19 predicted proteins | sample 5559971 | NCBI WGS metagenome assembly JAABUV01 (sample SAMN10711881, study PRJNA513362) | rock metagenome | isolation source: Antarctica rocks | place: Antarctica: Victoria Land, Knobhead nord | collected 2015-12-19
CAGGAGGTTCAGTGGTCCAGCACCCCACGCGAACAGGGATTGGTGATTGATCAGCGCATTTGACCCAAGTCCGCCGTCAGACCTTCAGTCATGTGAGCCGAAACCCCACGCCTGCAAGCGGAAGCGGTGCACGGTCGCCACTGGCACACACCCGCGCAAGGGGTCAGCTACTCGGCGCGAAAATCGGCGCTAAGGCCGAGGCCGCGCTGGTGATGGCCGTGGGCGAACGCACCAGGGGTGCCGGGAACACCGGGGCCGGCCTCAGCGGTGAGTCCACGCTACGCCAGCTGTGGGTTGTGTACCGGCACCATCTCGAGTCCGACGGCAAGGCGCTACGCACCCTCGACCGGTACGACTACGTCGGAGCGAAGATCCTCTTGGGCCTCGGTGGAATCCGCATACGTGAAGCAGACACGCAGCGTCTGGATGGCTTCATTCGGGCGCTCGCGACACGCCACGGCCCCAGCGTCGCGAAGACTGCCCGAGTCCTGCTGTCCGGGATGTTCAAGGTGGCCTCACAATACGGGGCGGCAACGGTCAACCCCGTGCGGGAGGTATCCACCGTCCGCTCGCATGCCACTCCATCTAGAGCGCTGTCAGTGCTGGAGCTGCAGCTGCTCCTCGACGGCATGCGGACCTCCCAAGTCGCTGTACCGCCTCTCCCGGGCGCGGCCCGTCAGCTCGGCGCAACCACTGTCTCGGATTACTGCGCAGCAGCCGACCTCGTCGACGTCATCACGATGTTCATCGCTACAGGCTGCCGGATCTCCGAGCTGCTCGCGCTGCGCTGGGCCGACGTGGACCTTGACGCACCAACGATCTCAATCACGGGCAAGCTCATCTCCGCGCGAGGTCGCGGACTCCTCCGAGAGGCGACAACAAAGACCGCTGCAGGGCAGCGTGTACTGCCACTCCCGTCTTTCGCCGTCGACGTCCTCCTCGCGCGCCGCAGCTCAAAGGGTCCAAACGACTTCGACGTCGTGTTTCCGAGCTCCACAGGGACGCTCCGCGACCCCGACGGGGTGAGCAAGCAGTGGCGGCGAGTCCGCGACTCCCTGGGGTTCGGATGGGCGACGACTCACACGTTTCGTCGCACTATGGCCACGATCATCGATGCGGAGGGGCTGTCCGCTCGGGTCGGAGCCGACCAGCTCGGGCACCGCGACATCTCGATGACCCAAGATGTGTACATGGGCCGAGGCCTCGTCCACCCCGAGGTCGCAGCGGCGCTCGACCATGCACTTGGCCCCCACGCCCGTCGTCAAAATGTTGGGTAAGCGTTGGATGAAACCGAGCAGCAGGCGATACAGAGGCCCGTCAAGCCTCCTACCTGCGAAGATGTGGCCAGGGCCGGGGTCGAACCGGCGACCTTCCGCTTTTCAGGCGGACGCTCGTACCAACTGAGCTACCTGGCCCGGTGTCCTCGGCTGCCGCCGAGGACGTGGGCGACCCTGACGGGACTCGAACCCGCGACCTCCGCCGTGACAGGGCGGCGCGCTAACCAACTGCGCTACAGGGCCAAGCTGTCGAGCTGGTGGAACCGACCGAACGTACCCCCTACGGGATTCGAACCCGCGCTGCCGCCTTGAAAGGGCGGTGTCCTGGGCCGCTAGACGAAGGGGGCGCACCGATCAGCGGCGAGCACTGCCCGGAGGACGACCCTCAACGAGTGTCCGTTGGGAGCGGTGGGAAGCATAGGGCACGTCCCGCACCCCGCCCAAACGCGCGGTGCGCCACCGGCCCGCACGCCCCCCACCGGCCCCCGCACGCCCCCCACCGGCCCCCGCACCCTCCCACCGGTCCGCACCACCCCACCGCGCAAGCTGTTGACGGGTTCGCCGGCCGGTGCCAGCGTGGTGGCCCACTGTGTGAACGCCTGGAGGCCCGATGACCGAGCACGAGACGATCTTCACCTGGGGCGCTCCGCCGCTGAAGTTCGGCGCCGGCGCCTCCGACGAGGTGGGTTTCGAGCTCAGTCAGTACGACGTGCATCGGGTGCTCGTGCTCACCGACCCAGGCGTGCTCGCCAGTGGGGTGCCGCACCGCATCGCGGAGTCACTCACCCGTTACGGCATGAGCTTCGAGATCTTCGACGGCGTGCACGTGGAGCCCACCGACGACTCCATGAACAAGGCCATCGGCTACGCCACCGAGCAGGGACCCTGGGACGCGTTCGTCGCCGTCGGCGGCGGCTCCACCATCGACACCGCCAAGGCCGTGAACCTGCTCACCACCTACCCCGGCGAGCTCATGGACTACCTCAACAAGCCCGTGGGCAACGCGCAGGTCCCCCCGGGTGCGCTCAAACCGCTCATCGCCGTACCCACCACCGCAGGCACCGGCTCGGAGTCCACCGCGATGTGCGTGCTCGACGTGCTCAGCCTCCGCGTCAAGACGGGCATCAGCCATTGGCGGCTGCGCCCCACCCTCGCGGTGGTCGACCCGCTGTTGACCATGAGCCTGCCGCCGGAGGTCACCGCCGCCTCGGGCATGGACATCGTGTGTCACGCGCTGGAGAGCTACACCGCCCGCGACTACCGCAGCGGGCAGCGCAAGCAACCCGAGGACAGGGTGACCTACTGCGGCTCCAACCCGGTGAGCGATCTGTGGTGTGAGAAGGCGATGACGTTGCTCGCCAAGTCTTTCCGCACGGCCGTGCGGGACGGCGGCGACGTTCGCCGGTATGGGCTTCGGCAACGCCGGGGTGCACATCCCGCACGCCAACGGCTATCCCATCGCCGGGCAGGTCAGCGGCTACCACCCGGCCGGCTACCCTTCGGACGAGGCGATGGTGCCGCATGGGCAGGCCGTGTCCCTCACCGCCCCGGCGGCGTTCCGCTTCACCTTCGACGCCGCCCCCGAGCGGCACCTGCGGGCGGCGCAGCTGCTCAGCCCGCAGACGCAAGACCATGACCCGGCCGAGCGGCTGCCGCAGGCGATGGTCAGCCTGATGCGCGACATCGGCATACCCAACGGCATCGGCGCGGTCGGCTTCGACGAAAGCAATGTCGACGAGTTGGTGAGTGGCACCATGAAGCAGCAGCGGCTGCTCATGACCTGCCCGAAGGACGTCACCGAGGACGTGGTGGCCCGGGTGTTCCGGGAGTCCCTCGAGAACTGGTGAAACCACCGGCGCCCGTGCGTGATACTGCACGGGTGCCTGTTCATCCTCCGTCGCCCGCGCGGAGCGTCCACCCGTGAGCGGGCGCGCAGCCACCACCGAACTCGCCAGTGCGCTCGCCGGGGCCGTCCGTGGCCGGGTTGCCGCCGACCCCACGACGCTCGCCACGCACGCCGCCGACGCGTCCAACCACCGCCACGTCCCGTTGGCCGTGGTGCACCCGGTGGACGCCGACGATGTCGCCGCGGCGCTGGCCGTCTGCCGGGAGCACGGCGTACCGGTGCTGCCCCGCGGCGCGGGCACGTCGATCGCCGGGCAGTCGGTTAACACCGCGGTGGTGCTCGACGTGCGGCGGCACCTGGGCTCGGTGCTCAGCGTCGACCCGCGCGCCCGCACCGCCACCGTGCAGCCGGGGGTGGTGCTCGACGTGCTCCAGCGCGCCGCCGCGCCGCACGGGCTGCGTTTCGGGCCCGACCCGTCCACGCACAGCCGCTGCACGGTCGGCGGGATGATCGGCAACAACGCATGCGGTTCGCATTCGGTGGCCTGGGGCAAGTGCGTGGACAACGTGCGCGCCCTCGACGTCATCACCTACCGCGGTGAGCGACTCACGGCCGCTGCCGGCGCGGTGCTGCGGGGCAGCCGCGTGCTCGACGAGCTGGCTGCAGTTCGTGACCGATGGGCGCCCGACGTCGCGACCGGCTTCCCCCAGCTCACCCGCAGGGTGTCCGGCTACAACCTCGACGAGCTGCGGGCCGGCTCGCACACGCACCTGGCGCGGGCTTTGGTCGGCACCGAGGGCACGTGCGCGACCATCGTTGCGGCCACGGTCGACCTGGTGGAGCTGCCTGCGGCCACCGCCTTGACGGTGCTGGGTTTCGAGCACTCCTACGCCGCGGCCGAGGCGGCTTCGGCGATCATCGAGCTGAAGAATCGTGGCGAGCTGGCCCCACTGACCGTCGAGGGGGTGGACGCGAGCCTGGTGACCACCCTGCGCGCCGCGCGGCCGCACGAGCAGAGCTGGCGCGCGCTCCCGGCCGGCGCAGCGTGGTTGTTCGTCGAGATCGGTGGCTGCGATGCCGCCGATGCCCTGGCCGCCGCGGAGCTGGTGCAGGCACGCGTGCAGAGCACAGCGGCGCTGGTGGTCACCGACCCCACCCGGGCCAAGGCCCTGTGGCGTATCCGGGAGCACGGGGCGGGCCTGGCCACCCGCGCCCCGGACGGCAGCGAGGCCTGGCCCGGCTGGGAGGACAGCGCGGTCCCGGTTCATCGGCTCGCGGAGTACCTGCGTGGTTTTGACGCCCTGCTCAACGACCACGGTCTGCGCACCGCGTACTACGGCCACTTCGGCGACGGGTGCGTGCACGCGCGCATCGACTTCGACCTGCTCACCCGACCCGGCATCACCCGGTATCGCGCCTTCATGACCGACGCCGCGGACCTGGTGAGCGGCCTGGGCGGTTCGCTGAGCGGGGAGCACGGCGACGGGCAGGCCCGCGCCGAGCTGCTCGGCAGGATGTACCCGGCGCCGCTGATCGAGGCCTTCGGTGCGTTCCGGGCTGCGTGGGACCCCGACGGCATGATGAACCCGCGCCGGGTGGTCGACCCGGCGCCACTGGACGCGGACCTGCGGGTGTTCCTGACGGGGCCGGTGCTGCCGGTGCGGACCGCGCAGGGGATGGCCTTGGCAGCCGATGGTGGCGACTTCACCGCGGCCGTGCGGCGCTGCGTCGGCGTCGGCGCCTGCCTCAACGACCACGGCGGGGTGATGTGTCCGAGCTACCGGGCGACCGGCGAGGAGCAGCACTCCACCCGCGGGCGCGCCCGAATCCTGCACGAGATGATGCGCGGTGAGGTCATCACCGACGGCTGGCGTTCCACCGAGGTGCGCGACGCCCTCGACCTGTGTCTGAGCTGCAAGGGGTGCAAGAGCGACTGCCCGGTGGACGTCGACATGGCCAGCTACAAGTCGGAGTTCCTGCACCAGCACTACGCCGGACGCCGACGTCCGATCGACCACTACACCATGGGCTGGCTGCCGCGATGGCTCAAGCTGGCCAGCGGCCGTACCGCGCTCAACCGTGCCGCGAAGGTCCCCCCGCTCGCGGCGCTGGCCAAGCGGCTCGGTGGCATCGCCCCCGAGCGAGCCATCCCCGAGCTGGCGCCGCAGACGTTTCGGCAATGGTTCGCCGCCCGAGACGCACCCGTCCTGCCCGCCGACGCCCCGCGCCTGCTGCTGTGGCCGGACACGTTCACCGACCACCTCGACCCCGCCGTTGGTCGGGCCGCCGTTGCCGTGTTGGAACGGCTCGGCCACCGGGTGGAGCTACCGGGAGAGTCGGTGTGCTGCGGCCTCACCTGGACCACCACCGGCCAGCTCGACCACGCCCGCAAGGTGCTCTCCCGCAGCATCTCCGCGTTGCGGCCGTGGCTCGACGCCGGGGTTGCGGTGGTGGGGCTGGAACCCAGCTGCACCGCAGCGCTCAAGCACGACACCGCGCAGTTGTTGCCCGCCGAGGTGCGGCTGCCGGCCGCGGTGCGCACCTTTGCCGAGGTACTCGCCAGCCACCCCGACCTCGCCGGCTACGCCGACGGCACCGTGCGCACCGCGATCGTGCAGGTGCACTGCCACCAGCACGCAGAGCTGGGCACCGCGGCCGACCGGTCGGTGATGGCAGCGCTCGGTATCCGTGCCGAGGTGCTCGACTCCGGGTGCTGCGGCCTGGCCGGGAACTTCGGCTTCACCGCGGGCCACTACGAGGTGAGCATGGCGTGCGCCGAGGCTGTGCTGCTACCCGCGGTACGCGCCGCCGACGCGGGCACCGCCGTGCTGGCCGACGGCTACAGCTGCCGCACGCAGATCCGCCAGGCCGGCGACGACCGACCCGAGCATCTTGCGCAGCTCGCGGCGCGGGCGATGGGGCTCACCGACTGAGGTCCAGATCGACGTCGCTGATGTTGCCGAAGATGACCATGAGGACCAGCTCGGCCGGCACGATCCCCACGTAGGCGTCGCTGTTTGCCGGCGTCGACGGTTCGCACCTCGACGCGTGCGCCAGGTAGGACCGCCGCGGTGGCTCGGGCTCGGTCGGCGATGTCTGGGTGCACCTCGAGCAGCGTGGCGGTAATCCGGTCGGTGTCGTCTCGAGCGGACAGGACACCCAACACATCTCTGCCGTCTCCCGCGCAGCTGCGGCTCATCCTGCCTGCAGGCCGATCGGTGCCTGTCCCAGTTGGCTGCGCCGGTCATCCTCGGCCCCCATGCCGAGCCTCAGGCCTGAGCGTTGTTCTCGCTGTCGGAGCTCGACGGTGAGGGTGCCGCCTCGGGCCAGCGGCAGCACCACCACCTGGCCGGATACCCCCGCCCGCGCATCGTCGGGCACCCGAAGCGTGCTGACCAACGCATCCTGGGCAATCCGCGCGGTGCTCCCACACCTTCCTGGATCCACGTGATCATGCCCGGGTGATCCGGGCCCGAGGTTGACCTGGTGACGCAACAGGGGCTGCCCGCCCCGGTCGACATGAAGTGAGCCCGTCCAGCGTCCTGGCTCCTCCCCCGCGCGGCCCAACTGCACCCGCTCGGTCACGAGCAGGCTCGCCTCGTCGTGCAGAATGGCCCGCACCTGGCTGCGGTGCACGGCGAGTGCGGTGACGATGGTGGGCTCGGGCACCAACTCCAGGACGCCGCCGGCCGCCACGTGCAGCTCCCAGCACGCCTGCGATACCCCGGCCAGCACCACGCTCGCTGCAACGGTGCGCACCTGCAGCCGCGCCCCCACCAACACCCGTAGAACGACGCGCAGCGTGTCACCGTCCAAGGGCCCGGCGGCGGTTCCGACCAGGTGCACGGTGCACGGGCCGGTCGGGCGGGCGGTGAGCGCCCCGGACGCGCTGAAGTCCAGCCGACCGTCGGCGTGCGCGGTGACAGCGACCTCAGTGCGCACGGGCTCCAACCTGCGCTAACACCCATCCCCGCACTGCGGTGGCGGCCGGGTCCTCGCGCAGGGAGATGAGCACCGTCGGTCGCTCACCCCGAACGGAGGCGGCGTCATCAGCCATCACCTGCAGATCGGCTCCGACCATGGCGGCCAGGTCGGTCTTGTTCACCACGAGCAGGTCGGAGAAGGTGACACCCGGGCCACCCTTGCGGGGCACTTTGTCGCCTCCGGCGACATCGACGACGAAGATTTGGGCGTCGACAAGACCGCGCGAGAACGTCGCAGTGAGGTTGTCCCCACCGGATTCGACCAGCACCAGATCCAACGGCGGGTTAGCCGCGATGAGATCGTCGATGGCGTCCAGGTTGGCGGTGATGTCGTCGCGGATCGCGGTGTGCGGGCAGCACCCGGTCTGCACAGCAACGATGCGCACATCATCCAGCACGGCGTTGCGGCGCAAGAAATCCGCGTCTTCGGTGGTGTAGATGTCGTTTGTCACCACCGCGACCGAGAGGTGATCGGACAGTTCCCGGCACAAGGCCGCGACCAGCGCCGTCTTCCCCGAACCGACCGGGCCGCCGATGCCGATTCGCACCGGGGCGCCGGGACCGGGCTCACGACCCTCGTGGGGGTCACCGGTGTCGAAGTGCGGGGGCACCACCCGTCCTTCCTCGGAGGCCGGCGGGCACGCCGGCAGCCTGCGGGCAGCAGCGTACGCCAGGGCCGGAGTGCGGGTAGATCCCGCACCGGGCGCGGACGGGCGCCCGGTGGAGCCACGGAGCCGGGCCGAGCCGGGTCGGCCGGGCCGGGATTTCCGAACGTCACGGCGCGTTGACGAGCCCGTAATTCCAGTTCCGAACACTGACTGCATCACCGGGTCAGTCACCGTCGCCTCCGGTCGTCCTGTCGGCTCGCCCAACGATGCCATCGAGGTGAAATATGAGCTCCACCACCGAGTCAGCACCAGCCAACCTGCCGCCCGTCGTGCCGCCGTCGAGCGCGCTCGGCGCTTCTTCCGGGCCCGGCTCACGCACCTATAACCGGGCAGTTGCCAACGAGACGTTGGAGGACTATTCGCTGCGCTACGCCCCCAAGTCATTCCGCAGATGGAGCGAGTTCACCGTTGCCTCGACAGCGCTGGGGGGAATCGCCTACCTGGCCGACTTCTCGATCGGTGCTTCGATCGCGGTCACCCACGGCTTCGCCAACGCAGTCGCGGCGGTCCTCGTCGCTGCGGTCACCATATTCTTGACCGGCATTCCGATTGCCTACTACTCCGCCAAGCACTCCATTGACATGGACCTACTGACCCGTGCGGCAGGTTTCGGTTATCTGGGATCGACGATCACCTCCGTGGTCTATGCGAGTTTTACGTTCATCTTCTTTGCCCTCGAAGGGTCGATCATGGCGCAGGCCTTCGAACTGGGGTTCGGGATGCCGCTGTGGCTGGGTTACCTGGTCGCGTCGCTGGTGGTACTTCCCATCGTGGTGTTCGGGATGACCGCGATGGCGAAACTGCAGGTGTGGACGCAGCCGATCTGGCTGGTGTTGATGTTCGCGCCCTTCGTCAGTATCGCCGTACAGGACCCGGGCGCCTACGCGCGGTGGACCTCGTTCGGGGGCTCGGCCGACACCGGGTCGACCTTCACCTGGCTGGGTGCCGGGCTGGGCATGGGCGTCGCCCTGTCGTTGATCGCGCAGATCGGTGAGCAGGTCGACTACTTGCGGTTCATGCCCGACAAGACTGCCGCCAACACCCGGCGTTGGTGGGCGGGCGTCCTCGCGGCCGGACCCGGCTGGGTAATCCTGGGGGCGCTCAAGCAGCTGGGCGGGGCGTTCCTGGCGTTTTACATCTTCGCCCAGGTCGGCGCGACCGTGGCCACCGAACCCATTCAGCAGTACCTGGCCGGCCTCGGCTCGTTCATGCCCTCGAGCATCGTCCTCACCGTCGCGGTGTTCTTCGTGGTGCTTTCGCAGGTCAAAATCAACGTGGTCAACGCCTACTCGGGTTCGTTGTCGTGGTCGAACTTCTTCTCCCGGGTGCTGCACTACCACCCGGGCCGCATCGTGTGGATCTTCTTCAACGTTGCGATCGCCCTGGCCTTGATGGAACTCGGCGTGTTCGGGTTCCTCAACACCGTGCTCGGCTTCTACTCCAATGTTGCGATCGCCTGGATCGGGGCGATTGTGGCCGACCTGGTCATCAACAAGCCGCTGGGCTTGAGCCCGCCACTCGTGGAGTTCAAGCGGGCCCACCTGTATTCGGTCAACCCGGTGGGGTTCGGCTCGATGATGGTGGCATCGGTAGTCTCGATCGTGGCGTTCTTTGGCTACTTCGGAGAGTACGTGGCGGCCTATTCGCCGTTCATCGCGCTCCTGCTGGCATTCGTGTTGTCGCCACTGATCGCGCTGGCCACCAAGGGCAAGTACTACATCGCGAGAGAGGACACCCTCGCCGCGCCACTCCTGGTCGACGGATTCAACTCCGGGGTTACCTTGGAATGCGTGCGGTGCGTGACCGAGTTCGAGCGCCCCGACATGGCACACTGCCCGTACCACAGCGGCGCCATCTGCTCATTGTGCTGCAGCCTGGACAAGGCGTGTCACGACATGTGCAAGAAGCCGGCAGGAATAGTGGACCTCCCCGTTCCGTCCGTCGCCGGGACACTCCCCTGACGTGGCCGCCTACCTGTACCGCTGCCCGGATGGCTGTGGTGACCGCACCGTCACTGCGGCCATCGGGATGGCACCGGTCGCCGTGTGCTGCCCGGGCTGCGGCGGAGTGAGCCTGCGGCGCATCACCGCCCCGGCGCTGGGGCGTGGCCGAAGCGCCCTCGGTGCCGCATGGGCCGCGGCAGATGCTTCAGCAGACCGGCCCGCGGTGGCCACGCGCCGTGTCCCGCCGGCAGAACCGGTCCGTCCCGTGCGGTTGCGCCCTGACCTTCCCGCTCTGCCTCCGCCCTGACGCCTAGCCCGTCTGCCCCGCCCCCGGATCAGAGGCCACAACACCCCCAGGAGACCCATGCCCGAGGTCATCTTCAGCGTCGATCCCAGCAGGTCCATGCGCGAGCAGGCCGTGCCTGGCCACAACCGCTGGCACCCTGACATCCCGCCCGTGGCGTCGATCAAACCTGGTTCCGAGGTGCGTATCGAGTGCCGGGAATGGACCGACGGCCAGATCGGTAACAATGATTCGGCCAACGACGTTCGCGACGTCGACCTGTCGGTTGCCCACATGTTGTCCGGCCCCTTCGCCGTGGAAGGGGCGGAACCGGGCGATCTTCTGGTGCTCGACATCCTCGACCTGGGCCCGATCCCGCAGCAGACTGGCGACGTAGCCGGGCAGGGTTGGGGGTACACGGGGATATTCGACCGCAACAACTCCGGCGGCTTCCTCACCGACTACTATCCAGACGCGGCCAAGGCCATCTGGGACTTTCACGGCCAGGAGGCGACGTCGCGGCATTTGCCCGGGGTGCGGTACACCGGCATCACCCACCCTGGCCTCTTCGGGGTGGCGCCGTCGGCGGAGTTGTTGGGCCGCTGGAACCGGCGCGAGGCGGCTCTCATCGCGACCGCCCCGGACCGGGTGCCTCCCTTGGCACTCCCGCCGCTGAGCGCCGGGGCGCTGTTGGGCTCGCTCGCCGGCGCGGACTACGAGCGGGTGGCCGAGCAGGGGGCGCGCACGGTGCCGGCCAGGGAGAACGGCGGCAACCACGACATCAAGAACTTCACCAGGGGCTCGCGCGTCTTCTTTCCCGTGCACGTGGCGGGGGCCCTGTTCTCCGGGGGTGACCTGCACTTCAGCCAAGGCGATGGGGAGATCACCTTCTGCGGGGCGATCGAAATGGGTGGGTTCATCGACTTCCACGTCGACCTGATCAAGGGCGGCATGCAGGCATATGGCGTCACGACCAACCCCATCTTCATGCCGGGCCGGGTCGAGCCGCGCTACTCGGAGTTCCTCACCTTCATCGGCATCTCGGTGGATCACGACCGACACCAACTCCTACCTGGACGCGACGCTGGCCTACAAACGTGCCTGCCTCAACGCCGTGGAGTACCTGAGGAAGTTCGGCTACTCCGGCGAGCAGGCGTACCTGCTGCTCGGCTCCGCCCCCATCGAGGGGCGGATCAGCGGGGTGGTCGACATCCCCAACGCGTGCTGCTCGTTGTATCTGCCCACCCAGATCTTCGACTTCGCCATCACCCCCTCCGCCGCCGGGCCCACCGTCGCCGGCCGCGGTGCATGTGCCCTGACCACCTGAGGAGTCCGCGCCGGGAAACCGCGTCAGGAGGCGAACAGGGTGTTGACCCGGCTGGCGTGCCGCTCCGCGAGCAGGTCCAGCAACGGATCGGACGTGCACGGCAGGGCAGGGAACGAGGCCATGACCTGCGCCACCACCTCGTCGCAGAGCGCGGCCAACCGCAGCGTGCAGGCCGCCACCTCACCGGGGTCCAGGGCCAACAGGCGCTGCACCGCGGTGGCCGAGCTGGTCATCGTCAGGTACACCGCCACCTGTGCCGCATCGTGCGGGCTGAGCCCGGCTGCCCCGGCCACCACCCCCAACGCGACGGCGTGGTGCGGTCGCGAACCCAGTGCACCCCATGGCTTGTCTGGCCAGGTGGTGCGGGCCAGTCGCAGCAGGCCGCGGCCTTGCGCGCGAGAGGCGGCACGGTGCGCCGGCGACGGGGTGCGCGCGTCGGCTTCCGCGTCGAGCCGGGCAAGTTCTGCGCCTGCGCACGCTGCGGCCGCCAACCCGGCCGCGACCAGACCGGTGGTGCGGGCGCGCCTGCGGAGGAAATCGGCGAGCGTCGGGATGTCAATGATCAGTCCATGGTGCACCGCATCCTCGGCTCCCCCGGAGTGCACGTGGCCGCCGGTGGGCATTCGCGAGTCGGCTAGCGCGAGGAGTGCGGTGAGCATCAGAAGAGCATGTACCGCTGGGCCATGGGCAGTGACGACGCCGGCGCCGACTCCCACACCTGCCCGTCGATGCGGACGGTGAACGTGTCGGGGTCGACCTCGATGCGCGGGCGGGCCGTGTTGTTCGGCAGGTCGGCCTTGCCACGTCGGCGCACATCGGCCACCGCGACCAGCCGTCGGTTGCAGGCGAGCCGATCAGCCAAACCGTGCTCCAGTGCCTGGGGGGCAACGAAGTGCACCGAGGTGGCGGCTGCCGCCCCCGGCAGCGCACCGAACATCGGACGCGGCAGCACCGGCTGCGGGGTAGGGATGGACGCGTTGGCGTCGCCCATCTGCGCGAAGGCGATCATCCCCCCCTTGATCACCAGGTGCGGGCGCACGCCGAAGAACGCCGGCTCCCAGAGCACCAGGTCGGCGAGCTTGCCCTGCTCCACCGAGCCCACCTCCGCTTCCAGTCCGTGCGCGACCGCGGGGCAGATCGTGTACTTCGCGACGTACCGCTTGGCCCGTTCGTTGTCCGCGCCACCGCCCGGCCCCACACCGTCGCCCGGCAGTGCCCCACGCCGCTGTTTCATCACGTGCGCGGTCTGCCAGGTGCGCATGATCACCTCACCGACGCGGCCCATCGCCTGCGAGTCGCTGCCGATCATGGAGATGGCCCCGAGGTCGTGCAGCAGGTCCTCGGCGGCGATGGTCGACGGTCGGATGCGGCTCTCCGCGAAGGCAAGATCCTCCGGGACGCTGGGGTTGAGATGGTGGCAGACCATCAGCATGTCGAGATGCTCGTCGAGGGTGTTCACCGTGTGCGGCCGCGTTGGGTTGGTCGAGCTGGGCAGCACGTTCCCGTGCGCCGCGACGGTGATGATGTCGGGTGCATGCCCACCCCCGGCGCCCTCGGTGTGGTAGGCGTGGATGGCGCGACCTGCGATTGCCGCCAGGGTGTCTTCGACGAAACCTGCCTCGTTCAGGGTGTCGCTGTGCAGAGCCACCTGCACCCCGGCGGCGTCGGCCACGGTGAGGCAGGCGTCGATCGCGGCCGGAGTGGATCCCCAGTCCTCGTGCAGCTTGAAGCCCGACGCGCCAGCCCGCAGCTGCTCCCACATCCCCTCGTGGCTGACCGTGTTGCCCTTGCCCAGCAGTGCCACGTTCACGGGGAGGCCGTCCATGGCCTCCAGCATCCGGGCCAGGTGCCACGCACCGGGGGTGACGGTGGTGGCCTTGGATCCCTCCGCTGGGCCGGTGCCTCCCCCGATGATGGTGGTGATCCCGCCGCCCAGTGCCTCCGTCACGATCTGCGGGCAGATGAGGTGCACGTGGGCGTCGATGGCGCCGGCCGTCAGGATGCGGCCGTTGCCGGAGATGATCTCCGTTGACGGTCCGATCACCAGGTCCGGGTGTACGCCGTCCATCGTGTCGGGGTTCCCGGCCTTGCCGAGGGCCACGATCCGCCCGTCGTGGATGCCCACGTCGGCCTTGATAACGCCCCAGTGGTCCAGCACGACGGCACCGGTGATCACCGTGTCCGGAGCTCCCTCGGCCCGAGTGGCGCGGCCTTGCCCCATGGATTCGCGCAGCACCTTGCTCCCGCCGAACACCGCCTCGTCGCCGGCGCGGCCCGGGCCACCGCATCGATCCTCGGTGACCTCGATCAGCAGGTCGGTGTCGGCCAGTCGGATCCGGTCGCCCGTGGTCGGTCCATACAACTCGGCGTAGCGAGCACGGGTCAGCTCGGCCATCAGTCGGCCTCCTGGCCCGAGTCGAGCCGGCCAGGGGGGTCGAGGCTCAGGCCGTGCACCTCGCGGGTCCCGCCGAGGGGGACGAGCTGCACCGTCTGTCCCAGGCCGGGCTCGAACCGGACGGCGGTGCCGGCGGGAACGTCCAGACGCTGGCCGTGCGCGGCGGCGCGGTCGAACTCCAGCGCGGCGTTGGCCTGGGGGAAGTGCACGTGACTGCCGACCTGCACGGGCCGGTCCCCGGTATTGAGCACAGCGATGGCGGTGCGTGCAGCCCCGGGGTTCAGCTCGATCGTGCCCTCGGCGGTGTGCACCTCCCCGGGCTTCACTGGATCGGCCGGTGCACGGTGACGAGCTTGGTGCCGTCCGGGAAGGTGGCCTCCACCTGTACCTCTGCCAGCATCTCGGCGACGCCGTCCATCACGTCGGCCCGGGTGAGCACCTCGCGCCCGGACGACATCAGCTCCACCACTGTCCGGCCGTCGCGCGCACCCTCCATGAGGTGGTCGGTGACAAGCGCAACGGCCTCCGGATAGTTGAGCGTGAGCCCACGGCCCTGCCGACGCCGGGCCAGCTCAGCCGCATACGACACCAGCAGCCGTTCCTGCTCATGGGGTGACAGACGCACGCGAACTCCGATCGTCGACAGAGAGCCAGATTAGCCACGACGGTCGACTGGTCCACAACCCACCCGGCGGCATTCGACGACGGTGGTGCCTATAGCAGTCCTACACCGCGGCGGACATCCGCGGGGGTGCCGAAGCCGACGCCTGTGCCATCCGTGACCACCACCTCGTCCTCCCACGGCACGCGGTACGTCCCAGACACCAGGTCCTGCAGGTAGGTGTACGCAGTCCCGTCCCCCGACCTCGGCGACGTAACCGCGGTGGCCCAGCTGGTAGTTGTTGTCTCACGCCCCAGGTGCGCCGAGCGTCGTCCGCCCTGGCCGGCATCACCTCGGCCGCCACCGACGAGTACGCCAACAGGCTGGCCGCCGGTGCGGAATCTGGACGGGCAAAGATAGTCGCCGATCCGGCCGAGATGCGCCGACGCCTCGGCGGTCGGCCCCGCGTCGGCGGTGACAGCGGCGAAGGCCCCTCGACGCAGGTCAGAGTGCGCGTCACAACACAGACCCGCACCGCCCTGGAGGCCATCGCTGCCGACCAGGGCCGGCACCTCGCCGAGGTGAGCCGCGACGCTCTCGATGAGTACGTGGCACGCCATGCCAGTTGAACTCATCGCAGCCATCGTCACCTGGGCCATCGATGGTTGACCCGCCTTCACGCTGGCCGACGGCAACCGCGTCGCCGTTCAAACCCGTGGGCGGACGACGACCATCCGCGGCGATGCCTATAGCAACGTCTACTTCCTCATCTTCACCGTCGATGGCGACAAGCTGACCGAGGTGATCGAGCACTGCGACACGTCGTTGGTCGACCGCGTACTCGAGCCGCCTCAGCCAGGCGTAAAGGGCTGGTCACGGCCGGAGTGAGGCGCGGCGACCGCCATGCCCGTCCAACCATCGCCTATTGCGACTCGCTATCGGACGGATCTGTCCGGCAGGCGTCATGGCGGTGGAGCCGCACTCGTCCCTCGGTCGGTAGCTGGAAATACGGGTTGCAGATGAGCCCGAGCACTGTGCCCTGCGGCGTGCGCACGGCCGCGGTGACGATCCCGTCCCCTACGTCGCTGGCCGGGGTGTGCTCGGTTGCTCCGCACGCGACCGCGTCGCTGATCGCCGCGCCGACGTCATCGACTCCCCAATACACCAGAGCGCCGTCGGCAGGATCAGCGTCAGGCAATAACCCCAGTTCGTAGCCAGCGACGGAGTACCCGACGTAGAACGGCTGATCGAAGTACGGCGCGACGCCCAAGGTCGCTGTCCACCACGCCTTGGCCGCGTCCAGATCAGGCGCGGGGTAGATCACCGTCCGCAAGCCCCGCAACGTAACTGTCATGCCCGCAGCCAACCACTCGGGTCCGACAGTCGGTCGCGCACTCCGGCAAGATCCAACCCATGGACCACGGCCGTCGAGGTTTGCCACCCGAGCCAGCGGCGCTCGCGGCGGCGCTGCCTGACATTCCGAGATGGGTCTACGCCCGCAGCCTCCTGCTGTCCGGCACTGCCTCGGTCCGGGTCTCCGCCGCCGGCGACGCGGCGCTTGTTCTGGAGTCAACGACGGCGGTGCTTGTGGGGCGGCCGGACCGGCAATTGCTGCGCGACGCGCTCAGGGGAAACCCGCCTGGACCAACGCTGCTCGTCGAGGGCGACACCCCTGGCCGTTCGTGAGATCCTGCCCGGCTGGAGCGAGCGGCCATTCCTCGTCCACGGGCGTCACCGACGGTACGTACCGAACATTCCGCTCGCGCCCGGCGTGGCCGTGTCGGCACCGCTCGACCCCGGCGTGCTCATCGGGCTGCCGGATGACGTGCGCTCCGACGTGGCAGGCGCGCCGGCTGCCGCTGTCCGCATCCTCGACGGGGTGCCGCTAGCGGTATGCGCTGTGTCCGACCTGACGGAGACGTTGTGGGCCGTCGGGATCGACACGATCGAGCCGACGCGTCGGCAGGGGCACGGAACGGCCGTCTTCCTCGCGCTGGCGGCGGCGATGGCAGCGCAGGGCCAACAACCGGTCTGGGCGGCGTACGAGGACTACATACCCTCGCTGGCCATGGCGTCCCGGCTCGGTTTCCGGCCGGTCGCCCGAATGGCCGAGCTCACGCCACCTGGGGCGAGCGCACCTGTTTCATGAGCGATCCCGACGACAACAACAACGAATCCGCCGCCGGGTGACGGCCGTCATCTGCTGCCTTTGGTGCACGCCGGCGCGCTCGCGCAGCCGCATGGGACCGCACGGTTCTGGCCCGCAGCCCTGCTCGATCCCGAGTGACCCCGTCGTCACCGATTGGGATCCTCAACTGGGACGGTCCCGATCCCAAACTGGTGGGGTTTCAGTGCTGGTGATCGGCGGCCATTTTGGGCAGGGCCAGCATCAGTGCGGCGGCGAGCAGGTAGAGGCGACCTGCCAGGGAAGGATGGAGGAGAACGCGTCGCTGTAGGAGCTCAGCGGCGCGTGCCCATGGGTTAAGCCTCCGCCCAAACTGGTGAAGAACGGGGTGCCCAGGAGCGCGACACCGGTGGAGTTCCCGATCTGGGTGATGGTGGTGAGGACGCCCCTGCGGCGCCGGCGCTTGTGCCGGGGACACCGGTGAGGATCACGTTGACCAACGAGGGTGCCGCCAAGCCCAGGCCCAGGCCACGCGGCCAATCCGGCGGAGAAGGCCCGGGACCTTCAACAGGGCGGGATCGAGAATGGGTTGCCCACCCGCGTGGAGATCGCGCGCCAGCCGAGACCGAAGAGGTTGGCGTCGACGAGCCCGCCGCCCAGCAGCGGGCCGGCGATCGCGGCGAGCCCTTGGACGGCGCCGTAGGCGCCGAAGGCCTTTCCCATCGTGGCCGGGGTCAAGCTGGAGCGGATGAACCCGAACACCTGCGGCACCATCAGCCCCACCGCCAGTCCCTGCAGGACGCGGACCGCGATCAGGGTGCCGGCGGTGGGAGTCAGCGCATCCGCGGCGGAGGTGAGGGCGAAGGCGGTCAGGCCGGTGAGGAAGATACGGCGCCGGCCGAACTGGTCACCGACCCGGCCATCGGTGACCAGGCCCGCCCCGATCGCAGGGTGTAGCCCGCGATGGTCCACTGGAGCGCGGAGGTGCTAGCCCCGAGGTCTTTGGAGATTGCGGGAGCGGCGACACTGACGATCGTCGCGTCGAGCAGGTCCATGAACGAGGCGATGAGGACGACGGCGACGGCCACGCCCGCGGCGCGTCCTGAACCTCGATCCACCGTCGAAATGTCTCGTGAGGGTGCGCCGCTCGCGGCGCGGGCGATGGGGCTGGACGGCTGAGCCGGTTATCCCCGGTGATCTGCGGTTGGGCCGTCTTCCGCGTCAGGCTCGCCCCACCCGGCAGCCACCGGGGGAAGGCTGCGCTCGCTCCAGTCCGACGCCTCCCACTGCGCCACCCAGTGCTCGCACGCGAACGCCGGGATCAGCACGCCCAACAGCTCGTCGGTGCGGGCACGCAACTCGTCGGGATCGGTGGTGGGACCCGACAGATCTCGTTCACCCACGATGGCCGCCACCAGCACGTGGGCAGCGGTGGCCGGCCGAACCCGCGGTCTGAGCAGGCCCGTCAGCTGCGCCCGTTGGAACAGGTGCCGAAAGATTCGCTCCCACTCGGGGTACGGCGCGAGCAGCCCGGCCCCGGCCAGTTCCTGTTCGGTGGTCAGCCGCAGCCCGGCTCGCACCAGCGCATCGGTGGTTGAGTGCACGGTCATCTCGTCGACCAGGCCCAGCACCACCTGCAGTGCGTCGCAGTCGGTCTCGGCCCAGTGCCGGACGGCAGGTGCCCACCGGACGTGCATCGCCTCGACGATGGCGACGGCCAACAACTCCTTGGACGGGAAGTGGAAATAGAACGCACCCTTGGTAACCCCGGAGCCCTCGAGAATGGTGTCCACCGAGGTCGCGGTGTACCCGTTCCGGTCGAACTCCCGCGCTGCAGACCTGACGATGGCCGTGCGTGTCCGTCGCGCACGATCCTGCTGAACCGGCACCCGCGCTCCTCGCTTCGGAGGGGGTCGCGCAGACCCTCCCGTTGACCTTGAGCCGCGGGGTCACCGTAACGGGTGTCCGCGCCGCACCGCCAACCACCCGCGGGGTGTCGAAGCGGCCCGGCGTGTCGTCGGGCACCCGCCCCGGCGCCGGTCGCTGCTGACGGGGTGATGACCGTTTCGCTGTTCGGCTTGTGCCGCGGGTCCGCGTGCTGTCGGGTGGAGCCATGAGCGATTCCTATGACGTGGTTGTGGTCGGTGCGGGTGCGGTGGGCGAGAACGCGGCGGCGCGCGCGGTGCGTGGCGGTCTCACCGTGGCGCTGGTGGAGGGTGAACTCGTCGGTGGTGAGTGCTCGTACTGGGCGTGCATGCCGTCCAAGGCGCTCATCCGCACCTCGCAGGCCGTGCACGCCGCCCGGGCGATCACCGGGGTGACGGCCTCGTTCGACCCCGCTGACGTGCTGCACCGGCGCGACTCGTTCACCTCGCACTGGGACGATTCCAGTCAGGTGAGCTGGGCCGAAGGCGCGGGGATCACGGTGATCCGGGGGCACGCCCGGCTCACCGGCACCCGCACGCTGGGACTGGCGGATGGAGGCGAGCTGATGGCCACCCACGCCGTGGTGCTGGCGACCGGCAGCGTGCCCAGCGAGGCGCCGGTTCCCGGGCTCGCCGACACCCGGCACTGGAGCTCGCGGGAGGCCACCGCAGCCAAGACCGTGCCCCCGCGCCTGGCGGTCCTGGGCTCCGGCGTGGTGGGCTGCGAGCTGGCGCAGGCCTTCGCGCGGCTGGGCTCGGCAGTCACGCTCGTGTCTCGCGGCGCGACCGTGCTGGCGAACCTAGAACCCGCGGCCAGCGACCTGGTCCGGCAGGGCCTGGCCGACGACGGCGTGAGCCTGCACCTGGACGCGCAGGTTTCCCAGGTGCACCGCGACGACGCCGGGGTGCACGTGCTCCTCGGTGACGGCACCGACGTGATGGCTGACGAGCTGCTCGTGGCCACCGGTCGCCGCCCCGCGACCAGCGATCTCGGCCTCGAGACCGTGGGCCTCGAGCCGGGCTCGACACTGCAGGTCGACGACTCCGGGCTGGTGTCCGGAGTGGACGGGGGGTGGCTGTACGCGTGCGGCGACGTCACCGGCCGAGCCCCGCTCACCCACCAGGGCAAGTACGCCGCGCGGGTGGTGGGTGACGTCATCGCCGCGCGGGCAACCGGCGCCCAGCTGCACACCGGGCCGTGGGGTTCGCACGCCGCCACCGCCGACCACGGCGCCGTGCCGCAGGTGGTGTTCACCGACCCCGAGGTGGCCTTCGTCGGCAAGACCGCGGCCCAGGTGAGCGAGGCGGGCATCGCCCACGACGTGGTGGAGATCGACATCGCCGTAGCCGGCTCAGCGCTACACGCCGACGGCTACACCGGCAAGGCAACGATGGTGGTGGACCGGCAGCGCCGGGTCTTGCTGGGGGTCACTTTCGTCGGCCGGGACGTCGCCGAGCTAGTGCACGCAGGGACCATCGCCATCGTCGGCGAGGTACCACTGGACCGGCTGTGGCACGCCGTACCCGCCTACCCGACGATCAACGAGGTGTGGCTGCGGCTGCTGGAGGCCTACGGGCTGTAGCCGCCGACGGGTCGGCGCTCAACGCACCTGGATGCGCATCGAGTGCCACCCCGTGGCCCCGTCCGGTGCGGGCGGGGCCTTGGCCTCGGTCTGGACGACCCCATCGGCCCCGGTGGCCCGCACCTGGACGGTGTGCTCGCCGCGCGGCACATCGATGAAGTCGGCCCGCCACATGCGCCAGGTATCCCTTCCGCCATCGGCACCCAGCCGGGCCGGCTGCCAGGCAGCGCCGTCGATCCGCACTTCCACCGCCGTGATGCCCAGGTGGGTAGCCCACGCCGCGCCGGTCACGGTGGTGGTGAAACCAGAGCCGGCCGCCCGGGACGAGCTGGACACCACCTTCGAGGCGATCTTCACCGGCCCGCGGTCGGACCAGCCGCGCGGCGTCCAGTACGCCTGCTTGGTCGCGAAGGTCGTCAGCTCGATATCGGTGATCCACTTGGTGGCCGAGACGAATCCGTACAGCCCCGGCACGAGCATGCGTACGGGGAATCCGTGCTCGACCGGCAACGGTTGGCCGTTCATGTTCACGGCCAGCATGGCGCCGCGGTCGGGTTCCATCACGGTGACCACTGGTGTGCTGGCCGTAAAACCGTCGACGCTGGTGGAGAAGATCTGGTCGGCCCCGGCCTGCACACCGGCTTCGAGCAGGAGGTCACGCAGGGAGACACCCACCCAGACGGCGTTGCCAACGAGGTCACTGCCCAGGTCGTAGGACACGCAGGTCAGCGTCATCCGCTGCTCGACCAGCGGCCGCTTGACCAACTCGTCGAAGGTGAGGGTGATCTCCTTGTCGACCATGCCGTGAATGCGCAGCGACCAGTCGGCGGCTGCGAGCCGGGGTGGGGAGAACGCGGTGTCGATGCGGTAGAAATCCGCGTTGGAGGTGACGAAGGGCAACCCGCCGTCGGCGCTGAAGTCAGCCTGGGCGGGGACGTCGGGCAGCGGGCTCACCGGCGGCAGGGCGCCCACACTTACCTGCGACGCGGCGACGTCGACGCGGCCGCTGGTGGCTTGGCCCACCACGGTGGCCACTCCCGCGCCGGCGGCCACCGCAGCCGAGGTGCCCAGGAATGCGCGGCGCGACACCGGCAACGGGGTACCCCTGGGGGTCCGTTCAACGGTGCCCGGCCAGCCGCTCAGCGTCGCCCGCCGGAGCAGTACCAGGGCCCCGGCGCCCGCGACGATCGCCGACAGCGGGGCGATGACCCCGACCGCACTCGTGTCGGGCCGGGCGAGCACGGCTACCACGCCGATAGCGCCGAGCAGCACGAGCGCGAGGAGACCCCACCGCGGGTCACGTCGGGCCAGCAGGCCCACTGCGGCCCCGAAGCCCGACATCACGACGCCCATACCGAGCAGCAGCACCAACTTGTCGCTGGTGCCGAAGGTCGCGATCGCGAAATCCTTCAACCACGCCGGGGTGACGTCGATGAACGACTTGCCGACGGCGAGATACGGCGATGACGGCGGGTCGAGCAGGCCCGCGATCAGGTGCGCGAAGCCCAGTGCCGCAGCGACGGCCAGCACGCCGCTGACGGCGGCCACCCGGGCAGGCACCTGCCGCAGCGGCGCCCCGGACTCGATCGCGCCTGGCCTGTCCTGCACTCCCGCGCTCACGCCACCAGCTCCCGTCCATTTCGCCGGCCACCGCCAGCGGGGCCCGCGGCCCTCCAGTGTGCCCGCCTTCGCGTACGACCGGCCCGCTGCCTGCGGTGACGGATCGGTGACGGACCGACGCACCCGGCTCCGCGCTCGTGCTTACACCGCCCGTGCGAGGCTACGTCCTCGCCCGGTTTGTCCGGTCGAGGACGGATGAGTCCGAGGCTAACGACTCCACCCAGGAGTCTCCCGACTATGGTTTCCCCGCCTAGGGCCTCTAGCTCAGATGGTAGAGCTACGGACTTTTAATCCGCAGGTCGTCGGTTCGAGCCCGACGGGGCCCACTGCTATCGCTCCAGGTCAGACGATGTTCTGCCGTCTGCTCACGCGCCCGGAAGAGCCCCAGGATCGGCGCTAGTCCGCAACTGGTCCGCACGAGCGGAAGCCGCCGCACGACCGAGCACATCCAGACGGTCTGCGACGGTGTCCAGGTCATCGGCGAACAGCCCGGCGTAAACGTCCAGTGTCATGCTCGCCGAGGCGTGCCCGAGCATTCGCTGAACCACCTTCACCGAGGCACCTGAGGCGATGGCCAAGGACGCCGCAGTGTGGCGCAACTCGTGCGGGGTGAGCCCGTCGAGGCCTACCGACGTGGCGGCCCGGTCGAAGTAGCCCAGCCGGAAGCGGCTGTTCCGCAGCAGCCCGCCACGCGGGCCTGGGAAGGCAAGATCGTCCGGTGCGCGCCCGGCCAGGTGCCGGGCCAGCTCGTCGGCCAGGAAGCCTGGGATGGGCACTTCGCGCACCTGGTGGGACTTCGGGGTGCCGATGATCGCTTTCCCCTGCACCTCGACCATGGACCGCTCGACCGTCAGCCGGCGCCGCAGGAGGTCCACGTCACCTACCCGCAGGGCCGACAGTTCACCGAAGCGCAGCCCGGCGTAGCCGAGGGTGAGGACCGCCGCACGGTAGCGCCCCGCCTCGTCGGCCAGGGCGTGCACCTGCTGGTGGGTGAGGAACCGTTTGTGCGCGACCATCGCTCGCGGCATTTTCACCCCGGCCGCGGGGTTGCGGGGGAGCCTGCCGTCTCGGACTGCTAGTGCAGTGTCTCGGTTTTAGTTGGTGATTGCGTCGAGGGTGACGCGGCCGCGGCGGACCTTGGCGAGGATCTGGTCGGTTGTCGCGGTCCACACGAATGGCTTGGGGTCGGTGTTGTTGGCA
>JAABUV010002853.1_pt1 | contig 22768 bp, 27 predicted proteins | sample 5559971 | NCBI WGS metagenome assembly JAABUV01 (sample SAMN10711881, study PRJNA513362) | rock metagenome | isolation source: Antarctica rocks | place: Antarctica: Victoria Land, Knobhead nord | collected 2015-12-19
ATTGCGCGTGGGCGTGCTGGTCCTCGATCAGGCGGCCTGCGTCGGCGGCTTCGTCGTGGTCGATGCGCGACTGCTCGAAACGCAGTCGTGCCGCGGACATCTGCGCCTTCCAGTCCTCGGTGTTGCGGGCGGCGGTGAGCTCGGTGATCTCCTCGATGATCTGGTGCTGCACGTTGCGGGCACTGAGCACGTTGTTGCCGCCGCGTTTTTTGATCAACGCGATGGCGCGGTCGCGGACCACGTCGGTCAGCGGGGCGTGCACAAGGTGGCGACTGCGCCACGGTATTTCGTGGATGCGTCCATCGTCGCGGCTTCTGTGCCAGATCCGGGTGACATCACGCGGGTCGTAGTGAAAGGGGACCTTGCCGTCCTCGGCGCGGAAGGTTCCCTCCCGTACATTGCGCAGACCGTCGAGGATCTCGGCGTCATAGCTCAGCCCCCGGTAGTCGATGCCGGAGTGGCCGGGGGTGAGCCAACGGATGGGAAGGAACTGGTAGATCAAATCGGGGTGCTGGGGCACCAGGATGCGCCCGGTCGCGTCCATCAACGCGTCGAACATTTCCAACGGGCTCAGGTGGGCCTGCGTCCGGTCGGCGAGCTTGAGTCCACGATGCTTGCTCCGGTGGTAGTCCAAGGCGATGAACCGGTGTAGGTGCCGCTGCAGCTCGGTGGCCGTCAGCAAAGGCTGCTCCGCCTGTGCCACCCAACGGCCACGCTCGTAGACGCCGCGGCCCTTGAACCCGGGGATCTGCTGGTAGGCCCGCTGCAGGGTTTCGTGCCAGCGTTCGATCTGTGGATTGTCGGTGGGTTTGCTGCCCCGCGAGAGCATCAGGTCGATCTGCCATTCGTTGAGCAACGCCCGAAAATGCCGGCCCAGGAAGATCGACCCGTTATCGGCGCGCAGCGAGGAGGGGATGACGCCGGGGAGGTGGTGCACACCTTTGAGCGCCCGCTGTGCCTTGACGACTTGCTGGCGCCCGGTGTGAAAGGGATTGCCGCTGAAGTCCAGGGATGCCGGTATGCCGCTCCAGCGGAAGTCCTCGATGGTGGTGTCCTCGACGAGCATCGAGAAGGGGCGCATCGCGTCGTAGAGCGCCAAGCCGACCTCGACACCGTTTGCCGAGCGGGGCACGACCCGGCAGGCGAGGATCACCCGGGTGGACACCGAGATCAAGCTGATGATCTCCACCGAATACACCCGCTCCTGCACTTCGTCCCAGACGAGGTTGTCGGCGCGGGTGACGTCGATCGCCAGATGGCTCGGGTGGGTCACCGAGTAGCTCGAGCGCGACGACACCGCACGCTGGGCGTTCGACCGGTGGGCCCGGGTGGTGCGGCCCAGCGCGGTGTGCCGGTTGGACAGGTACTCCTGGGTCAGGCGCTGCGGCAGGTGCGCGTCGGTGATGCCCTCCTGCTTGAGCCGTACCCGGATGCGCCGCTCGATCTCCTCCTGGTTGACTGCGCTGATCCCGCCGTCGAATGCGGCGAACTCCTCGTCAGCGATCCGGAGGAACCGCGGATCGAGGATCTCGAAGCCCTGCTTCCCCTTGGTCTTGCGACCGTCGACCAGGCCACGGAGGCCTTCATGACGCCAGGCCGTCACCCACCTTTGGATCGACTGCCTAGCCATCCGCCCGGTCACCAGCTCCGCCTCGCGGACTCGCCGCATCACCGCGCGGTCAACACTGCGTTCGAAGGAGACCTGTTCCGCCATCGCGTCGCAGCGTTGTCGGATGCTGGTGCCGTATCCGGTGCCGAACGGGAAGAACGGTTCCCCGTCGTACGCCAGCTCGGGGTGACCGTCCCGGTAGCCGGTCAACACCTCCAGGACGACCTCCTGCCTGAACAATGCATTCGCCCGCGTGTCGACGGTCAATCCCGACCACCACGGCTCCAACGAGGAGTGCACGGCCTGCACAGCGCCGTCGCCGACTTGGGCCGCGATCACGGCGTCGTAGAAGATGGACGACATCACTCCGAGTGCATCCTGAACGCGCGCACCGTGGCGCTCGAGGTGCATCACGAGGAGCAGTCCATGGTTGGTCAGGATCCGGGCTCCGGCGTGCAGCTCCACCGCCCGCCGCGGCGTCACGGGCGGTCCGTCTCGATGTGCCCGGCGGTGAGTATTGTCTCGGTGGTGAGCGGCCGACTCAACTCGCAGTCGAGCCCCCCAGCCCACACGTGGTGCCACATCGCGGAGATCAGATGCCCCGACCCGGCGTCCGCGGCCAACACCGCACCCACCGAGGTGCCGCCGCCGCCGAGCAGCCCGGCCAGCACCTCCCCGGCCGGCTCGTACCACGGTTGGTCGCGCCGGTAGGCCTGTAGCCACATCAGATTGGCGCGTAGGACGTTGCTGTACCCGGCGAAAACACGATAAGACCAGCCGACATGCTCACACGCACCGGCGGTCAACGCCGCCTTCAGCTTGAATTTCTCGTCTTGGTGGGCCTCGGCCCGAACGTCCCAGATCGTGACCGAGCGGTTCCTCGCCTGGCAGAGCAGGTCCGGGACGTGCCTGATCGGGCGGCCCTTGCGTTTGACGGGGAATGTCAACCGCGTCGGCTGCGCCGCGAGCCACACGACGTCGTGTTGCCGGTCCAAGGCGCGCAGCAGATCGTGCTCAAGCCCGGATTCCAGCCGGATGGTGCGCCCCGTGGTCACGCTGTGTGCTTCGACGGGGACGTGCCGGGAAGCCTCCGTGGACTGCGGGCGGCGGATCGAACCCAACACCGTGACGGGCGGGGAACCTCCCGACCAGTCCCAGTCGACCTCCTCGCCCTCCACCCGGAACCGCCACACAGTGGAGGCGTGATCCACCGACCCGACATGGGGTAGATCAGCAGGGACAGAGCCAATACACTCAGGCACGATGGGTCCTTCGCTTTCCTAGCGTTTCTCGGGATCCGTCACGAGGGCGTGGCTGCTTCAACAGCTGCGCCCTCTTCGTCTGGGGTGTGTCTCATCCCCTGGGCGCGCCGACCTCGGTCAGGAACTAGCGCAAACGCTACCGCCGCCGCATACTCGCGGACAAGAGTCGAGGGGATTTAGGTGTCATGTTGTTCGGATGGCAGGTTCTTCACTGTGCCACCGGCGCGTTCCCCGCTGATCACCACAATCTCCTCCATCCAGTCCAGTTAGGGACGCTCATCGTCGTTTGTGCAGGTCAAGGCAGCCGCGAGGTGCGGTGAGTGTTATTTCCCCACTGCATTGACGCTGCGGGGGAAATTAGTGGATCATGGCACCATGGAGCGGGTGGAACAGCCCGAATCGTCCGCCCTTGGCCGCGGCGGCAACGCTCCACCATCGGCGCCTGACCAGCGCAATTGCGAGGTCCGCGCGTCTGACCAGCGTGCGGGAGTTGGAGCAACCGCCGTGCGTAAGTCTCTGTCGTCCGTTCTGTCCGGGCTGAATCGGCCTGCTCGCGGTATCGACGTCGCCGCCGCCCTGGACACGTGCCTGGAGCTGCCAGAGGTCATCGGCTGCCTGAATCCGCTCTGTGACAACAAGTGTGACTGGCCCACAGGGCGCGGGCGCCCGCGCGACTACTGCAGCCGCGGCTGTCGACAGAGCGCGCTTCGTACCCATGCTCGGCTGCTCGGTGAGCTATTAGTCATTGAGCATGTCCTTCCGCTGGGTGATCTGCGAAAAGCGGAGCGTGTGCGGCTGGAGGCTCGTGCCGCACAGACCCGGTGGTGCCTGCGGCGTTACGCCACGGCCGTTCAACAGAGTCCAGAAAGAAACCTCCGCGATGACGGGTCCGAGGCCAAGGAAGACGCCGACTGAGGCACCCCACCACAACAGCGCGGACCCTGCCGAGCGACCGTTCAGAGATGCCAGGATGGCCGGGAATCAGCCGCCCGCCACGAAGGCACGTGCCGCCGACAGGACGCGGGAATCGGCGTCCTCGGGATCACCCTCGCCCAACAGGCGCGCCGGCGATTGGTCGCCGAGCTCCGGATTCAGCCCCTGAAACCACGCCTGCGCGGTTTCAGGGCTGTCCCGTTCAACGAGCAGCGCCGCAACCTCGTAGGCCGCGCGCAGACGGTGCTCATCGGCTGCGTTCTGCACCGTGCGGGTGCCTTTCGCCCATTCGCCCACCGCGCACCGGTGTCCGGCGCGCCGCCGAGGTAGGCAACGAGCTTGGTACCAAGCAGAGCGCGGAGCCCGATTATCAGCGTGGCAGTGTCCATGCGGAGCGCCTGCGCATGTGCATTGAGCCCCGGGCGTTGCGGCGTCGACATAGCCATCAACCAAGGATGCGGCACAGCTGGTTGTCTCCACAACCGGTGCACTCAGGAGCACAGACACCCGACCCGGGGCCCGAATCTGCTGTCGTCAATGGCGGAGGGCCGGTGAGCCCTGGACCGACACGGTCCACCAACTTGGACTTCCGCCACTACCCCTTGCGTCGACGGACACCGCCACCCCTTGCGCTGGGGTTACAGCTGGTGACCAGCGGACGTATCGGAGTCTCGCCTGCGCCCCGAGCGAGAACGCTGCCAGGGTTTCAAACGACTGTGGCGAACACCCGCGCGCGGTGCCGCACGCTGGTCGTTAATGAGCTGCTCACGGCAGGAGCGCCGCCACCAAATGGCCGCGCAACCGAGTTAGGGTCGCCTTATATTAAATACAAGGGCTCGTTGGCTCATTTTGGCTGCATCTCGACAGGGAGAGAGAAGGGCAAGAAATTATGAGCCCCGCACAACGGGAAGGAACGCTCCGTCCTCCGTCACTACGTGTCTCCGTCGGAGCGTACCCACCGTGTCAAGGGGTGGGGGGACGGCTATGGAGGGAGGAGTCAAGCGAGTGAGCGACCTAGCAAGCACGCTGCGTCGGCAGCAAGTGTTGTAGCGATCGTGCGAGCTAGCGCCCCACCAACTGCCGACCAGCAGACTGCTCAACCGCCAGTGGGAGATCGTCATCATCGGCTGGCGTCCTGCAGCGGCGGTGGTGGTCTTGAAAAGTCTCACCGCCGGACGTCACACATGGGCGAGTCCGGACACCTTCTCTGGGTGTAAGCACCTGTGAGGAGAAGTGAGCATGGCTCGTACCGCTCTACGCCGCCCCCCGCCGCGACGGTCTCAGGACCTGATGCCGGCCGCACCCACCCACCAGCTGGCCCCACGCCGCAACCCGTGGTTGCGCGATGCCACGGTGTGTGCGGCCACTGGTGTCGGTGGGTTCGGGGCCGCACCATTGCTCGCCGAACCCCAGTGGGCGATCCCTGCTCTTGCCACCGGCGCGGTCGGGGCGCTGCTGCGGTCGGTGACCGGTCGACGTACGACGCTGCGCAACGAGCTCGCCGACAAACTCGTCGAGGCTCTCGCCCCTGCCTTGGGGCTGCGTACCGTGGATCGGCGAACGGTGCGCCTGCGGTCCTGGACGCGCGGCTGGCCAGGGCACCCCCGGCGCATCGACCTGCGCTATGCCCCGGGGGTGGACGACACCGATCCGATGTGGCTGCCCGAACTGGTTTCCGCCACCAACCGGCGACTGTTGGCCAATTACACGGCGGTTCGCCACGATCATCGGCGCTGCCGGATCCGCCTCGCCCTGACTCCTCCGGAGGCAGAGACGGCGGCTAAGCCTCTGGTGCAAGCACGTGCCGAGCGCACGGTCATCGAGCTCCTCGGCTCGACGACCTCGATCACCAAGGTTGCGTTCGACGACGACCAGCTCATCCAGCTGACCGCCAGCCACGAGGCTGGCACGAAGCTCGCCGCCCCCCAGTACCGGCACCGCATCGAGCGGGTCATCTCCACGATGCTGCCCGGGCGGTGGCGGGCGCACTGGGACCTCGAGAACGACACGGTTCGCTTCGAGGTCCGCCCCGCCATGCCCACGAAGGTGGATCACCCGGCGCCGGTGATCACCGAGGACACCCTGTACCGGTTGCCGATGGCCGTCACGGAAGACGGAAAAGTGTTGTGCTGGCACATGCGCGGCACGGCTCCGCATTTGATCATTTGCGGTAAGACGGGTACGGGAAAGACTGTCGCGATCACCGGTGTCGTGATGGAGGCCGCGGCGCGGGGGTGGCGGGTGTGGATTTGCGACCCGAAGACGGTGGAGTTCCTGGGGTTGCGTGCCTGGCCGAATGTGCAGATCGTGGCCACTTCCATCGAGCACATGGTGGCGCTGATTCTGCGGGCGCAGGAGGAGATGGAACGCCGCTACGCGATGGTGGAGGCCGAGCAGGCTGACGAGGACGACTTCGAACCGCTGGTCCTTGTGCTCGATGAGTACCGGGACTTCGTCGGCATGGTCACCGCCTGGTGGCAGCGCAACAAGGTGCGCACCATGCCCGCCAAGTGCCCGGTGTTTGAAGCGGTCGCTTCCCTGGCCCGCAAGGGCCGCACCGCGAAGATCCACCTGATCATGGGGACCCAGCGGCCCGATGCGGAGTTCCTGGGTGGGGAGATGCGCGACAACTTCGCCTCGAGGATGAGCCTGGGCAGGCTGTCGCCGCAGGGTGCGCTGATGATGTTCGAGGTCGCCTATGTCGGGGTGTCGGTTCCGCGGGGCATTCGCGGCCGGGGTACCGCCGTCGATGATGACGACATCCCGGTCGAGGTTCAGGGGTATTGGACCCCGGACCCGCGCAGGGCGCTGAAGAAGAGCGACGCCGAGGATCTGGCGATTCTGGACCGGTTGCGCCCTGCTGAGGTGACTCATCCCCGGTTGCAGGTGCAGCTGGCCGAGGAGCTGCTGCACCCCCTCGACGATGATGGCTCCTCCCCGGTGGGGGTGTGGGAGGCGGTCCTCGAGGCTGATCTGGTTCCTGCTCTGAGCTTTGAGTCCGCCGGGGCGTCGCCCGAACAGGGCCCGTCCCTGGTGAAGTCGGCACAACGCCACGGCACGCCAGCGGCGGCCGTCGATGACTCGGCTGCCGCCACCGACACCGACGAGATGGCAGAAGACGCGGAGCAACTCGACGACGAGTACGGGCCCGAGCAAGAGGTTCGGGCCTCCCGTGTCCAGCCGGGGGATCGCATCCTCGCCGACCCGTCTCTGTACTTGTGGGCGGTCGTCGAGTTCGCCGAACGTGACATTGACGACGAAGAGCAGGTGGTCATCGACTGGCGCGGCGATGGTGATGAAGCCGGATCGGTGTCCTTCCCCGACGCTGCGTACGTGACGATCCGCCGGCCCCTGGACCCCCCCGAGGAGGAGACCTCTTGAACCACCTCAGCCGCGGCTGGCGCCCAAACGTCCCGCGCTCCCAACCTGGGCCCTGGCCTTCCCTTGCCGCGTGCTCTGTTCGAAACCTGACCGAGCAATCCCAACCAACCAGGAGTATCAAATGACCTCTCAACACTCACCCCTTCCCACCGCCGTACAACCTTCTGCCCCGAACTTTTCCGCCGCCAACCTGGATCGGATTCCGCTGGGCGTCGGGTCAGATGGTGGCCCCGTCTGCTGGAACATGACCGGGCCCTGTGCGCATCTACTGGTCTCCGGGCGCACGGGCTCCGGAAAGAGCGCCGCTATGACGGAGTTGGTGCTCGCGGTCGCTGCCCGCGACTGGCCCGTGTGGGTCTGCGACCCCAAGGTTATCGATTTCGAGGGCTTGCGGGGCTGGCCGAACGTGCAGGGCCCGGCGACCTCTCTCGAGGACATGGTGGCGGTGATCCTGCGTGCGCAGGAGGAGATGGAACGCCGCTACGCAAGGTGGGAAACGGGCGGTCTCCCCGCGGACCTGGTTCCTCTCGTGGTGATCCTCGACGGGTTTGAGGAGTTCACCGAGCTGGTCGTGGACCACCAGGCCTTGACCACCTCGGACGATTGTCGATGCTCGGTGGTGGAGGCGACGTTGGAGTCTCTGATCCGCAAGGGCCGCTTCGCCCGCATCCACCTCGTCATGGGCATCGAGCGTCTCACCGCGGCGTCATTCAGTGGGGAGATGCGGGACAACTTCGGCCGGTTGCACCTGGGCCCGGCAACGCCTTCGGAGGCGATGCTGCTGTGGGGGAGCACCGACATCGCAGAGAGCTCGGCGACCGAGAGCGCCGGGCGGGGGATCACCGACGCGGACGATGGCAGTCCCATCGAGGTACAGGTGTACTCATCACCGATTCCTTCCTCGAGCAGATCCCGGGGCCCCTCCAGCAGCCATCCTTCGCCGCGGACAGAGGATGGCGACCCGGCATCCCCAGCGGCAGATGCCCCTGTTGACGAGGGAGGCCGGTGATGGAACCGTCCCGCCCGAGCTCGGTCTCCGACAGCGACCTCCTTGTCATGATCCTGTTCGGTGGCCTGCTGGTGGGCGGTGCGGGCACCGCCGCGGTCGTGTTGTGGCACACGGTGGTGGCCTGGTGCCTCGGCCACGGGTTCCTCGTCTCTGCCGGTGAGTCCCCGCTGCTGCGGGTGCCCAACACCGGGGGCGCCGGCCTCGACCTTGCCCGTCTGGCGATCGTGGCCGCCCTCGTGCTGGTTGCCCTGGCTCCCGCGGCGCCCTGCGTTCCCGAGACCTGCAGTGATGGCGATCGTGCGGGTCGCGTTGGCCCGGCAGCTGGCGTACGCGATCACCGCCGAGGAACGGGCCGCCTGCCGGGGTCGCGGCCGATGGTGGACCGAGCGGGAAGAGGCGCACGCGACCGCCCGGTCCCAACTGGCCGCCGAGGCGGCCGCGGCCCCAGCGATGGCGCTATGTGCCCGCTGCCCGGTGCTCGACGACTGCCGCAGCCTCGCCGAGCTCGACGCCTACACCGGGTTGTCCGCCGGCGCCGCCTACGTCGGTGGTGTTGCCCGCCCCACCGGCCGACTGCGTACCGACCGTGTCCCGGTCGGGCAGCGTGCTGGATGAGCGACATGATGCGCGGCTTCCCTGTGCTGGGCACGCCCCTGCCCCCACCAGGCCACGATCCGGGGCTGGTGTGGTCGGTGGTGGGTGTGGGATCGATCGTGCTGCTGGCGGCGGTAGCAGCCCGGGTTTGGTGGTGTGCCCGCCGTACGGGCCGACCGGACTTCGTACCGGAGTCCGGCGGTGGTGTGCCGCTCCCGTTGTCCACCCGCTCGGTGATGTTGGAGCTCGCCGCCTTCTGGCTGGGTGTGGGTGGGTTAGTCACCTCGATCGCGGCACCGACCGGTTCGGTGCTCGCCACCGTCGGTGTGCTGGATGCTTGGGCGCTGACGGGATTGTGGATCGTGCTTCGCCCTGCGTACCCGGCGAAGAATAAGCCTGCGGGCGGGCAGGAGACCGGCCGGTGCAGTGGCCCGTAGACCCCGGCCAGGCGCGGCCCGGGGGTGCGGTGACGACGGTCGGCAAGCTCGTCTGGGATGAGATGTGGGTGCTGGCGACTCAGTTCCGGTCTGGTTCAGCGACCACAGCGCAGCGGCACGCCGGGGTCGGGGGAGTGCCGGCCAACGTAGCTCTCGCCGCGGCGCAGTCGGGGGTGCCGGCTCGCATGTTCGGGTTCGCCAGCCTCGGTGCCCGCGGTGAGCACGCCGCCGAGCTGCTGTCCGCCGCGCTGCCGGTGCAGCTGACCCGATGTGTTGAGCAGTGGGAGGTCCTCGTCCTGGTCGACCCCACCGGCGAGAGATCATTCCTAGGCCCCGCACACGACGGTGTCGCACCTCATGAGCTGCACAGCTTGGACTACAGCTGGGCAGCCACGGCGTCGGTGTTGTTGCTGAGCGGTCACGACCTGCGCGGCCCACTACGCAACTGTGTGCTGGCAGCGGCTCGAGTAGCACACGCCCATGGAGTCCCGGTCGCGGTCGACCTCCCAGACGAGGCGGTGCTGATCACTCACCACCGCGAGATCGTGGCAACGATCGCAGCGATCCGCCCCGAGGTTTTGTTCTGCAACGCCCCGGAGGCCGCCGCCCTATTCCTCGCCCTGCAGCTGGACGAGGAGCCGTTGGCTGAGCTCACCGTGGTCCATGCTGGTACTGAGCCGACCACGGTCCGCAGCCGCCATGCCACGGTGATGGTGCCCGTCGACCATCCGCTCACTGATCCGGCGGATACCACCGGTTGCGGAGATGCGTTCGCCGGCGGATTCCTCGCCGGCTGGTGCCGCGGGCTGTCGGTGGTCGAGGCCGTGCGGCTGGGCCACCACGCCGGCGCCACATGCGCGGCGCGCATCGGAGCAAACACCCGCAGCCCCGGTATGTCTGCTCAGATACGGGAAGCCTCCGCTGTGCAACCGTCACAGTGACGAATCCACCCGACCATCGTGGCACCCCGCCGTGATATTCCGAAACCGGGTCACCCGGCATGGGGTGACCTCCTGCCTTGCGGTGGTGGTCGCGGGTGGGAGGTCAGGGCGAGGCGCTCCAGTGTCGATCGGTGACACCGGTGAAGTGGGGGAGGATCGCGTCGAGCAGCGCCTCGGTGTCTTCGTCGGTGGTGCCGTCGTTGAGGATGGTCAGGATCCGGTCGCGGTCGGGTGCGTTGTCGCCGAACATGTCGGCGAGCTCGTCGGCGGTGAAGGAATGGTCGTATTCGCAGGTCTCGGTCATGTGCACGGTGATCCGGTTCGTGTCCATGGTGGGCTTCCTTTCGGTGTGTCTGGCTGGCGGGGTGCGGCCCGGTTCAGTGCTCGGGCCGCCTCGGTGTTCAGCGGCGCCCGTTAAGCCCTTTGGCGGGCCCGCTGTATCACCGCAGCGGCGGCCGGTGCGGACAATCCCAGGGTGGTGCCGTCCTCGTCGCATCCTCCGGTGAACACGGCCGGGCCGTAGAACATTTGGTGGACGCCGTGGCCGCTGAGGTCAGCGGCCAGCAGGGTCGCGGCGGGGTTGGGTTCGCACTGGTAGATGCCTTCGTCGTTGAGCCACATGTCGATCGTGTCGGTCAGGGCGACGACGTCGACCAGGCCGCCGACGGTGTCTTGCAGCCAGGCGAGGGTGTCGCGGCTGGTGGTGCTGGTCCAGGTTTCTTGGCGGGGGGTTCCGTCGACGCCGACGATGACAACGTTCAGTTTCTGGGTCTCGCTCATGATGAAAACTCCTCTACCTTGTGGGCTGGTCAGGCCCGGTTTGTGTCTTTCACGGTAGTGGTGGGCACCGACAAAAACGCTTGCCGCACAGGGGCAGAAGCCTCTCGGCGCCCACCGGGTGGTGGTGCGGTCAGGTTCCTTCGGTGCTCCACCCGGTGGGCAGGGTCACCGGGTGGTGGCAGTGGTAGCAGAGGTGGTGGTCCGTGGCGTAGTCGCCGTGGCCGTCGTAGGAATAGCACACCGTGCGGGGCGATTCCGGGTCTGTGATGCTGTGGTTCCAGCGGTAGGCGATGTCGACCTCGATCGGGCCCTGCCCGTCGATGTGGAGGTAGCCGCAGTGCGGGCAGCGCAGACCCAGGCGGCCGGGCCGGTCCTCGGTTTCGGTCAGGGTGGGGGTGTCGGCGGCGCGCAGTAACTCACCGAGCTGGGCGTGCAGGTCGCGGGCATCCTGCACAGTGCACGACAGCGACATGTCGCCGCTGCGGAGCACGATCCGCTGTGCGGCGCGGTGATGATCAACGGGGGTGGTCATGGTGAGGCTCCGATCCGGGGGGAAGGTGACGTGCGGGGATTGGGGCGTATCCGCTGGTGGTTCAGAAGGGTTGCGCGACAGCGACCATGCCGGGGTCGGCCGCGATGGTGATCGTGTAGTCCAGGTTCGCCCAGGGCACGGTGCTCGCCTCGCGGTGCTCGTCGAGCCACCGGGTTACGGCGCTGTCGTCGGCCGGGTCGACCTGTTCCCACGGGCGTTCGTCGGCGAACGCGGCCAGGTCGTCGTGCTCGGTCTCGCCGTGGGCGATGTGCTCGGCCAATCGGGTGGCCACCTGCACCCGCAACGCGGCCGGGGTGGCGGCGACCAGCAGCTCCGGGCACCGCAGTGAGTCGGCGTCGTGTTCGATGATCGCGGCATGCACGGTGGCGCTCATCGGGTCGCCGCCGCGAGCATGGCCAGCAGATCGGTGGCCATGTCCACATCGGACGGCATCGGTGGGTGTCCGCGTTCGTCGCCGCCTCGACGTCGATCCGCTATGGCCTGCGCAAGCCGCTGTGGGGTCGGCAGAGCGCGCCCAAAATGATGAACGGGTTCATCACTCTCCGGGTCACCGTCAAACAGCAGCCCTTCGTTGAACCATACCCGGATGCGGTGGTTCGCGGCCGGGTTGGCGTCTTCGGTGCTGACGTCCACGACCACCGCCCCGTCCCTGCCGGACACGAACACCGCCACACGGGCGGGCTTCTCCGAATCGTCCTCGGCGTTGGTCACCACGACACCAGCGTCGTCATCGGTGGTGCGCACATTCAGCTGAGCCATAGCGAAAACTCCTTCCTCTACCTCGTGGGCTGGTCAGGCCCGGTTGGTATCTCTCACGGTAGCTGTGAACACCGACAAAAACGGTGCTCACCAACGGAAAGGCGGCACCCGGAACACCCGGCATGGGGTGCGCCTCGTCGCTGACTGGGGGTGCCCCGCTTGGGTGGTCAGCAGGTGGGGGTGCCCAGCAGGGTGTTGGTGAGCGCGACCTGGGCGCGCACCCCGGTAACACCGGGATCGGTGGTGGCGAGCACCTGCGGGGTGGTGGCGTCGAGGATGACAGTGAGATGGGTGCGGTGCCGGGAGAGCATCACGCAGGTGCGGCCGGTGTCGGCGGCGAAGGTGCTGATGTCGCGGTAGCCGGCCAACGGGTGCAGGACGACGACGGCGGATCGTTCCAGGCCTTGCAGTTGGTTGGCGGTGCCCACCAACACGTCGGGGTGCGCGGCGAGCATGGCGCGCACGGCGGCGGCCTGGGTGACATGGGCGCACACCACGGCGAGGTCGGCGGCGGTCATCCCCCGCTGCCCCGTGGCGTCGGTGTGGGTGGCGGTCAGGAGTTGGCCTATTCGTTGGGCGCAGGCGGTGATGAGGGCGGGATCGCCCGGTCCGCCGGGCGCGGCCACGAGGCGGTGGGCGAGTTCGGGCAGCACCGTCCCGGCGGTGTCGGTGAGGTGTTCGGGTGGGCGCCGGGACGTGAAGGGCAACTCGGGGTAGAACGCGGGCTGAATCAGGGTGGTGGTGGCCGGTCCCAGCCGCCAGGTGTGCGGTAACCGCACTTCCGCGATGGCGTCGCCGTGCGCGGCGCGCAACGCCTCGGGTGCGGGCAGGTGCGGGCCGCTGGGCGCGGTGCGCCACCGGCCGGTGGCTCCGGTGACGACGGGGGCGATCTGGCCGGGATCACCGACGCAGACCACCTGGGCGGCGTGCGCGCCCAGCGCGCCCACGTCGGCGTACGTCGCCTGCCAGGACTCATCGATCAGCATGACGTCCAGCCCGGCGGTATCCGGGTCGGTGTAGAGCCAGCGGGCGGTGGTGGCGATGACGATGCCCCCGCCAGACGGGGGCAGGCGCAGCGCGTTCCCGGCCACCACGGGGGTGCCTGCGGTGTCGGGTCGCGGTGCTTTCGTGGCCCACACGAGCCGGGCCAGGTCGGTGATCGGGGCGAGGCGGCGGGCGATTTCCACGGCTTGCTGGCGGGTTTGGGCGGCGATGCCGACGCGCAGCTCGGCGCGGTGGGCCAGGGCAGCGGCGAGCAACGCGACCAGGCGTGTCTTGCCTGCACCGGGTGGGGAGGCCACCACGGTGGCCGGGTCACCCGACCACGCACTGTGCAGGACCCGCGCGGTTTCCGGGCTGTCCAGCAGGGCGTGTCCCGGCCACTCCGCGCGGGCCGGGGTAGCCGGTGCCGGTGCCGGTGCCGGTGGGGGTGTGGCTGGTGGTGGTGTGGTCGCGGTGTTGGCCGCTGGTGCGGTGGTGGGCAGGGTGCGCATCGGTTTGGTCCGTCCTTCTCTCGTGGGCTGGTCAGGCCCGGTGGTGAGCGTGGTGGTCAGGTTTCGTCGGCCCCGGCGATGAGCACTTCCAGGGGGACGGGTCGGCGGCTCGGGGTCGGGGTGCGGCCGGTGGTCAGCCAGGATCGGCGGGCGGCGTAGAGCCGCCGGTAGCGGCTGCGTCCGTGCCGCATCGCGTAGGGGTTGGGGGATTCCGCCGTCACGGTCACCGTGGTCCCGGCGGTGGGGGTGTGGGTGGTGACGCCGGTCAGGGTGAGCACCAGGTGCCCGGCGGTGACGGTGGTGGCGGCGATGGTGCCGGTGAACTGATCGAAGCCGGTGTTGCCGGGTGCCCCGGTCCAGCCGCGGACCGGGTTGCCGGTGCGTAACCGGGCGTCCAGGCGGGGGCTGGTGACGGTGATGGTGTGCCGCCCGGTCGGGGTGGCGGTGCCGGTGATGACGTGCCCGGTGTGCACGGCTCGGGTTCGGTAGAGGGGATCGGCCATTAGCGCCCCGGTGTAGAGGTCGGCGGCGTCGCAGCGGGCACGTAGGCCGGTCGCGGCTCGGCTGGTGGTGTCGGGCCGGGTCCAGTTCCACCCGTCGGCGTGCTCACTTTGGGCTTTGCCCCAGGTGTAGGTGTCGTCCTCGGCCACTCCGGCGAGCAACCCACCCCCGCCGCCTGCACCGGGCTCTAGTGCGGCCAGGACGGTGAGCATCCCAGCCGCACTGTCCTCGGTGATCCCCAGCCATGTCCGCCACGTCGCGGCGTGCTGTTCAGCGGCCGGGGTGGTGCCGGTGATCCACCGGGTGCGGCAGGTCGCGGGCAGGTCGATGGCGGCGCCGCTGCCGGGGAAGTCGGCCCGCTCGGCCCACCACGTCAGGTGCGCGGCCACGTCGGCGGCGTCGGTGTCGGCCCGTGCGGCCCGCGCCAGGTGGGCCAAGGCCGGGCCGGTGGTGGTGTCGTCGGTGAGCAGGGTGCGGTAGTGCTCGGCGGTGATCCGCACCCCCACCTGCCCGAGCAGGGTCAACGCCGCCGACCCGGTGGCGGTCTGCACTGCCGTGGTGGGGGTGGCGGTACTGACCTGCACTTGTGTGCCCACCATCCGGGCGCGGACCGCGACCGGGTGGGTGATGGGCGGCAGCAGGGTGCGGGTCAGGCGCGGCACCAGGTGCCGGTGGTGGGCGGCGTGCAGGCGTTGTCCGAGGTCGAACCAGTCGACGGTCACCGGGTCACCTGCTCGGCCAGCGCCCACCCGTCGCGCAGCGCCACCCCGGCGGCGTTGCCCGCCGGGGTGTCCCCGGAGGCGACGGCGTACGCGGTCGGGAAGTCCAGGTCGGTGCCCGCCAGGACCCGCGCGGTGTGCTCCCGCAGCGGGGCATCCTCATCGATCATCATCATGTGCTCCTCTACCTCGTGGGCTGGTCAGGCCCGGTAGTGCTGGTGTTTACGGTAGCGGTCACCCCCGACACAAACCGCTGTCGGGAGCCGGTGGGTCAGGTGGTGGCGGGGGGAATGTGCACTGTTGTGGCCCACGCCGGGGTGTCGTGCGGTGGGTGCGGGGAGATGACCCCGCACACCAACCTCGCCCGCGTCGGGTGCTGCGGCCACGGGGTGTCCCCATCGGTGAGGACGATGACGACGTGCGGGGCAGGTTTGCTCGCCTCGGCGGCGGCGATCCCGACCCGCATGTCGGTGCCCCCGCCACCGGACAACTCCACCGCCCCGGCGGTGTGCACTCGCTGCGCCCTGGTCGCGGCGGCGTCGCAGGAAATCAGGCGCACCTGGTGACGGGCGATCCCCCCGGAAGCCAGCACACCGTGCACTTCACTCATCGCGGCGTCCAGGTCGGTCGGGCTCATCGACCCGGACGTGTCGATGACCAGGGACACCACCACGGCGGGTCCGCGCATCGCCGGGGTGATGATGCCGGGCACCTGTCGCCGCGACGGCCGGGAGTAGGTGTAGTCGGTGCGCCCGGCCTGGGTGGCGACCGCGCGCCGCACGGCCGCGCGCAGCAGGCGTTCCCACGCCACCGTGGGTGGGCGCAGCACCCGGTTCGCCCACCGCGCCAACCCGGCCGGGACGCTGCCCCGGCCCTTGGCGTGGGCGTGGGCGGCGACGTCCTGGGCGACGGTGCGGCGCACGAAGTCGCCTTCGGCATCACTGATCCCGGTAGCAACCTGTGCCACGGCGGTGTCGGCTTCGGCGGGCACCGACCCGCTGCCCGCGCCGCCGCCACAGCCCGGCCCCCCGTCATCACCGGCACCGCCCCCGGCGTTGCTGTTCTCGGTGAGGTGGGTGTAGTAATGCTCGGCCAGGTCGTTGTCCGCGCACCCCAACGCGGCCGGGGTGATCACCCCCGCCGGGAGCGCCACCCCCGCACCGAGCAGGTCATCGTTGATTTCGGCGTCCCCGGCCAAGTTCCACTCAAGGTGCCGGTGCGGCTGGGGCAACGCGGCTGCGCGCCCGGCGTGGTCGCGGATCAGGTGCCCGACCTCGTGCAGCAAGACCGCCCCGGCCACCCGCGGAGACCACGCCTGCGGCCCGACCAACTGCGCCGGATCGAGGTAGACCAGCCACCGGGCGTCCACAGCGAACGTGCCCAAACCCGGTGCGGCGACCGGGGAAGCCGCGAACAGGGCGTGCATGAAATACGGCATCGCCTCGGCGGCGTTCAGCCGGGCCAGGCGGAACGCATCCTGCTCACCCCGGTTCAACGCCCGCACCCGCTCGCCGCCGTTCATGCCGCACCCGCCTGCGCCAGGCCTGCGGCGGCGAGGATCGGCGCGAACCGGCGCGCCGCCGCTGGGACGGTGGCCTTCGCGGGCCGGGCCTGGCCCAGGGTGCGGGCGGCGGCAGCGGCCACGTCGGGGGCACCGTGCTCGGCGGCAGCCAGCACCGGCCCCCACGCCTCCCGCCACGCCGCGACCGTGCCGCGCCCGCTGGCCCAGCCGATCACCCCCGACAGCACCGCCCACACCCGATCCGGGCGATCCCCCCACTCCACAATGCTCGGGTCGGCCACGACGGCGGCCGGGTCGGGCAGATCGGCTTGCCGCCACCACGTCAGGAACTCCACCCCGGCACCCTCACCGACCAACCCGAAGGTGGCTTCCTGCCGGGCGGCGTCGTCGTCCTCACGTAACTGCGCCAGCACGCGGGTCAGCATCGACCACACCCGCCGCGACGGCCACGGCCCACCCGTGGCGGCAGCGGTGTCGGGGAAGGCATGCAACAGATCCGGGCGGACCCGGATGAACCCAGTGACCGCTGCCATGACCGCCGCATTGCGGCTCGTGTCCGGGGTGATCACTCGGGACGGCGGGGGAGCCGCCCACCCGGTGCTCATCCCGTCCAACCATTCATCGACACTCGGGGAAAAAGTGAGGTGGCAGAACCGGTTCGCCAACGGCGGGGAAATCTCCCACCCGTCCGCAGCCCGGTCCGCCGGGTTCGCCCCCGCTACCACCCGTACCTCACCGGGCAGCGCCAAGTCTCCGACCGTGCGGTCCAACGCCACCGCCAGCATCGCTGCCTGCACCGCCGGAGGGCAGGTCGTCAACTCATCAAGGAACAGATACCCGGCACCCTCGGCCCGCAGCCGCTTCGCCCAGGCCGGGGGGTCCAACACCGCACCAGCGGCGGTGATCACCGGCATCCCCGCCACGTCAGCAGGCTCGCGAATCGACCCCAGCACCGTCTCACACCCCACCCCCTCCGCGGCCGCGATGCCCCGCACCAAACTGGACTTGCCCACCCCCGGATCAGACACCAGCAGCACCGGCACCTGCACCCGCCCGCACGCGTCAATCACCGTCACCGTCGTCGCCAAATCAGACATGCTCAAACTCCCTACCTCGTGGGCTGGTCAGGCCCGCTGTTGATGCACCAAAACTAACCCCGGCCACCGACAAAAAGCGCCCCAAGAAACGGAATGCAGCCACCGAGACACCCGGCATGGGGTGCCTCGGTGGCTGCATAAGACCCACCGAACTATTGACGGTATGCAGCAGTGCGGCGTACGGTCAACCGCGAGACAGAAAAAGAGGCCTGACCAGCCTAACCCCCTGACCCTTAACCCGATGGAGCACTCATGAGTGCCATTTTTGTTGTCTCCGCCGACCACCTTGACCTATTGATCACCGCCGCAGTGCGCTATGGCGTACTCATCAACCCGACCCGCGCCAAGTTCACGACTGCTCCCGGTGTCGCTGCGTCCCCTACCGACGCCGGCAAGCTTCTCCTCGAGCAAAGCCTCGCCGCTGCGTCCGCGTTTACCACCCCTGCCGAGACGGCACGAGACCTCGACCCCGAATTGATGGACTACGAGCACGTGCCTGTCGTCCGGGTCAACCCCGTGGAAGTCCTCAAGGCAGCCCACAGCTATCAGGATCATGCGTCGCGCAGTCCCCGATGGTCCTACAGCACCGCCCGCCACCTGATCCTCGACCTCATCCGCGCCTCGATCGAGCATCTGCCCGGCTACGCCATCGCACCCCGCACCTGGAGTCGGCCTCCCGTTCGCACCGGCGCCCCCATCGGCTTACGTCGGCAATGGATCCCGATCGACACCGGTGTGCAGTGGCTTTCCCCGAACGAGTTCGCGACCCGCTGGGACACGGCGACGCTCGTACTGCTGACCCTCGACGCTCTGATCGATCTGCCCACGGGACTGGCGCGCCGCGACGCCGTCTACGTCATTGCCGGCGACACCGTCACCGCCGCCGATTGGGCAGCAATCGCCCAATCACCCTCGCTGTTACTGGTGCAACTCCCTGCCGGATGGGAGTGGTTGCACAACGAGCTCGATGCCGCTGGAGCCCTCGGCTCACCCGCGCCGGCCTGCCCGGCCCTGCGCCGATAAGAAGGAGACGATTGTGCCCACGTTCACCGCCTCGGCGGGTAGCAGTCCATATCATGTTCCTGGCTGGCTTCGGCCAGCCCCGAAGGTCCCCACCGTCGATCCGCCGGTAACTCCCCGGCGCTGCCCGTCGGTGGGTGACTCGATGTTCGGCGCGGCGCCGTTTGGTCACGGTGTCGCGCCGAACATCACCGGATCTGCCCCCTGGGGAGTCGTCTTCGTCTGTTCCCGGCCCGCGCAGCAGTGCTGCACCGTCCTCTGCGCAACCCACTGTCGCCGCTGGAAGCAACTGCAGCAGGCTGCTGCCGGCCTGATTCCGCTGTGCATGTCACACATCGTTCTTGACCCACACCTTCTCTGGGCAAGGAGGTAGACATGCGCCACCCAGTTGAGACCCTCATCCCGGAACCCCTTCCCTCGAGTCCCGCTCTGGATCCGGAGTGGATGCAGGACGGTGTCTGCCAGTACACCGACCCGGAGGTGTTCTACCCGGTCAAGGGGCAACCAAGCTCGTCACCGCGCCGCATCTGCGCCTCCTGCCCCGTCCAACAGCGGTGCCTGCAATGGGCTCTCACCCTTGGCGACGACTACGGCATCTGGGGTGGCCGCACCGCTCGCGAGCGGAAAGCGCTGGCTCGGGCCATCCGGTCGTGGGCGTTTGTCGCCGGGGTGCCGTGTACGGCAACCGGCGGTATCCCGCTGGCCGTGCAGAGGGCCTACGCCGAGGACCGAAGCGAGGTCGCAGCATGAACCAACTCACTCTTCCCGCACCGGCCCGCCGGTCTGATGAAGACGTCGTCGAGGCCCTGCTGTGCGCTGTCCGCGCCGCGCGGTGGACGGACGGCTCGTTGCTGGTGGACCTCGATGACATCGTGATCCGCACCCAGCTGGTCCCGCACCTGATGGCGGCCCTGCGCCGGCCCGTCGACGACTGTCGGGGGGGTCTGTCATGAGCCGACCCCGGTGGCGCTCGCGGTCGTGGTGGTGGTGCCCGAACTGCGGGCGGATGGTCCGACGCAAAACCCGGGCAAATCCTCGCCCGCGGTTTCTACACAAGTTGCCGGTGCATGAGCGCTGCCAGCGGCAAAGACTGCTGACCGACCCGCACCGCCCCGTCGCCAGCACCGAACTGACGCCCGCAACGGCTCTGATGGCAAGGGAGATGCGGTGATGGCCGGGTTCGTCTATCTCCGCAGCGAGCCGGGATTGTGGACGGTCGGCTTCTACACCCCGGCGGGTGAGTGGATCGCGGAATCAGACCGCGACCACACCACAGATGCCGGCACCCGGGTCGCCTACCTCAACGGGGGCGCCAATGCCCGACGCAATGCAACGGAGGAGTCATGAGTACTTGTCCCATCCCCGAGCTCGTCCCGGGTGACGTCGTGTACCTGCCCATTTCCCGCGACGGCACCACCCAGGGGCCGATCACCGTCGAGTGGGTCCGGGAGGAGCGGGACGGCGCCCTGTGCGTGGGGTGGCATGCCGGTGGTGAGGACCACGTGCTGTGTTTGCCGCTGGACCTGGCTGCGCTCGGTGCGCAGCTGGTGGGTGCGCATCATGCCGCTACCCGAGATGCCGCTCCGGCCCCGGCGCTGATGGCAGTACCGCGGTCGGCGCCGTGGACCCCCGCGCGGTGGACCGAGCCCTCTCCGGCGACCACACTGTGCGGCTGAGCACCCGCGAGAAGCAAGAATGCGCCCGCCGTGCCCGGGAGTGGGGTTGGTCGGCTCGGTTGTTCGCTGACCGGCTGGGGATCAGCCCGGTGACCGCGGATCGGGCTCTGAACCGGGCGCGGGTGGCGGCGTGAGCGCCGCCGTCGCGGCGACCGACGCCTCCCGACCCGACCAGCAACCGGCCCGAGCTCCGCGCGATGCCCGTGGCCTCCCGCAGGTGGTGCGGTGTGACGACCTACTCCCCGTCACCCAGGTCTGCACGGTGGCCGCCGATGACGGTGTCCCGTTGCGGGTGGAGGAAGCGGGATCAGCCAGCACCCCAGTAACGGTGGTGTTCGTGCACGGTTTCTGCCTGCACATGGGGTCCTGGTACTTCCAGCGTCGTGACCTGCCAGCCCGCACCGGGGCACGGCTGGTGTTCTATGACCAGCGCAGCCACGGCCGCTCGGGCAGGTCCTCAGCAGGCCATTGCACGATCGACCAGTTGGGGCGGGACCTGGCCGCGGTGCTACGCACCGTGGCACCCACGGGCCCGGTGGTGCTGGTCGGGCACTCCATGGGCGGCATGACGATCATGGCCCTGGCCCGCCAGTGCCCCGAGCTGTTCGCCACCCGGGTCGCGGGCGTGGCCCTGATCTCCACCACCGCCGCCGGGCTGGTGCCCGCTGTGCTGCGGCTGGGCGCGCATCACCCCGCGTGCAGCGTGCTGCGCCGGCTCGGTGCCACCACTCCCTGGCTGCTCGAGCACGCGAGCTCGCCGGCGGTTGCGGTGTTGGCTCCGCTCATCCGGGCACTGTCCTACGGCGAGCACCCCACCACCGATGCGGTGACGGGATTCTCCCAGCAGATGATCGCCGCCACACCCCCGCGGACCGTGCTGAACTTCCTGCCCACGTTGTCCACCCACGACGAGCTCGCCGCGCTGAGCGCCCTGCGCCAATGCCCCGTCGTGGTGTGTTGCGGGGCAGTCGACCGGTTGACCCCGCCGAGACACACCACGGTCATCGGGAAGGCGCTGCCTGCGGCAAGACTGCTGATCGCGCCGCGGGCCGGGCACCTGCTCCCGCTCGAGCAACCCGAGCTGGTCACCGCCGCGCTGGCCGACCTCATCGAGGAGGCCGGCACCCGTTTCTTGGTGCGCAACCGAACCCTCAGATCCGTCCCAGCGTTCCCATCACCACACCCAGTAGGAGGACCCATGATTTCGCCGAACCCCCCGCAGCCTCGCCGGCATACAGGCTCGGTACCCCCGACCGTCATCGACATGCGGCCGGGAGACGCCGCAGGCGACTCGACGCACGTGATGATCGAGGGACCCACCGGAACCGGGAAGACTGTCGAGATCACCGAGGGCATCCTCGGCTGGGCTGACCGCGTGGGGCCGGTGCTCGTCTGCGACCCCACCGGAGTCGGGTACCGCGGGGTGCAGGACCGATCGAACGTGCAGATCGTCGCCAGCACCGTCGAAGACATGATCGCGACCATCCGGCCCGTCTACCACGAGATGACCGGGCGCTACCAGGCGCTCGCCAGCGAAGAGGTCAACGAGAACGACCTCGCGCCGCTGCTGCTGGTCATCGACGACTACCGCTACTTCAGGACCATGGTCGAGCAGTGGTGGGCTGCGCAGACCACGCCGACGGGGAGGCCGAACAAGTGCCCGGTGCTCGAGACCGTGGGCAGCCTGGCGCGCAAGGGCCGCAGCGCGAAGATCACCCTCTTGTTGGGTGCACAGCGGATCACCGCCGAGCTCATGTCCGGGGAGATGCGAGCCAACGTCTCCTGCCGCCCCTCGAAGTTCACCTACCTCGACACCACACCCGCTCCGCACCGCCGGCGCGACCGGGACAACGTCGCCGAGAGTCGTTCCCCGGTGGCCCGTTACCCCCGCCTGCAGGTGGTGCTCGCCGACCACGAGCAGCCCGAGACCGCCGGCACAGTGACAACCTGGGAGGTCGTCCGCGACGCCCGCCTGGTTCCCGCATCCCGGTGTTGATGGACTGCGCCGCGAACCGTGACGGGAACGCCCGCACCCTGCTGCGGCACACCACGGTCATCGGGAAGGCGCTGCCAGCGGCAAAGACTGCTGACCGCGCCGCGGGCCGGGCACTTGCTTCAACTCGAGGCGCCCCGCCTGGTCACCGACCCGTATCTCTCAGGAGCATCCGATCGGAAGGAATGAAGCAATGACAACGCTTAACACGGCGGTGCTCCTCGCCGCCAGCCACACCGGTGGGCATTCCGGTGGCGGCATGCTGGGATCGCTGGCCAACACCTTCGCCCATGCCGCCGCCGCGGCCTTCGCCTGGCACGGGGTGTCGGCCCTGTTCCGCTCCGGCCACGGCATCGGCCTCCTCCTCGCGGCCGGTATCGCCATCGCGGTCGCCGTCTACTTTCTGCGCCGTCGGAGGAAGTCGTGAACGTCGACGCCGTGATGATCGGAGAGCTGCAGGGTGATGTCCGGTCAGTGCTGGAGGTGTTG
>JAABUV010002854.1_pt1 | contig 22754 bp, 22 predicted proteins | sample 5559971 | NCBI WGS metagenome assembly JAABUV01 (sample SAMN10711881, study PRJNA513362) | rock metagenome | isolation source: Antarctica rocks | place: Antarctica: Victoria Land, Knobhead nord | collected 2015-12-19
AATATTATTCAATTATTTTTGAAGATTTGAATTCAGATGATTCAGAGCTACAAGTATGTCGTAGAAAGGTTTGTCAAATAGTGAGTGCATGAAGTTCAGTATTGATCGGGGAATTGCTGCTATGCGAGAAATTCGGCCGCTCAGCGCATCGAAATATCCTCAACCTCGACTGCTAGATCAAACCTTGATATTTTTTGATTATTTTCGAAGCATTGAATTTGTCTGATTCAGAGCTACAATTATGTCTTTCAAAGTATGTGAGGTAGTTAGCGCGCAGAAATTGATTCGGGCGGGGGAAGGGTTACTACTAGGTGAGCGGTCAATCAGCGCAGTGAACCTCCTCAACCTCATGTTCTAGGTCAAACCTTGATATTTTTCGATTATTTCTGAAGCATTGAATTCAGCTCAATCAGAGCTACAATTATGTCTTCCAAAGTATGTCAAGTAGTCAATGCGCATAGATTGATTCGGGCGGGGAAAGGTGCTAAGAGGTGAAAGAGTCGCAGCAAGCTGCGCAGTAACATCTTCAACCTCATTTACTAGATCAAACCTTGACATTTTTCAATTATTTTCGAAGCATTGAATTCGTCTGATTCAGGGCTACAATTATGTCTCTCAAAGTATGTGAGGTAGTCAGCGCGCAGGAATCGATCCGGGCGGGGGAAGGTGGTGGCAGCTGGGCGACCGAGCCCCCAAAACCGTCAATATCCCCGATCGCATTTGCGCAGTCAAACCTGCGTCTTTTTCCATGATTTTGAAAGCGTTGAAGTCGCCTGAGCCGGCTCTAGAATTGCCGTCATAGAAAGTATCGAGCTCGAGCACGTCTAGTAGGAATTCGGGGCGGGTGACGAAGTGGTCGACGGGGTCGATGACGAATCGACGCGCCAAGGCGATCGTCGTCGAGGTCGATGAAAGCGTCATCGACTCCGATGACGGTCGGGAATAAGAGATAGTTATGAGATCAGTCAGCAAATTGACAATCAATCTCGTTTATAGTCTTTTCAAGAAACTGATCAACTATTCAGAAATGTATTAAATCATGCAATTAATGATTCTTAATGAAGATGAAATCATAGTTGAAATGATTTTCTCTCATGATATCAGCAATATTTGAACTGTTTCATTGCATTTCATTAATAATTGTATCTCTCTGTTCAACTTCATTCTGAATGATGATACTTACTTTAAGAACATGAAGAGTTTCTTCATCATACTCTCATGAAAATCAATGTGTTTTGCAAAGTCATTGACTTCAGATGATCAATACTTGACTTATGTCAGAATGATGTTTGCAAAGAAACACTTCTTTGTCAATAACATATACATTCTTCAAGATTTTGAGATTGTTGAGATTGTAAAAATTATTCTGTTTCTGCAATGATCAAGAGTAATGCTTAATCACTTCTTTAGTTCATCAGATGCTGCAGTGAAGATGACTGCATAAATGCTTGCACAAAGTAAGTCTGTCTCACTTTCTGCACTCACTGTTACATCAGCTCACTCAACACAAATCTTGAACAGTTTGACTTTCTCATCAATAATTGTTTCTCAGTTCAATCAGAACTTCTCGACTCAAGACTTGATAATTTCAAGTTTGATCATAAACATGATTTTAAACATGATCTTAGATTCATTGAGCAATGCACATGAGAATACAAATGTAAAGAATATTACTGCGCGCGCACTTATTATGATCATCAAGAAGTTCGCTGTTGACATTGATCAACTTATGAATGAGATTGAGCTTGCAGATCTTGATCTTGACTTTCTCATGTCACTTGTTCTGTTTCAGAAATTGCATAATGAATTGAGAATTAAGATGTATGATGCTTTTTTTCTTAAAGTTGACATCATTGAAGAGCTGAAAGAATTACTTTGTTAAACATGAACAAAATGACAAAGATAGTGCAAGTTCTGATTTATGAACATATTCACTATTTACAGACAAGAGTATGCAGCAGAATCAACGTTGATAACTCAGTATAATAAAGTAAGATTTATGAACAAAGTAAATGAATTGATGTGTCGTTGTAGAATAAATGTAGAAGCTAAGCACAAATGACTTCATTCAGTCAGATCTCAAGTCTTTTATTTCTTTGATCATTGAAATATATCTACGTTAGCAAAAAGATCTTGCATAACAGCATAGCATATAATTATGTATCTTTGCATACAGACAGATTTATTAGTAATTTACATTACTTGAATGAAATTGCATTCAACAGTTTTTTTTTCTGCAAAATGTTTTGTTCTTTTAAACTCATTATTCTGCTGCTTCTTTAGAATCTTATGAAATCTTCATGTAACAATTGTTTCTTTAACAACACAAGATATAAACAAAGATCAGTATAGTAACAAACTAATCACTAAACTAAAGATTTAAGAATAATTAAAACAATAAACTTTATTGATTATTACATGAGTTGAGCATGAAGCTTTTATTTAAGAGAACAATCATCATTATATAAATATAAAAGAATTGTGTCAAGTCATTTCTGCTCTGAATGATTATTCTGATCATCTTTGAGTAAGATGAGTGAGATGAGCATTATGCTCATCATGCTCACTGTGATCACTTTCGATTCAAGTGATCAGAGCAATCACTTCAAGATTCTGATCACTTAATAATTACTCAATCATTGCTGTTATATAATCTCATGTGAAAAAGTTTTAACACTAGATTTTCTTCTAAGATTTTTATTTTGAAAATTCTTTTTTCTTCATGTCTTTTCATCACACAATCAAAAACTTTATCTTGCGTCACAAAAATCTTCTTGAGCATACAAGTTCTGAGCGTGCTGTCATGCATTTCTATAAACAATGCAGTCATTTGCAAAAGAAATTTCATGTTGATAACAAAATCAATCATTGCATTGAGTGTATGCATCTTAATTGCAAATGCAATCTTACTTTCTCAATGATGAAGTGAAAAAGAGTAAAGACAGAACATTATTGCATTCTTCATAAGCTGCTGAACATTCACAAGCAGATGTAAAAGATCTTTGCAAGAACTACTCATTTGCAAAATTAATTTGTGTTTCTGAAGAATAAGAAATAAATGATGATTGAATGAAAGTTTCAAAACATTGTTGAGCTTGAAAAAGATGAAAGAAAGATTAATGAATTATTGCTGAATGATTTTCTCTTTGACATGTTTTTCAAGCAGATTGAGATTTCATCAGACTTTGATTAACTGAGTTTCTCAACTGAAACTGTCACAGAAGCATCTGACAGTTTTTGAGATTTCTCTTCAATTTTCAAGTGTTCTCAATATATTCATAATCTTTTCACTTAATTAATCAATGAGACTGATCTTTGATATTCTGTTGATTTAATATATTTTTTACTTCATACTTAATGTTTTGATTCTTTGAATCAATTTTTGAAGATTCTGTTTGAATTGATGTATCTGAATCTGCAAACTTCAAAAGAAAAATATGAAATATTGAATGTATTTTCATAAATGTTGAAAAATTTAACTTATAGTTAATTAATTTCTTTTCTTCTAAAATCTTAAATGATTTTAGTTTTGTGTGATTTAACTTGTTACTTGATTCTTTTATCTTGATATTTTGTTTTAGTAAATAAACTTTGTCTTTCTTTTTAAGAGTAAATTCTTTATCTCTTTTCTTATTTGCATATAAAATCATGCATTTGCTTAGAAACTGAATGTTCTTCTGCAGCTCTTTATGCAGCAAATGTATTTATTCAATTTGTATCATAACTTTTTAAGTTATTTGTACAAACTCACATGATTTCTTGAGAGTCTTTGACTTGAACTCATAGTTTGCAAAAAATGATGACATGCTGATTACTTTCATTGTTGTGCTATTGAAAGTCAACTGTGCTACTGACAGTAGTTGTACTCAATCATTCTGTTTATAGTTGATATAACATCTGAGATACTGTTTCAATATTTGATTCATTCTTTTCATTTGTTTATTCATCTGTGAATGATAAGTTGTAAACAGCTTATGATGAATTTCTAGTTGATTCACTAATGATTTTCAGAATTTTGATGTGAACAGCTTATTTCTATTTAAAATTATCTCATTTGATAAATCATGATTGATTACAATCATTCTCAGAAATGTGTAAGTCAAATATTTCGCGAATGTTGCTTTCTTATATGACAAGAAATATTCATATTTGATTAGTCTGTTTATGATCATTAATATAGAGTTGTACATTGTCTTTGTAACTTTTTCTTTTGACTTTGATAACTTAACTATAAAGTTCAAAGCTATGTCTTTTCATGCATAATCTGATGTGCTGAGATTTTTCAAAAGTTCATAAGATCTGTGTTGACTATGCTTTGTTCAAATGCATACATTGCACTTTCTTATGATATCTTTTACTTGTTTTTTCATCTTAGAAAAGTAATAAATTCTAGATATTCTTTCAATGATTTTATCTGAATCTTGATGTTTATGTATCATTAACTTGTAATAATCACTTATTATTTCTTGTTTGCATCTTGTTGAAACATAGATGAAATTTTGAAATGTTAGCATTTTGTTGATTATTTCAAAGTTTGTGTTGTCAATCATATTCTTTATAATATTCTGTGCAACTGAGTCTTTTGCTAACTTTAGCTTTATTTATTTCTCAAGATCTTGATTGTAAATTTGTAGCGTAGCTGCATTTTGTCTATTATAAATAATGAAATCATCTCAATTCTGTTGTAAAATAGTTTGATTTATCTGTGATCTATCTGTCATGTGATCTGCTCTTTTACTCAAGACATCAATCTTTAAGTTTTCAGATCTCTTTCAATATTGAATGTTGAAGTTGTATGATGACAATTTCTTTGATCATTTGATCTGTTTTCAATTCAAAATTTTCATGATTATGAAGTATAGCAGATTCTTATAATCTGTATATACTTGAATCTGATGTTTAAATTCTTTCAGATACACTCTTTATTGTTTGAAAGAATCAACAATAGCTAGTAGTTTCTTGTCATGTATTTCATAGTTCAATTCAACAACTGTAAACTTATGATTGTAGTAAGTAATAAAGTGCAGACATTTCTTATCATTTGATTGACTGATATACATCTCAATAGTTTCGTCTGATACATTCATCTCAAGCATAATAGATTTTTCTGATTCAAACATGATTAGTATTGACTGAAAGATGAATAATTTCTTCAACTTCTTGAAAACTTCTTCTGCTTTTCTAGTTCACACAAACGACATATTCTTTTTTGTAAAATTCATAAGTGATGAGATGATTCTGAAGTATTTCTTTATAAAGCATTTATAAAAGTTTGCGAATTCTAGAAAGAATTGAACTTTGATCTTTGACTTTGACATTGATTAAGTTGTAACAACTTTTATTTTCTTTGAGTTCATTCTTAAATTCTGAAACATGATTATGATTCTTAAAAACTGTACACTTTGTACATGAAATTCACTTTTTTCTAACTTGATGTGTAGATTGACTTTCTTCAAAGTCTGTAAAACTTTCTTAATATGCTGCATATGTTCTTTCTTCATCTTTAAATATACTAGTATATTGTCTAAATATACTATGATGAACTGATTCAGATAACGTCGTAACATGTTGTTCATAAATGTCTGAAACATGATTGAAGCATTGATTAAATTGAAAGATATGATCAAATACTTATAATGTTCTAGTTGAGTGTGAAAAACTGTCTTTCACTCGTCTTTTTCTTTAATTCATATTCAATTAAATGCTTCAAGTATATCAAATTTTGTAAATCACTGTGCTTTCTGCAATCTGTCTTGCAGTTCAAATATGAGCGATAGTGAGTAACTATTTTTAATCATGATGTTATTCAATGCTCTGTAATCAATACATAGTTTTAAACTTTTATTCAATTTCAAAATAAACAGAATTGAATATTTTGCTGACAATTGCAATTCTTTAATAAATTTTTTTTGCATGTTCTCTTTCAGATGTTGTCACAAAGCATCAAGCTTTTCTGCTAACAATGAGTAAATAAACTGTTTCATAAGTTTCTTGTCATTTATGAGCTTGATCTCATGATCTCATGATTGATGTTTAAGTAGTGTCTGTAAATCATTTTCTTTCTCAAACAGAATTTTATATTTCTGATATTCTTTAGAAATTTTAATGATAGTGAGATTACTTTTAATCTCTTTGCTTCATAACATCTATGCATCTGAGTTGTTCTTCAGCTCGCTGCGCATATTGTTTGCTGTTATTGCAAAGATTTTCACACTTTCTGATGATTTCAATATCAAGTGCAATCGCGTCATTTTTATATGAAGAAAAACAATTATCTCATTAATTCAATCTATCATCAAATTGATCATACAAAGTCATGATATGTCTAAAACTATATTGCTGTCTGATTGTTTTATAACATTTAAATGCAACTTCTTTCAATGATGTTTAAGACTTAAGTGAATGAATTGAGTTTTTTAATTTATTAGTTCATTGTTATACTTCATGAGTGTTTCATTGAATTTTTGCAAATTATAAAATTCTTTCTTCTTCTGCATAAATATTTGCGCTTTTCTAGCAAATTCTGAAGACATGTAGTTTCTTGTACAGTCACTGTCAATGAATAAATGTGCTGTATGATCATTAATCTTGACTCAGACTCATAACTGCATCAAGTCACTTATGAAAATAAATATGCTTTTGATTTTCAACTCTTGACTAGACTTCTTCAATAATTTATTAATCAAAAAGTCTTCTAGTTTTTTGAACTAAAAGCTTACTTCTCAAGTACTTGTTTTATGTACTGAAATCAATTTGAATTAATCTTCTTCTGTAAATACTTCTTTGAATTACATAGATTAAATTTCTTTTTGATGACTTCTATCATCTGTTTAAGTTCTCTGAATATATAATTTTCATCAAGAAGTACATATTTTTCTTGCTTAATGAACTTGACTTCTGTGAATGACTTCTTCATAACTATGTCATGATATCAAATGTCTTTGCATGATGCAATCAATTCATCTTGCATTGTATTATAAATAACTTAATGTATATCATTCTTGATTTGTTGCATTCGCTGTGAAAAATCTTCTTCTTTCTGTTTGAAGAAAGTGTACAATTCATTGTACATGTTTATAAAACTTACTTAATTTGTAAACTTTCTGAGATTTTTCTTTACTTCAAGATGATCTTCTCTCTTCTTGAGAGCATTTTCTGCTGCAATAGTGAATGCTCATAAAGTTTCACTAAGTCGATTTTCTTCTTTGACTGCTTGATAAATAGCTTCTTCAATGCTGTTCAATCTGTTTAAGTCATATGCTTTGCTGTCAAGAATCTTTGATTTCATGATTATAGTAAACAAACTTTCATCACTTTTCTCATCATGCACTTCTCACTGATGATGAGTTGCTGCATAAAAACAATTCTTTTATAAAAATTTTGAGTATCATTCAGAATCTTTCTTATCACTCAGATGAATGTGACAGTTGTTTTCATAACATGCTGTTCATGATAATGCTTGATGCTTGTCTTTCTGATCTTCTTTTGTTGTTGCAAAAGATTTATCTTGTTTATCATAAAGCTTTGACTTGTTCTTGTACTTGTTTCAAGTATAATCTTTGAAGAAATGATCTAGCTTTTTGCATGTATAACATGTTTTGCTTTGCTGAACAGTTTTATCACAAGCGTTTATTGATATTTTTCAAGTAGCGTCTAACTTCATAAACTGAGAATCATAATAAAGTTGTTACTTTCTTTTTTTCTTGCTTCATGCAACTGAGACATAAGCAATCTTGTTCTTCTTTTCAAGTCTTTGCTTGTACTGTCAATTATTCAGCATGATTGTCTTGCTAATCATAGTATACAAAGTCACAAGTTTATTCATACAAATTATCTCGTTCTTTATTACGTTCTTCAGTTCTTTATAAAACTGTGCTGTAAAAGTTAAGTCATTTTATTTAATCTCTGCTACAATTGACTGAAATGCAACAATGTACTTGAATGTTGATTCTGATTGCTTGATATTATATAGCTGTCGTTCAATGATTCATTTTACATTTATGTCTTCATATATTCTTTGTATTGCTTGCTTAAAGTTAGAAAAGTCTTTAAAGACTTTATTAATCTCATCTTCTTAATCTTTTAACTTATTCTTCAAGTGATTCTTTATCAATGATTTAAATCATTTAAAGACATCTCTTCTGAAGTACGAGAATGCAAACAATATCTTGTCATGAGATGAACTTAGTTTCTTGTGTGCTCTGACATAGACATTTACTTGTATAAGAAAAGCATCAAGCTTATTTCTATCTTCATAGTACAGATTTGATGTTGATATCTTAATCACTGACTTGCTATTCAAGAATTTAATGATGTTTGCTGATGTGATTTATTCTGAGAATGATATAATAACTGTAATAAGATGATGCTCTGATATCTTGTAAAAGAATGATGCTAAAAGTATAATGATTATTTCTTTAACAACACAAGATATAAACAAAGATTAGTATAGTAATAAACTAATCACTAAACTGAAGATTTGAGAATAGTTAAAACAATAAACTGTATTGATTATTACATGAGTTAAGCATGAAGCTTTTATCTAAGAAAACGATCATCATTATATAAATATAAAAGAATCATGTTAAGTCATTTCTGCTCTGAATGATCATTCTGATCATCTTCAAGCAAGATGAGCGAGATAAACATCATGCTCATTATGTTCACTGTGATCACTTCTGATTCAAGCAATCAGAGCAATCACTTCGAGACTTTGATCACTCAATGATTACTCAATCATTGCTGTTACATAATCTCATGCAAAAGAGTTTTAACACTTTATTCATATTTACATCAAGCACAAGTCTCTTGCTTTATTCTCTTCTCTTAATAATGTAAATGTTGTAAATCAGAGTTAAACAAGCGAAATCTTTATTGATAGAACGCGTAATTGTAGAAAAGCTGCTAAATGCAATTTCATTTAAGTAATGTAAATTATTATACTAATAAATTTATATGTTTAAATCATACTCTTACAAAATCAGCTTTCTATTTCACAAAAATATCATGTTAAGATAAACATTGAATTTTCTTTTGTTTTTGCAGATCTATTTTATGCTTTGAATGTACTATTAACTAAACAAGATTCAGCTTGACTGAAGATTATCAACAAGCGAAGATGACTAGTTGACTTGACTCAATCAATGTTGATCACTAGAGAACAAGAAGATTAAGCAGAAAAAAGAGAATAAATAGATTGTTTTTTCTTCTGTTTCTCTCATCATCTCTTTCTGTTTCTTCATCTCTTAGAATTCAGTCAGAAACGCGCTTTTGTTTCACTTACTCACTTCATAGACTCAGTCACTTAGATAGAGAAAGTGCTTGACATCTCAGAGCAACTTTCAAGACAAATTTTAGCTCTGAAGATCATCAGAGATCATTGAGTTTGCTCAAACACATATAATATATATTCATTCAAACGAAGATGATGCTCGATAGTGACTGTCTTTTGACTTGAATTCTCTTCATGAACTTCTGCAATTGTGCAATGTACTTGCATTTTGAATGAATTGCTACGTCGTACTTGTAGAAAAGAAATGAGAAAGAAATGCATGTTACAGTCAAGAAAGCTGAGATTGACGAAGCTCAATGAATTCTCAATGAGTCATACATTTGAGTTGTAAAAAGTGAAAAGACAACGTCAAAGAAAGAATGAAGAACTTCGTTTGCTGCAAGAACGAAGAAAACAAAGAGTGTGTAACTGTCAATCAAATAACTCACTACTTTCAGAAAAATCATGATCATATTGATGCTTATTGAAATTTCTGCAGCAATTGATGTCAGATAGTGAATGTCAGAAGAGTTAATTTCTGAGCACACAGTTCAGTTTCAAAGTTTGACTCGACGTCAAGAAATAAGATACTCACAGACAAATTAAAAGAATTTAATGAGAATCAAGATATCATTGAGCATTGCATATGAAAGACATGTTTCTGAAGATGCAAAGTCTTGATATTTATCGCTGATTTTATGATAGTGTTTGTTATTTTACAGACTGAAGATGATGATTGCAAAGCTATTAATTACTATGCTCAGAAAGATCAGTTCATCAAGATCTGATAATCAGTCGCAATTCTATTGATATACAATTGAGAATATATTAAGCAGCATGTAAAGTGTTTCATAAATGATCATCATGTAGATGCTCAGAAGCAGAACGATGAGTTCACAAAAGAGTAACATTCATGAGCATAAAAGAGAAGTTTGAAACAGCTGACAAAAGATTAATTGATCATGATCAACATCATCATGATTCTTGTAGACTTTGCTCGTCATCTTGCTGACTTTCTGAGCATGATGATGCTGAAGAACGAGTGCATATGTCTTTGAAATGACTAGCATGTCAATCAATCACAGAATACTCATGAATATCATCATCACTTCTTTGATTCAACGTCAATTGATTGTCTTGTCAATGAAGTCTTTGATAATGAGATTGAGCATTGAACTCAAAATGAGCATTGCAATGAACAATGACATGATTGAATCTTGCTCTTTTGCGACAAACAGATTTGCAATCACACTCATGATCTCAATCAGTAAGCTCAATTCAATGACTTCAGCGAAGAATTGTAGAATGATCAACGTCTGAATAATCTTGCTTTCTGTCACTTTTGCATTGAAGACAGTTAGTGCTTCATAAATAATGATGAACAGAATCTGTTGATCGAAGAGTTCTGAAAATGATGCTCACAGCAGAGAATCAAGAGCGAAGTTCAGAATGAACAGTGACACATCAAGAGTGAAGACTTTGTCTTTGATGTCAAACTTATGCACAATCAAATCTTGATCTTTTGCATACACGCTGAATAACAGTGCAACAGCGAGTGTAAAGAAAGAAATCAACGCAGTAATAGTTCACTTCTTTTACTGATCATATAACATGAGATTTTGAGCATTGTTGTTAATTTACAGAACGATATATGATTCATCTTCTGTGTCAGCATCATTGAATTTTCAAGTCTCAATCTCAAGTATGATGTCTGCTTGATTGATAATTTGATGAAGATGAAAGATGTCATACATTCGATCACTCAACTTCTTTCTTCTCATCGCTACGCAGAATGAATCGTTGTCAAGTTATTTTGATCAATGATAATAGTGAGAAATGTCAATGTATTGAAGCAACTGAACAAAAGATCTGATCAAAAAGTGTTCTTTAAAATGAGTGAATGTTCAATTGACTGTGAATGTTTATACATGATCATCATTTCAACAAAAAACTGCGTGAATTTCAAACGATCAAGCAGATTTCGTTCTGTACAAATGATCGATTAAATAGTTCACTCAGCATCATGTGAAGAATCTTGTCAACTTGCTTTTCATCATGTGAGCGCTGAAGCTCGATCGATTTCTTTTAAGAAGTCGTACGCAATTCATCAAGTTTAACGTTTGTCACAGCACAAGAGACTTGCCTCAGTTCTTGAATCTTTTCAACTAACTCACTAGTGAGTCACTTACTAGCGACATGATGTTGTACAGTTTAGTAAGCATCACTAATCTGAAAAGATTAGCGCTGACTAGGCGAGATCAGTAAGTGAAAAAGAATTAAACATGTCTCGTCACTCATTTACGAAGTAGATGAGAAATCAAAGTCTTGAGTCTTCAAAGTGATAAAGTTTCGTCGTTTAATACGTCTTTCAATTGCTGTAAAATTGATTGAAAGTATTTTCATTCAACAACGTTATATTGTTCAATGTTATGAATTGCATGTTAAATCTTTCAACAATATGAAAGAACTGTTTAAGTCATTCAAAGATGTTTTTGTTATTGCATTCAATTAGAATGATTATTGCAAGCTTTTCTCATCATGTCAAAACATCAGATTTGAGACTTAACTACACATACATGCACTCAAAAAGTCTCATGAATAATAAATCAATTGAAAAGCATTATTATTCAATTAAGACGTGTGTAAAAACTGTGAAAAGTGAGAAGCAATTGATGAAAAGTCTGCAGTAATCAATTTAATTGAATGTGATAAATAAAGTATCTTTAAGTTGAGTGACATGAGTGAATCATAGTAAAAAAGTTAAGAATTATAATTAAGAATTATAAATGATTGCAGAACATTTCTTTTGAAGAAGAAGAAGTCTTTTAAAGTAGTAACTATAGTAGAATTTGATCAATTTACTCACTTAGTTGAGATATTAATTGAATTCACGACTATGTATTCATTATTTCTGAGATCTAATTGATCTGTTAATAGCTTGTAGATTGCATTTTCTGACATAATCAATGATCAATTAAATCTTCGTCTTATGTTCTAACAGTAATTTTACAACGAGTTCGAAATTTATCTTAACAGTAATACGTAAAGTCGTTCTTTTCTCTATGATAAAGTCGTTCATCAAAGCACAATTCTCTGCACAATGCTTTAGAAGCTTTTGTAGCAAACACTTATGATCATATATTACAGCTCAATGCAAAGCTGATTGATGATAATCATCAACATGTTGAACATCAATCTCGTACAACAACAGAAGATTCATCATCTTTTTGTAATCTTCAATCATGACATGAAGCAAAAATGTCAAGTCAGCAGCGTTCTTGCTATTGCAGTCTGTCTCATGTTTAAGCAGAAGATGCATGATTCTGTCGTTGTTCTTCTGCACTATCATGTAAAGCGTACTTGATCAAAAGCAATCTTTGTGATTGCTCTTAGAAGTGTAAGTTGCAGTTTCATCTTTGTTGAGATTCTTTCAAAGAACATTAAATTCGTTGCAAGAGAAATGCTCAAGAGATTTCTCATTCTTTTTCGCTTGAGATGATTCAAGTTGCAAGATGTTAGACGCAGAATCAAAGTTTGAGTCTATCATTCAAAGTGTATCAATGTTATTGAATTTTATATTATCTGAAATTGCATAAGTATTGACTTCAGAAGCAATTGAATCATGCAAACTTGTCAAAGATCTTTTATCGTTCAGATCAAATGTATCTTTAGCTTCAGACAGAACGACATCTTTCAAGCTTTGAGCATCAAAATTCAGACTGCAAGTGCGTTAATATTGATCTACGAACTTTCGTTTTCTATGTTTCTCTAGATGTCAAGATCGCTCAAGATCAGTCATCATTCATTGATTTTATTCATGATCACTTAGCAGTGTGTACTTACGTCGATATCTGCATTGTGCAAGATGATTTTGCTCTTGACAACGTTTTTTCATCTTCGCAAGATCTGTGAAAGCGTTGCACATCATGAGTTGAAGACGTCTAAACGTTAAATATATAGTGATGCAAGCTTGAGTTGCTCACTATCACTAATCTTTCAACTCTGTGTAGCAAAGCGTGTTGCATGTCGCGCTTCAAGAAGTGAGTGATTGAGTATATAAACACTGCAATGCTGCTGCTGCTTATCAAGAGACTTACATATTCTCATTTATCTTCTACATGAGTGATCGACAAAGCAATCAGAATTCTTCATGCTGCACTGTCTGCAAAGCAGCATTGCTAATGTTGAAAACTTCTTATTGCAGAGTTGATTGAGAGATCTTGTTGACTCGCACGCTGTCAATTTATGATCAGAGATTGTGTGACTTCAGATAGCAGTTCAGCAACGTGATATGCTATTCATTTTGTTCAACTTGTAGAAGTGTAAAATGAGTGCATTACGCTACTGCATGACTTTCTTCATCAACAAAGTGATGAGATCTGCTCAAGTAATTGAAAATTCTTCAGAAATGTCGTAAATTTCGTAGATATCTTCGTCGAAAAATCTTGAAAATGCACAACATCAGCGCACAAAGCAAATAACATACACGTCATAAATGAAGAGCTAATCATCTTTTGTTAGTAAACTGCATCTAATTTATGATCAACTCACTAATTGATAGATTAAAATCAACTTTCTCATCACTCATTCAACATAACTATTGAGCTTCGCTCATTAATCAAACTTTCTATCATTAACAATCTTATCTTTATCTATTTATCTATTTATCTTTATCTCATCATCATCATCATGTTTATCATCTGACAATCTCATTCTCATCTAGATTCTAGCCTCGTACTCATTCTTCAGAAAGCAATTGATTGAATATTTTTCTCTCATCTTGAATTCTTCACTGAAGACGAGATTTTTGTTGTACTCAATGACGTGTACGAATGATTACAGAACTACGCATTCAGTCAGAGTTTTCAAATTGTCACTGACTTGTGTGATAATGAAAGAAAACAGTACTCATGCATACATCATAAAAAGAAGACTAAGAATTTCAGAAAACTTGATGAACACATCAGCAAAGATAAAAGCACTACTTGTAAGCAAAAGCTTACTAGAATTAAGACTAAAGAGTGTAAATGACGCTGTTACATCAGTTACAAGTCACAAATCTTTCGCTTGAAAAAAAACAAGATGTGAATTTTAGAATTGAGTGATGATTTGCATACACATGATATGTTGATCAATTCTTTAACTTATGAGCTTCATAAACAGCGTCAATTAAAACTAATCATCTGAGCAAGCTTATTTATCATGCATTGAAGTGAGTTCTGAAAAACACATTTAAGAAGCTTAATGTTATATTTCATCTCAACAAAAAACAATACTATAATTTGATATCATCTGTGTTCAGATCAAAGCAAGATGTCATCATCAATCTACTTCAATGCTTTGATAATTTCATGTTCAAGATCAAGATTCAATACTTTTATACATTAAATGACGCTGACGTTTCTGTTTAAAAGAATATCGAGCAAATTTTTATAGTAGATATTTTCTTTCAGAAGCTGATCAAGCGCTTTATAAGCGACTTTATGATGAAGATCAACGTTACATTCAATACTAACACATTGAAGATGTTACTTATAGTAGCGATGAGTATCATCAATATTCACATGAGCTTCTCTGCTTGCTACTTCTTTGCAATATTTGAATTCAAAGAAGCGTTCAATTTCTACATACAATGCATGCATGAGAAGATTTTCGATGATTGTTCAGATCTCAAGATCATTATTGTCAATCAGAGCAAAGTTTTAGACGCGTTCTTATCTATATCTATGTCTGAAGCTCAGCTTCAATTATGCAATTGACATGCAGTCAAAAACATCACTACTAGAATGAAAAAATCGAAAATTGAATATTCATTGAAAAGACGTCAGAAGATAACAAACGCTGCTTGACTGTGAGTTATCTCTGATATCATCAAGACTCTTGAGATTAATCGAGCTGTGCTACTAACTTTACTACACTCTCTCGACAAGAAGTACTTCTGAATTAACTGATACTGCAAAGAGACTAAGATGATCTTCTGCTACACACGTCGTTATCATAATCTTAGCGTCGTCGTTTCTCAACGAAGTCAATCAACATTCAATTGAGTAAACATTGAAGCTCTTCTGAATACTGAAGCAGAGATCAATGTGATTGCTCAGCGCTTCGTCGTCAAGCATGCGTTGTCTCACAGTGATGCAGCTTTACCTAATTCGAAACTATTGAGTGAAATAGAAGCATACTGCTACGATGCACACTCTCTCGAATGTTAATTTATAGATAGCTGAGACTGTTCTAAAGTCAAGATACACATCTTCTACATATTAAATAAGAATGAATCGCTCTTGATACTCAACCTGTCATTCATAAGAGATGAACACGCAAGAATTAATATCAAGACGTGAATCTGACGCTTTGACATTGAAGAGTCTGCGCTAGAGATTGAGAATGCAGCTACTTTCTCAAGAACTCTAACTACAGAACTAACAGTCTACGCACTTATCATCAATGATGTCGATGAGCTTGATGTACGCACGATAGTCGCTAGTGTAGCGCATTTGTTGTCTATCTGCTATGCAGATTATGTCGATGTTTTCTCTACAGAAGAAGCAGATTGCCTGTCGCAGTATAAGACGAGTGATCATGCAATTAATCTGAAAGACGATGAGTCTTCTTACAATTCTCTGTATAATCTTTTCACAACAGAGTTGCAAACCTTGCGAATCTATCTTGACGACGCATTAGCGAAGAAGTGAATTTGACATTCAATCAGCTCTGCAGAGACTTTCGTCTTATTCATGTCAAAGAAAGATGAAGAACTTCGTTTATGTGTTGATTATCATGAACTTAATAAGTTTACTATCAAAAACAGGCATCGCTTACCTCTGATTAGTGAGACGTTGAATCAACTCAGTGATTCTAAGATTTTTACCAAAATGAATCTTAAAGATCTCTATCACAGATTGAGAATCAGGAAAAACGACGAGTGAAAGACAGCGTTTCGCACTCGATACGATCATTTTGAATATATGATTATGTCATTCGATTTAGTGAACGTCTCTGCTACGTTTCAGACCTATATCAATAGAGCTCTGACAGAGTACGTGAATGTGTTCTGCGTTGTCTATCTAAACGATATTCTAGTTTACTCTGAAACGTCGAAGTTGCATTGAAATCACGTCAGAAAGATTCTGAAGCGTCTACGAAAATTTCAACTATTCGTTAACTTGAAAAAGTGCGATTTCTCAACAAATCGAGTGAAATTTCTAGATTTTATTATCTCTGTAAACGAGATAGCGATGAATCAAAGCAGAGTTACTGCTATCGCTCAATGATCATCATCTAAGACATATAGAGAGATTCAAGTCTTTTTAAACTTTGTCAATTTCTACAGATGATTTATAAAGAGATATTCGCAAGTAGCTTTATCAATGACTGATCTATTGAAAGACAGTAAGAATGAGAAGAAGAGCGACTCTTTTGATTGATCAGTTAAGACTCAAATGACGTTTGATCAGCTTCTTGTAATCTTTACGTCGACGTCTATTCTGATTCACTTTGACTTTAAGAATAGAAGTCGCGTGAAAACTGATGCATCTGAATATGCAGTAGCGAATATCTTTTCGCAGTTATCGAAAGAAGCTCAATGACACTCAGTCGCTTTTTGATCTAGAAAAATGATTTCGATTGAACAAGTCTATGAAACTCATGTTCAAGAGCTCTTAGTCATTGTTATAGTATTTAAACACTGATGTCACTACTTTAAAGATAGTCTTTACTCTATTGAGATCTTAATCGATCACAATAATTTATGAGAATTTATGAATGTCAAAGTCTTGAATGATAGACAGATCAGATGAGTTATGAGACTTGCATCTTTCGATTTCAGTATAACGCATAGATCAGGCAAGATCAACCTCGCAGATGCATCGTCTAGAAGATCTGACTATAAGTTTGTGAACAAGATTGTCAGTAAGCTATTGTCTACTCTTCAACGAAAGTTGACAGTATTGTCAGCAGTGTTGCATGACAATTTACATCTAGATTTAGATGTGATCAGAGTCAACGCTGACAGAATGTCTGTTGATCTGAAGAGAATTAAAATCTCTCTATTCGTGATTGAATTCTTGAAGAGTAGCGACGATGAAACGTCTACTCAGAGTGTTCGCAGCGTAGCGTTGACGCTTAATTCTGCTGCTGAAGTTACTGATTGCAAACAGTACATTTCACGTGAAGTAGTCATGAGTTTGACTACGCACGAAACAATCTATGACTCTCATAGTAAATCTACTATTGAGCTTATATCTGATCTGCAACGAGGGAACGTCTTTGTTAAAGACAAACGTAAAGCTCTCGAGACAATAGATAAACGAAAGAAGGTCGTCGATAAGTCGAGTTCATGAATGTTTGATTTCAGAGATCTTCTGCGATATAACGAATTGTTATATGTGTCAGAAGAAGAGTCTTTAAGAGCAGAGCTGATGAAACGTCATCATGATGATATACTAGCGAGTCATTTTGAAGTCGAGAAGACAATCGAATTGATTGAGCGCAAGTATTATTGAAAAGGCATTTCGCAGAGTATCAAGAACTATGTTAGTACCTGTGATATCTGTCAGAGGGTAAAAACGTCGCGTCATTGTTCTTATGAAGAGATGCAGGCGCTTTCTCATTCTAGAGATTCATGACAGAAAGTCACAATGAACTTTATCATCGAGTTGTCGTCTAGCAAGCGCAAGGATGTCGTCTATGATACTATACTCGTGATAGTTGATCGCTACACGAAGATGACTAGATATCTTTCTACGAATAAAACTATCACGGCAGAACGTCTTGCTGATTTGTTTTTCGAAGAAATTATATATCGATTCAATACATCGATCGAAATAGTAACAGATTGAGACTTCGTTTTTACGAGTGCTTATTGGTCAGAACTATGCTATTGCATGAAGGTGAAGCGCAGACTAAGCATCGCCTTTCATTCGCAGACTGATGAGCAAATCGAACGTCAAAATCAAACTTTAGAGCATTATCTCAGAGTTTTCTGCAATGACGAGCAAGATAATTGAGCAAATTCTCTACCCCTTGCAGAATTCGTTTATCAAACTAGCTTTCACGCTTCGACGAGATGTGATTTCTTTTACGCTGATTATGACTATAACCCTTCGATTCATTATGACGTCGAAGACGACTTTCGAAAAGAGAAAGTGCCGACAGCAAAAGATAAAGTCAAGAAAATTGACAACATGAGAGAAGCGCTGACTCAACGCTGGCAAGGCGTGGTCGAAGCGCAGGCGAAACACTACAATCAAAAACACAAGTCTCAACATTTTAATGTAGACGATCTGGTAGTACTTTCAGCCAAAAATCTCAGGCAGAAAAGGCCAAGTAAGAAGCTGTCTCATCGATATATCGAACCATTTCAAGTTCAGAATATCGTAGAGAAGCAAGCTTATCGATTAACTTTGCCTGATACTTACAGAATACACTCTGTCTTTCATGTCTTCTTGTTAGAGTCGTATCATCGTCGAGCTGACAACAGTTCAATTTCAGAATTACCTTTACTCGAGCTGATAGATAATGACGAGCAGTACGAGGTAGAAGAAATCTTGAATCGCAAGAAATTCAAAGAGGATATTTTCTACAAGGTCAAATGACTAGAATGATCAGAGGAATACAATCAATGATTGTTCTTAGCAGACGTCGAAGAAGCGTCAGAGTTGCGGCAGGCCTACGAGAACTTCGTCTTACAGAAGTCAGTAAGAAAAAGAAGACGAAAATCTAAGATGCATTAGTGAAAGACACTCTTTCCTGATTATTCTACAAGATTTACAGGTTTTATCGAGACTTACAAGTCACATTGCATTGAATCATGATGAAGAGGAGAGAAGCTTTCTATTCATGACCTTGAGCTCAAACGTCGGCGAAAAGCCGAGCGTGCGACTGCTGAAGGCTAAGCCTAAACAAAAACAAGCAAAACAAAACAAACAAGACAAGGTCGCAGTCGAAGATCGCGTCACGCAGGCACAGCATCAGAAGAACGTCATCGAGCTCGCTACTCATCGTCATCTTCATCATCGTTCATGCTCTCATCACTTTCGAACTTCTCTTCCTCATCAGTGAAGAGGGAGCTGGGGGCAGAGGGAGAGCTGGAGGCAGCGGGGAAGTTGGCGAGAGCGGGGGGGGAAGGCGTGAAGTAGGGGCCAGGGGGGGGGGTCGCGGGGCGAGGGGGGGTTGCGGACAATTGGCCCGAGGCCGACCTGAGAAACAAGTGTTAGTTGAGCATGACGCCAAGTGAGCACCAGAGGAAAGCAGAGATAGCTACCTTGAAGCGCAAGATGTCGAGGATGCTCTTCATGACGACGATCATCTTCTGCATCTCGATCAGCATCAGAAGATCGACATTGTCGGAGGTGAGCTTGCGGATGAGGCCATGGCGCTCATCTTTGCGCTTTCATGCCTCCACCTTGATAGCGAACTTGCTGCACTCACGCTTGAGGCGGCGCAGAGCCGGCGCACGCCCATCTTCATCCTCGTCCTCGATGTTGTTGTACTGACGCCCCAGCGCGAGGAGGTCGTTGATCCAACGGAAGAAAGGCACGAGGACCTCGCACTGTCAGTGCAACCCCGGCGTGGGGAGGTAAATCACTTACCTTATGACATTTCTTGTGCATAAGTGCACAGCGCCCACAGCGCACGTTCTTCTTGTTGAAAACGGGGTACGTATGCACATACGTATGCACATACGTATACCCCGATGGTTAGTTATTTCCGCTCCGGCCGAAGCCGGCTTGGCGCTAGGGGTATTTATCCTTCCTCCCACTTCTTCCTTCCTCCGATGGTTCACCTACTAGATAGTCAATATATGCACATATTCGCTCTGACCCTCATATACCAATACTCCTCCAGGCCGCAATGGGTACCGGGGTCTCTCCAGATGGCTTTCACACATCGTAGGCAAATGAGCTCCACGAGAACCGTTGGGGAACCTTGAGCACGACGGGGCAACTCTGGTACAACGTCACCCTGACTCCTCAGTCGAGCCGTGTTGTCATGGGATGTGAACTTACAACAACTTGTGCAAGATCTGCCATTGTGAGGATGTCGATACGCTTGCGCTGAGACTGTTCTTGAGTGGTGCTAGGTGGGGGATGAGAAGATGCAACGATGTGTGTCAGTATGTGTGTGTGTACGAAATGTAAACATGAAGAAGTTTACAGTTACCGCGCGCTTCCTAATATACCCGCGACATCAACCATATCACTTTCCGGGTAGCTGCGCGAAATCGCGCACCACCAGCGATTGTTTATACGTCAGAAGGACCACATTAACATTCTGCAAGCTAGTGATGAATGATAAGGGGTTGAATTCACCACCATGCAGAAGACGCGCGCTAAGGGGTAGCATCACCTTATTACCTGCACCTCAGCGCCAGCGTCAACCATGCGCCCTACCGCTTTGCCTAGGATACCTACTCAGGGTCTACTATTTCACTGAAGGACCAGTGCATAAGGAAGAGGGCAATTGTTATGGTATAAAGCGCCAGGTAACAATGTGCTTCTGAGTAACCCTAAGCGCCAAGCTATCGCTACGCCTTCGCTCAGATTAGATAGCGTAAAGTGTAGTAGTGATCCTTTGATCACGTTACTTTCGCTGATCCTTGAATCACGCCACTTACGAGGTTTGCAGGTTATAGGGTCTGAGAACTCCCTTCCTGCTTTTTCCTCGTTAGTAATTAGTTCTACTATTAATAGTACTTCTTGCGCGCAGCGTATAGTCATCGTGACGCAAGTGCTTCACATAATCACACAACTCTAGACTCGAGTCTCTTAATAAGACTAGAGTCTAACAGTAGAACAAATTTTGTTTCAAGAAAACATGTCTTGTAGCTAGTTGTCTCAGTTCTCAGAGTATAACCCTTTTTCACTTACTAGCCTCACTTAGTCAGCGCTTGACTAGTGCGGGAGCTAAGCGTACTAGCTCCCGGGGTTATGCCTTGGCGGGCGCTAGTATCGTACAACTCTAGATAGAAGCACTATACCCATACTGGTATGGGTCAAAGCCCTAACACCGAGAATTCCCTAGAGCCAGACCCCCGAAGTAGGAAAACCAAAAGCTCCGGATAGACAGCCCTATAGGGCTGGCGACACAGGTGGGGGTAAGCTCTTCTATTTAAATTCAACTCAAGATTTGTTACCCTTTACTTTTGGCTCGCCAACTTCGATCTCCAAAACGACGCATTGCTCAGACTGCAAAAACGTGGAGTGCTGCTGCCTGAAATTCTCAAATCTGTCTGTACCGTACGGATTATGGATGTGGAATTGCCTCGCGGTTCACGCCATGGTACCCCACCAAAACCGTCCAGTGGCTGTTGGACGTGCAAACTCCGGCGCAAGAAATGTAATGGGAACTCCCCAGTCTGCGACGCCTGCGCTGCACTCCAAATCACCTGCTATCATGACCAGGCCAAACCGGAATGGATGGACGGCGCCTCGAGACAGGAGGCGATGGCCGAGTGGCTGAAGTGTAAGGTCAAAGAAAATGCCCATCGCCGTCGTGGTGAGCGGTCAGTCAACATCTCTTCCGACCGTATCTCAGCTGCTGAGGCGCCCACTGGCGAATGGATCGTGCTCCCCCAGAGACCATCTCCTATGAATCTGACTACTCCGAAATGCGCCCTCCTCAAAGCAGCCGCGGTGGATCCTTGCCCCGGGACCTCTACACCCTTGATCCGTTGCGAGGCTAACTGCACACCCGCCAGCAAAGACAGTCGTGAAAGCATCCTCATCATGTTTTACCTAGAAAGCGTGCTTCCCTTCCTGTTCCCATTCTACCAACCCTCTCTCCTACAAGGCGGTAGGTCATGGATCTTAGAAATGATGATCAGCAGCCCGGTGGTACGGCAAGCCACGCTGTGTCAGAGCTCATACTATTTTTCTCTTGCGCGCGGAACAGCCGACTACGACGGGGCGTGGGAGATGGTGCTCGCGCAGACCAGGGATGCCTTTGCTGTGCTGAGCCAGTCACTGCATGTCATCGACGGCCCAGGCATCACCGAACACATGCACGGTGCCGTTCGGATCATGGTAAGTATCATGCAGTTGCAGCGTTTTGAGGTTGCCGTCAGGAGTTTCAACAACTGCCAAGCACACCTCAGTGCCGCCTTGGCTCTTTTCCGACAGCTTCTCGACAGTGGCGGCACCGGTGCCGTCGGTCTGGCTTGCCCCAGTTCAAGCTTTGATGCCGTGATCAGCCGCCTAGGACCGTCGTCCTGGCTTTTGTTGGGCCAGAATGTCCAAGTCCCGAGCGCTGAACAGGCCGCTTTTCGCTTCTCATCTGCCCTTCTGATTTTGGATGACATTATCGCCAGTACGGTGCTCCAGGAGCCACCGAGACTCTATGAGTATCACCGCAGTCTTCTCAGCAGCTCCGACAGCACCGAACCCGTCATCAATCTTGGGGCTTCAGTAGGGTGTCAAAACTGGGCATTGCTACGGATCGGAGAAATTGCTGCACTCGACGCTTGGAAGCAGCGATGTAAGAA
>JAABUV010002855.1_pt1 | contig 22750 bp, 21 predicted proteins | sample 5559971 | NCBI WGS metagenome assembly JAABUV01 (sample SAMN10711881, study PRJNA513362) | rock metagenome | isolation source: Antarctica rocks | place: Antarctica: Victoria Land, Knobhead nord | collected 2015-12-19
CGTCTACGAGGCCGGCACCGGCCTGAAAGACGCCTGCGCCGCAGCGTCCTGGCCAGGACGGCGAGGACGCGGCACCAGCCGCCGCAAGCCGAGCCGGCGCAGCACGCTGCCGACGCTGCGCTCCGCCAGCACCACCCCGAACTTCGCCGCGATCTCGCGCGCGAGGTCCGCCCGGCGCCAGCGCACCACGCCATGCCCGGCCAGGTCCGGGCCACGGCGGACCCATTCTGCGACCTCTGCCTCCTGCTCGGGCGAGAGCCGCGGCTTACGGCCGACGTTGCCGGTCTTGTCCGACAGGCCGGACAAGCCTTCCTCGTTGGTGCGGCGCACCCAGTCGCGCAGCGTCTGCCGGTCCATCCCCGCAGCCTGGGCCGCCTCGGTGCGCAAGGCGCCCTCAAGCACCAGCGCCAAGGCCAGCATCCGGCGCGAGGCCGCCACGTTGCCGGTGCGCCGCGTCTCACGACGCAGCCCGGCCGCATCGTGGTCCGTCCGGGTGATCTGGATTGCCGTGCCCATGGTGCTGACCTCCGCGATTCGAGAAAACAGCAACGAATCACGCCTTCGCAAGGCAGGGAATCCCATGAGAGTCAGATTCTATAGCCGTTGGCATAAGGCCGGTCCAGGGGCGGCTCGCCCCCGGCGGGTCTGGGCAGAGCCCAGCCTTGCTTACTGGCCGGCCTGGCGTCCCGTCAGCAGGCGATCGCCTGCACGAAGCCCTGCCCGGCGTAGGCGGTGATCTTCGTGTCCCGGGTGACGATCGGGACGCCGAGGTGGCGGGCCGTGGCGATCAGCAGCGGGTCGGCGGGGTCGCCGTGCAGGTCGCCCGGCAGATACGAGGCGTCGACCGCGATCTCCGAGGCGAGGGCCGCCGACCGGATGCCCGGTCCCGCCATCACCCGGGCGAACCACTCCCCGGGGTCGGGCAGGAACCGCAGCGCCCGCCGCCCGCCGCGAGGATTGCCGAGCATCCCGACCTCCCAGGCCGAGACGGGCGAGACGAACACCCCGCCCGACAGCCCGGCCTGCACGATCCTCCTCGCGGCCTGCCGCGCGAGCGGGTCGCCGTTGGCGAGCCAGATCACCGCGCAGGTGTCGAGCAGGACAGCCCCGGCGGCCTGGCTCACCGGTGCAGGTCGCCCCGCACGGCATCGAGGGGCTCGTCCAGGACAGGCGCGGTCAGATCCACGCCCCCCGGGATCGCCACGGAGCCCCGCAGGAAGCCGTGGAGGCGGCGCACCGCATCCGCCTGGCTTGCGGGCGGGACGAGCACGGCGACCACCTTGCCACGCTTGGTGATCTCGAGACGCGCGATCCGCCGGGCCCCGACCTGGTCCAGGAGGTCGAGGCACTTCGCCTTGAACTCCGTCGCGCTGACAGTCTCCACATCCACGGTCGTGCTCCCGGCTTCCGGTCATATCGTAGGATCAGTCATCGAGGATGACCGGAAAGGGCTTTCTGAAGCGACCGGGCAAGTAAGCAAGGTTGAGGCTCTGCCTCAAACTCCGCCAAAGGCTCGCCTTTGGAATCCATTACTTAAGTGAAGCCGGTCCAGGGGGGCCTCCCCCTGGCGGGTCTGGGCGGAGCTGCCCGAAGGTTCCGACAGCCCTCTTGGGCTGTTGGAATGGGCAGCGGAGGGGGAGCCCAGCGTTTGCCTACTCGCCGGCCTCGCGCCGCAGCAGCCGCGCCCGCGGGTACCACGACGTGCGCCCGCCCTGCATCCACCGCCAGTCCGCCCGCGCCGGCAGCACCACGGTGGTCGCTCCCCCCAGCGTGGCCGCGAGGTGGGCGACCAGGGTGTCCACGCTGAGCACAGCGTCGCACGACGCGATCAGCGCCGCCGTCGCCAGCACGTCCGGATCGTCGTCGCCGGGGTTGGCGAAGCGCGAGTCGGCCTCGGCGGACGCGGGGCCGCGCTGCAGGCTGACCGGCGTGGCGCCGCGGCACTCCGGCCGCGCCAGCAGCCACGCGAGCGGCACCGAACGCGCCGGGTCCCACCCGCCCGCCTGCCAGCACAGCCCGACGCGCTGTCCCGGCCCCCGCGCCGGCCGGTCGGGCAGGATCGGCGCCAGCGGCGGCGGCACGCAGCGCAGCACGTAGCCCAGCTCCATGATCTCGATGTCGCACGCCGACGGCGGCAGCGGCCTAGCCGGGTCGAACGGGTGCAGCGCCCAGCCCGACGCGCCCGGCAGGCGCGCCAGCCAGCCCAGCAGCGCCGGCTGCGCCTCCACGCCCAGCCGGGCGCAGCGCGCGCGCAGCAGCGGCAGGTAGCGGGCGAACTGCACCGTGTCGCCCAGGCCGTGGTAGCAGCGCACCAGCACGTCGCGCCCGTCCGGCGCCGTGCCGTCCCACACCCAGCGCAGGTGGTACGGCAGCGCCGGGTCGTCGCGCGAGGCCGGGTCGCGGGCGGCGAGCACGGCGTCGCCGATCGACCAGGCCTGGTCGAAGCGGCCCTCGCGCATGGCGGCGTCCCAGGTCACGCGAGCAGGCAGGCAAGGCTGGGCTCTGCCCAGACCCGCCAGGGGCGAGCCGCCCCTGGACCGGCTTTACTTAAGGAGTGGATTCCAAAGGCGAGCCTTTGGCGGAGTTTGAGGCAGAGCCTCAACCTTGCTTGCCTCCGCCTCACCCCGCCTCGTGGCGCACCAGCGAGTGCCAGTGCCGCCCCGTGCGCGCCAGCAGCTCGTCCGCGCCCTTCGGCCCGTACGACCCCGCCGGGTAGTCCTCCACCCTGGCGCTGCCGTCCGCCGCCGCCCTGAGCGCCGGCTCCACCGCGGCCCAGCCCGCCTCGATGTTGTCCGCGCGCTGGAACAGCGTCGCGTCGCCGTGCAGGCAGTCGTAGAGCAGCGTCTCGTAGCCCACGTTCGGCTCGACCTTGAACGCGTCCTGGTAGCGGAACGCCAGGTCCACGCCGGCCAGCGCCATGGTCGGCCCCGGGTGCTTGGCGCTGATCGACAGCGACAGGCCCTCGGTCGGCTGGATCGAGAACACCATCATGTTCGGCGCCAGCCTGTCGACCGGCGTGTCGCGGAACAGCGCGTACGGCGCCTGTCGGAAATGCACCACGATCTCCGTCGCCCGCCCGCCGAGGCGCTTGCCGGTGCGCACGTAGAACGGCACGCCGGCCCAGCGCCAGTTGTCGATCTCGAACTGCATCGCGACGTACGTCTCGGTCCGGCTGTCCTTCGCGACGCCTGGCTCGTCACGGTAGCCGGCCATCGCCTTGCCCGCGATCTCGCCCGCGGTGTACTGGCCGCGCACCACGTTCTCCGGCTTCACCGGGGAGATGGCGCGGATCACCTTCGCCTTCTCGTCGCGCACGTCCTCGGCGTCGAAGCTGTTGGGCGGCTCCATCGCGATCATGCCGAGCATCTGGAACAGGTGGTTGGGCACCATGTCGCGCAGCGCCCCGGTCGGCTCGTAGAACGCGCCGCGGCTCTCCACGCCCACGGTCTCGGCGGCGGTGATCTGCACGTGGTCGACGTGCTCGCGGTTCCACAGCGGCTCGAAGATGCCGTTGGCGAAGCGCAGCGCCATGATGTTCTGGATCGTCTCCTTGCCCAGGAAATGGTCGATCCGGTAGAACTGGCTCTCCTCGCCGCAGGTCAGGATCTGCGCGTTCAGCGCCTTGGCCGACGCGAGATCCGAGCCGAACGGCTTCTCGATCACCACGCGGCGGAAGTCCCCGCCCTCCTGCTTCAGCAGGCCAGCCGCCCCGAGCTGCTCGACCACGCCGCCGAAGAAGCGCGCCGCGATCGCAAGGTAGAACAGCACCGAGCCGTGCAGCCCCTCGCCCAGCCGCCTGATGTCCTCGGGCCTGGTGAAGTCGCCCTGCACGTAGCTCAGCCGCTGCGTCACCCAGCCCCAGGCCTGCGCGTCGATCTGCGGCACGTAGAACTCGGCCGATGGGTCCTTCGTGAACTCCTGCATCGTGTCCGACAGTTCGCGCTTCCAGGCGTCGTCGTCGCCGGGCGTGCGGTCGACACCGACGATGCGGAAGCCGTCGTCGAGCAGCTTGCCCGACGCCAGGTTGTACAGCGCGGGCATCAGCAGCCGCTTGGTGAGGTCGCCGTGCGCGCCGAAGATCACCATGGTGCAGGGCGGGGCGGGCCGTGCCGCGGCGGGCGCGGTGGTGGGCACGCCGGGCTGGGGCGTCGTGGGGGCCGTGCCGGGCTGGGCCTGGGCGGAGCCGGTGTCGACGTCCGGGGCTGGGGTCATGGTGCCTCGTGCTGGGCCTGGCGGGGCGGCCATCCGCCCCGGTCCAGGCGGCCGTATGGCGCAGAACGAACCACGGCGGCGGGAGTTCGCCCGGCGCGACAGGCAGGAAGCCTGGGCTCTGCCCAGACCCGCCAGGGGGGAAGCCCCCCCTGGACCGGCTTTACTTAGAGCAGGATCATTTCAAGTTGACGCGAGAACATATTGCGTAAAACATTGTTTTATGTAGATTTTGCGGAGCATAGCGCGCATAGATAGATCAACTTGAAACAGTTCTGCTCTAAGTGATGGATTTTAAAGGCCTGCCTTTGGCGGAGTTTGAGGCAGAGCCTCAACCTTTCTGCCTTGCTGCCTCAGCCCAGCCGGTCCGCCAGCGCCGCGTTGCCGCCCAGCCCGCGCGCCAGCACGGCGGCCGTCTCGCCGCGCTCGTCGCGCAGCGTGGTGCTGGCGCCGGCGCCGAGCAGCAGGTCCACGATCGCGGTGCGCCCGAACGCGGCGGCCACCATCAGCGCGGTCTGCCCGGACTCGTTGGCCGCGTCCACCGTGGCGCCCGCCGCGAGGAGCAGGCGGGCCACCGCCGCGTGCCCCTTGAACGCCACGCCGAGCAGCGCGGTGTTGCCCCGCGCGTCGCGCGCGTCGACCCGTGCGCCGTGGCCGAGCAGCAGCGCCACCGCCGCCTCCTGCCCCACGTAGGCGGCGATCACCAGCGGCGGGAAGCCGCGCGGGTCCGGCGCCTCGCGGTCGATCCCCGCGTCGAGCATCTGCCCCGCCAGCGCCACGTCGCCGGTGCGCAGCGCGTCGAGGAACAGCGCCGCGATCTGCTCGGGCGCATAGGCGGGGACGTCGTCGGACTCGGACATCGCGCGAGAATGCGGGTGGCGTGGCGCCCCGGCAAGCGCCGGGCATGGCACCGGGGATCGAGGACTTGGCGAGGCGGAGAGCTTCGCGATGCGTCCCGCGCGCGAAGCGGACCTGGCGCCCGTCGTCGGGCGTGCGGTTCCAGGCTGTAGAGGCGCGGCCGCTTGCCCGGCCTGCACGCCTCGTCCTCGCCGACGATGGGCGTCAGTGCAGCAGGAGCCTGAACACGACCCCGAACCCCGCCAGCATGAGCGCGATCTGCGTGCCGATCATCCACTTGATGACCTTGATGTCGCCTCCCGGCACGAGGAGCCTGGTCTCGTGCTGCGCCAGTTCCTCCAATGCCTTGTCGGCCGCGTCCGAAGAGGCCCCGGCTTCAAGCAATGCCGCGCGGGTGGCGCCAAGTTGAAGTGCCACTATCCTAATCCCACAGCCACGGTGCTACAGCCCGCCACGGATGAACCACGCAGAAACGGTTTCCGGTGGCATCTGCCATCGGTTCAGGATGTCTTCGCCAGCTTGGCAAACGTCTTGTACGAAGGCGTCCTTCCTCCATAATCCTCGCGAATGCCCATGAGGATTTCCCGCTCGCCTTTGCTGAGGAAGATCGCCGCATTGCGTTCCAGCTCCTTCAGGATCTCCGGCTCGTATGTCGTGAACCAGAGCCTCAGCAGATCGCCCGGATCGGCATCGAGCACTCGCGCAAAGTCCCCCACGCGCTCCAGTGGCATCTTCATGCTGCCCCGCTTGATCATGGCGACCACGTTCGCATTGTCGTAGCCAAGCTGTTCTGCCATCTCGATCTGACGTTTATCGGATGAGTTGATCAGGCGCTCTATTTCCGTAACAAAATGGTTGATCCTGCCTTTTGGAATGGCACCCATCTGCATGTCCCCTGCCGATTGGATTTCGCCTCGCCCATGCCCCGGGGACCGCGACATAAGTAAACACATACACACAAGCCTGTCAACTGGCCCGTGCCTCTCCCGAACTCGAACCATCGATGCCTCCCTTCATGCTGCTCACGCCCGCCAAGGGCTTGCGGCCGGATGGTGCAGGTGCGACGGTTCCCTTGTTCCTGATCCCTGACGCACTGGACACCGCCATGCCTGAATTCGACGCCGTCGTTCGGGCGCTGTGGCGCGGCCGGAGCCCCTACGACGGGTTCGTGGCGGAGCGGTTCAAGCCGGACGCGCAGGGCTGGAACTCCGAGCACCCGTTCCTCGCCGACACGCTGCGCCGCGTGCGCCCCGGGCTCGTGATCGAGATCGGCGTGTGGAAGGGCGGCTCGACCATCCACATGGCGTCGATCCTGCGCGACCTGGGCATCGACGGGGTGGTGCTCGCCGTCGACACCTGGCTCGGGAGCTGGGAGCACTGGCAGCAGGACGAGTGGTTCCCCAGCCTGCTGTGCCAGAACGGCTACCCGAGCATGTACTACACCTTCCTCGCCAACGTGGTCGCCGCCGGCACGCAGGGCCACGTGCTGCCGTTGCCGCAGGACTCGGCCAACGCGGCGTTCGTGGTGCTGTACCGCGGGCTGCGGCCGCAGGTCGTGCACATCGACGCCGGACACGACTACGAGGCGGTGATGGCGGACCTCAAGCGCTGGTGGCCGCTGCTGCCGCCGGGCGGCGTGCTGATCGCCGACGACTACGACCCGGACGGCAAGGTCTGGCCCACGGTGCGCGACGCCGTGGATGACTTCCTGCGCGAGACGCCGCACCGCGACTTCGAGGCGCTGCCGTACAAGGCGCGCTTCACCAAGGTCTGAAGCAAGCAAGGTTGAGGCTCTGCCTCAAACTCCGCCAAAGGCAGCCCTTTGGAATCCATTACTTAAGTAAAGCCGGTCCAGGGGCGGCTCGCCCCTGGCGGGTCTGGGCAGAGCCCAGCCTTTTCTTCCCTACCGCGCGTGCGGCGGCGCGATCCTGAACAGCGCCCACGGCCCCTTCTGCGTGCTGCCGTGCTCGTGGAACTGCGCCATGTCCTGGATATGCGACCCCGTGACGTAGATCGCCCCGTCCGCCCCCTCCGCCATGCTGTCCGGCCAGCGCAGCCGCGGGTCGGCCGCCACCACGCTCAGCGTCCCGTCCGGCGCGCGCATCCTGACCGCGTTGTTCGCCGGGTCGGTGACGAACAGGAACCCCTGCTCGTCCATCCACAGCCCGTCCGCGACGTTGGTGGTGCCCAGCGTCTCCACCGCCGCCGCCACGTCGCCGCCCTCCTTCAGCAGCGCCGCGGTCGGCACCCGGTACAGCGTCGTCCCCACCAGGTCCTGCCAGTACAGGAACGCCCCCGCCGCATCGAGCGCGATGCCGTCCGCCGCGAACGCCGGGATGCGGTGGTCCGGCCTGCGCAGCTCGTGCCCGTCGGCGTGCGGCACCACGCCCGGCTGCGGCTGCGTGCGCGGGTCGCCGTCGAGCACGCGGCGCGCGGTGCCGGCGGCGACGTCGACCACGACCAGCGCCCCCTTCTGCCCCGAGTCCGTGAGGTAGGCGTGCGCCCCGTCCGGGCTGACGCGCACGTCGTTCATGTAGCTTCCCTGCGGCGCCACGCCGTCGTCGAAGGCGATCACCTTGACGACCCTGTTGGTGCCCAGGTCGATCTTCACCAGCTTCGGCCCGCCGGGCTTCGTGAACTCGTTGCCGGGCGCGGCCGGGTCCAGCACCCACAGGAACCCTTGCGGGTCCACGGTCACGCTCTGCACGCAGACGAAGTGGTCGCCCACCGACAGCGGCTTGAGGTTGCTCCACGCGTTCCACCCGGCGTCGGGGTACGGCCGCAGCGTGCCGTCGCGCATCACCTCCGCCACCGAGACCGGCACGTCCTTCTCCCAGCGCGGGAAGTTCACGAACACCCGGCCGTCCTTCGACACCGCGACCCCGGTGACCTGGCCGTCGAAGGCGTGCACCTGCTGGAGCGGCGGCGGCGCGGCCAGCGCGGGGGCGGCGGCAAGGACGAGGGCGGCGAGCAGGGTGCGCATGGAGGAGCCTTTCAGGAAGCAAGGCCAGGGCTCTGCCCTGGACCCGCCAGGGCGAGCCGCCCTGGACCGGCGTGAGTCGAGGCCTGCGGCACGCTCGCGGCGGCGTGCCGCAGGCCCCAGGGAATGTTTCCAAAGGGCTCGCCCTTTGGCGGGTCTGGGCAGAGCCTTGCTTGTTCCCTTGCCTACAGCAGCTTGTCCAGCGTGATCGGCAGGTCCCTCACCCGCTTGCCCGTGGCGTGGAACACCGCGTTGGCGATCGCCGCCGCGGTGCCGCAGATGCCGATCTCGCCGAGCCCCTTGACGCCCATCGGGCTGGTCCTGCTGTCCGGCTCGTCGACGAAGATGACCTCGATGCCGCTGATGTCCGCGCACACCGGCACGTGGTACTCGGCGAGGTTGTGGTTCATGAACCGCCCGAGCTTCGGGTCGTCCAGCGCCTCCTCGTGCAATGCCATGCCGATGCCGAACACGATGCCGCCGATGATCTGGCTGCGCGCGGTCTTGGGGTTGAGGATGCGGCCCGCGCAGATCGCGTCCACGACCCGGGTGACGCGGAGCTGGCCCAGCGCCTCGTCCACGCGCACCTCGGCGAACACGGCGGAGTGCGTGTACGACGAGTACAGCTTGGCGACGGAGGCGTCCGGTTTGACCGTTTCCTCCGCAGCCACCTCGTCCACGCCGGCGGCCTGCATCGCCTGGGCGTAGCTCATCCGCGCCGCGCGGTCCACGGCGAGTGCGATGTGCCCGCCCTCGAACACCACGTCGTCGATCCCCGCGTGGGCGAAGCGCGACCCGCCCGCCTTGCCCGCGTGCTTGAGCAGCGTCGCGCGCACCGCGTAGCAGGCGGCTTGCACGGCGGCGCCAGAGGACGCGGCGGTCCACGACCCGCCCTGCAGCGGCGCGTGCGGCAGCGTGGTGTCGCCGAGCCTGACCGTGACCGCGCCCATGCCCAGCCCGAGCGCGTCCGCTGCGATCTGCGTCAGGATGGTGTAGGTGCCGGTGCCGATGTCCGCGGTCGAGCTGGCCACCACCAGGCGCCCGTCCGACGTGAGCGTGGCCGACGCCGAGGTCTTCATCACCTTGGCGTCCCACGCGCCGCTGGCCATGCCCCAGCCGACCAGCTCGCGCCCCTCGCGCATCGAGCGCGGCTCCGGCGTGCGCCGCGCCCAGCCGAACCGCTCCGCGCCCAGGCGGTAGCCCTCGCGCAGGGCCTTGCTGGTGAAGTCCTTGCCCTCGTTCTGGTCGGCCTCCGCGTAGTTGCGCAGCCGCAGCTCCAGCGGGTCGATCTTGAGGCGGTACGACAGCTCGTCGAGCGCGCTCTCGAAGGCGAACTGCCCGGTCGGCGCTCCGGGCGCGCGCATGTCGGACGGCGTGTAGCGGTCGAGCTTGACCAGCCTGTAGTCCAGCTCGACGTTGTCGCACTGCGCGATCATGCCGCTCCAGTTGAGCACGACCTCCTGGTAGTCCTCGAAGGTCGAGGTCTCCGCGATCGCCTCGTGGCGGACGGCGTTGATCACGCCGTCCTGGCGCGCGCCCAGCTCCACGGTCTGGATGGTCTCCGGCCGGTGCCCGAAGCTGAACATCTGGTCGCGCGTCAGCACCACGCGCACCGAGCGCTCGAGCTGCAACGACGCCAGCACCGCGAGGTAGAGCTGGTACTGCGGCCGCAGCCCGCTGCCGAAGCCGCCGCCGACGTAGGGCGTGACGACCCGCACGTCGGACTTACCCAGGCCGAACACGCTGGTGATGTACGCCTTGGTGTTGTTCACGCCCTGGATCTTGTCGTGGACCGTGATCTTGCCGCCGCCTTCCCAGACGACGGTGGTGGCGTGCGGCTCCATCGGGTTGTGGAACTCCGCGGGCTGGTAGTACTCGCCCTCCACGCGGATCGGGCTCTCGCCGAGCACGCCGGGCGCGTCGCCGCGCGGCTTCGGCGGCGGCGTGATGCCGCTGCGCTTCTTCGGCGGCACGTACGCGGAGCCGCGCGCCGCGAACAGGTCGGTGTGCGCCTCCTCCGCCTCGTAGGTGGCGCGCACCAGCGTCGCGGCGTGGCGCGCGGCCTCGAAGCTCTCCGCCACCACGAGCGCGATCGGCTGGCCGCTGTAGACGATGCGGTCGTCGTACAGCGCGCGGAACGGCGAGCCGGGCGGGGCGACCTCGTCGCGGAACGCCGCGTCGCGCCAGGCGGTGCGCATCCGGTTGTCGTGGGTGAACACCTCGACCACGCCGGGCACCGCCTTGGCCCGCGCGATGTCGAGGCCCGCGATGCGGCCCCTGGCGATGGCGCCGGACACGACGACGCCGTGCAGCAGGCCGTCGGCGTGGAACTCGCCGGCGTAGCGCGCGGCGCCGGTGACCTTGGCGCGGCCGTCGACGCGGCTCTGCGGCTGGCCGACGAAGGGCTCGATGGTGGCGGACATGGGCTGCGTCCTTGTGCTGGGGCGGGAGTGCCTGAAGAAAGCAAGGCCAGGGGCTCTGCCCCCATGCCTTGAAGCGGGGGACCCCGCCAAAGGCTCGCCTTTGGAAACGATTACTTAAGTCAAGGGATCAAAGGGTCCTCGGACCCTTTGCGGGTCTGGGCAGAGCCCAGCCTTGCTTCCCTACTGGATACGCTTCTCCGCCGCGTGCTGCGGCGTCGCGTCCGCCGCCTGCCGCAGGGCCCGCACGATCGCGCGCCGCGCCAGCTCGATCTTGAACGCGTTGTGCTCGTGCGGCACCGCCCCGCCCAGGACGCGGTCGGCCGCCAGCGCGAACTGCGCGTCCGTGGGCAGCTTGCCCGTCAGCATCGCCTCGGCGGAGGTATCGCGCCACGGCTTGTGCGCCACCCCGCCGAGTGCCACGCGCGCCTGCCCGACGCGGTCGCCGTCGAACTCGATCGCCGCCGCCACCGAAACCAGCGCGAACGCATAGGACGCCCGGTCGCGCAGCTTGAGGTACGTGGTGTGCGGGCCGAAGCGCGGCGCCGGCAGATCGACGGCGGTGATGATCTCGTCGCGCGCCAGCACGGTGTCGCGCTCCGGGTGCTCGCCCGGCAGCAGGTGGAAGTCGGCGAAGGCGACCGCCCGCTCCCCCGCAGGCCCCGACACCTGCACCACGGCTTCCAGCGCCGCCAGCGCCACGCACATGTCCGATGGGTGCGTGGCGATGCACGACCCGCTCGCGCCGAGGATCGCGTGCAGGCGGTTGACGCCGCCGATCGCCGGGCAGCCGGAGCCGGGCTCGCGCTTGTTGCACGGCGTCGCCGTGTCGTAGAAGTAGTAGCACCGCGTGCGCTGCAGCAGGTTGCCGCCGGTCGAGGCCGCGTTGCGCAACTGCGCCGAGGCGCCGGCCAGCACCGCGTCGGCCAGCAGCGGGTAGTCGCTCGCCACCCGCACGTCGTGCGCCAGGTCGCTGTTGCGCACCAGCGCGCCGATGCGCAGCCCGCCGCCCGGCAGCGCCTCGATCCGGTCGAGCCCGGGCAGCCGGGTGATGTCGATCAGCCGCGTCGGCCGCTCCACGTCGTATTTCATCAGGTCGACGAGGTTGGTGCCGCCGGCGATGAAGCGCGCGCCGGGATCGGAGGCCACCTCGCGGATCGCCTCCGCCACGTCCGACGGGCGGGCGTAGGAGACGGGGTTCACTGCGCCGCCACCTGGAGCGCCTGCTGGCCGAGCACCTGCTCGATCGCGGCGACGATGTTGGGGTAGGCGCCGCAGCGGCAGATGTTGCCGCTCATCAGCTCGCGGATCTGCGCGGCGTCGCGCGCGCGCCCCTCGGCGAGCAGCGCGGTGGCGGAGCAGAGCTGGCCCGGCGTGCAGTAGCCGCACTGGAGCGCGTCGTGGTCAATGAACGCCTGCTGGAGCGGCGACAGCGTGCCGTCCGCCGCCGCCAGGCCCTCGACCGTCGTGACCCGCGCCCCGTCCTGCATCACCGCGAGGCTGAGGCAGGCGTTCACGGCGCGCCCATCCACCAGCACGGTGCACGAGCCGCACTGGCCGTGGTCGCAGCCCTTCTTGGAGCCGGTCAGCGCAAGCTCGTGGCGCAGCAGGTCAAGCAGGGTGGTCCAGGGCTCGACGGACAGCGCGTGCACGTGGCCGTTCACGGTGAGGCGGACAGGAACGCGCTGCGGCGCGGGGTCGGGAGAGGGCATCGCGGGTCCTTCCGGTGCGAAGAGGCGGGCGGGGCCGCGCCGGCGTAAGAACGCGCGGAAGCGGGCGAGGTCGCAACCTGGCACGGGACACGATGCGGTGACGAAGGGGCGGCGGCCGGGCAAGGCAAGGCAGGCAAGCAAGGTTGAGGCGCTGCCTCAAACTCCGCCAAAGGCAAGCCTTTGGAATCCATTACTTCAGTAAATCGGTGTCCAGAGGCCCCATGCTTGAAGGCGGGGCCTTTGGCGGGTCCAGGACAGAGCCCTGGCCCTGCTTCCTCCTGGCGTCCGCCCCCGCCCCCCCCACATGGCGGCCATGGACAGACACCCGCAGTTGACGCGCGCCGCCGGCCTGGACCGCTTGGCCGCGTTCTCCCCCGACGCCGGCCACGCCTACGCCTCCGGCCGCAACACCGACTTCGGCCCCGACACGGAGGGCGCGACCTCCGCCCTCTCGCCGTTCCTGCGCCGCCGCCTGGTGACAGAGCGCGAGACGGTGGCCGCAGCCCTGGCGTCGCGCGGCCCGGCGGAGGCGGACCGCTTCGTGCAGGAGGTCTTCTGGCGCAGCTACTTCAAGGGCCACCTGGAGACCCGCCCCGCGCTGTGGACCGGCTACGAGGCGCTGGTGCGCCAGGGACAGGCGCGCCTCGCCACGGAGTCCGGCCTGCGCCGCGTCCACGAGGACGCGGTGGCCGGGCGCACCGGGGTCGACGGCTTCGACGACTGGGCGCGCGAGCTGGTGGAGCACAACTGGCTGCACAATCACGCCCGCATGTGGTTCGCCTCCATCTGGATTTTTACACTCCACCTGCCCTGGGCGCTGGGGGCCGCGTTCTTCATGCGCCACCTGCTCGACGGCGACCCGGCCAGCAACACCCTGTCGTGGCGCTGGGTCGCGGGCCTGCATACCCGCGGCAAGGCGTATGCGGCGCGCGCGGAGAACATCCGCCGCTTCACCGACGGCCGCTTCGACCCGCGCGGCCTGGACGAGGACCCCGTCGCCCTGGAGGAGCCGAACGAGGTCGCGGCCACCCCGCTGCCGCAGGCGGGCCGGGCGCCCGACGGCGAGGTGGCGCTGCTGCTGCACCTCGACGACCTGCACCCGGAGAGCCTCGACCTCGGGCAGGCGCGGGTGGCGCGGGTCGCGGGGCTGCTGGCGCATGCCGACGGCGCGGTGCCCCGCGTCGTGGCGGCGGACCGCGAGGCGATGGCGGACGCCCTGGCGCGGGCGGCGGCGCACTTCGGCTGCGCGGCCGGCACGGCGATGGCGGCGCCCGGGCAGGACGCGGACGGCGCCGCGCCGTGGGCCGCGGACTGGGCGGGCGGGCTGCCGGCGGTGGCGGCGTGGGCGCCGGTCGGGCCGAGCGCGTCGGCGCTGCCGCCCTGCACGCGGGTGCGGCGGAGCTGGGACAGCGCCGCGTGGCCGCGCGCGACCAAGGGGTTCTTTCAGGTCAAGGCGGCGATCCCGCAGGTCCTCGCGTCGGAGGGCCTCGCGGACGCCGGCGCGCAGGGGGGCGGCGGTGAGAAGGCAGCAAGCAAGGCTGGGCTCTGCCCAGACCCGCCAGGGGGGAAGCCCCCCCCTGGACCGGCCTTCTTAAGTAATGGATTCCAAAGGCCTGCCTTTGGCGGAGTTTGAGGCAGAGCCTCAACCTTGCTTGCTTCGCCGCCCGTGACCCTCCCCGTCTCCGACCACTGCGACGGCGAGCGTTTCTTCAACCCCGGCCAGCCCGCGGGCGTCCGCGACCTGCGCGCGGTGCTGCGCTGGCGCCGGGAGGAGCGCGGCCCGCGCTGGCCGCGCCCCGTGCCGCCAGGCCCCTCCTACCCGCCCCCGCCCGCCGCCGTGCCCCCCGGCCACGCCGCCCTGAGCTTCGTCGGCCACGCGACGTTCCTGCTGCGCCTGCCCGGCCTCGTGCTGCTGACCGACCCGATCTTCTCCGAGCGCTGCTCGCCGGTGTCGTGGGCGGGGCCGCGCCGCGCCCGCCTGCCCGGCCTGGCGCTGGACTCTCTGCCGGCGGTGGACGCGGTGCTGCTGTCGCACAATCACTACGACCACATGGACCTGCCCTCGCTGCGCCGCCTGGCCGCGCGCGGCACCCGGCGCGCCGTCACCACCCTGGGCAACGCCGAGGCGCTGCGCTGCTGCGGCTTCACCGACGTCCAGGCCCTGGACTGGTGGGACGCCGCGACGCTGGGCGACGTGCGCGTCACCGCCACGCCCGCGCGCCACTTCAGCCGTCGCGGATTCTCCGACACCAACCGCTCGCTGTGGGCCGGCTTCATGCTGGAGACCTCCGCCGGGCCAGGGGGCCGCGTGCTGTTCGCGGGCGACTCCGGCGCCGGGCCGCACTGGGGCGAGATCCGCGAGCGCCTGGGCGCGCCCGGCCTGGCCCTGCTGCCGATCGGGGCGTACGAGCCGCGCTGGTTCATGGCGCCGGTGCACATGGACCCGGCCGAGGCGGTTGACGCGCACCGGGCGCTCGGCGCGCGGCGCTCCGTGGGGATGCACTTCGGCACGTTCCAGCTCACCGACGAGGCGATCGACGCGCCGACCCGCGCGCTGGCGGCGCTGGGCGAGCCGGGGTTCGACACGCTGGGCTTCGGCGAGACGCGGGTGGTCGCGCTGGGGGCGTGAGAAGGTTGAGGCTCTGCCTCAAACTCCGCCAAAGGCTCGCCTTTGGAATCCAATACTTAAGAGAATCCGGTCCAGGGGGGCCTCCCCCCTGGCGGGTCTGGGCGGAGCCCAGCCTTGCTCTTTTCCTGCGGCCCCTCAGCCCGGCCGCGGCGGTGCGGCGCCGGCAGGTCCCAGCGGGTCGGTGTCCCAGCGCTTCGCGAGCAGGTCCACCGCGCACACGTCGGCGAGGTCGTGCGCCCGCGCGTAGGTTCTCACGCGTTGCAGGTAGTCGGGGCGGTCCGGCCCGACGAAGTTCCAGTCGGGCGGCTCGAAGGTGCCGAAGCCGTTCAGCGTCGGCAGGCCGAACCACTCGGACAGCAGCATGCCGTCCACGTTGTGGCTGTAGACCGCGTCCACCTCCGGGGGGAGGTCGACGTTGGCGCGTGCGCGCGAGACGAAAAAGGAGCGGCAGGAGGGCGGCGGCGCCGGTATGGACCGCAGCCGCGCCAGCTCGGCGGGGCGGTCGAGGGCGACAGGCTGCTGCACCGTGATCTGCTCGGCCACCAGCACCAGGGCGAGGATCGCGGCCAGCGGCCTGGGCGCCTGCGCTCCCGGCCCCGCCAGGTACGCGGTCGCGACGGCGATCACCGGGGCCGCCAGGAAGAGCTGGTAGCGTGCCACCACCCGCAGCCCCGCGGCCCCGGGGACGAGATCGAACACGGCCACCCAGGCGCTCCAGTCGCCGATCCGCAGCGTCAGCAGCCATGTCAGGACGGCGGTCGCCGCGAGCAGGCGCTCCCGGCGGCGCGCAGCCTGGCCCCCCGGAGCCCGGCCACCCGAAGCATGGCCGCCCGGAGCCTGGCCGCGGGCGCACAGGCTCGCGCAGGCCAGCACGAACACGACGAGCAGGAGCAGCGTCAGCCCCGTGGTGTGCTCGCTGTAGCGCGGCAGCTCCGGCCTGAAGTAGCCGTTGAGCAGCGCGTCCAGCCGCGCGAGCAGCAGGTTACCGTCTCCCACGTGGATCAGGTCGAGCGGCTGGACCGTGTAGGACAGCACCTCCGCGAACGGGTGCATGCCCGTCATCCTGGCCTTGGGCAGGTACAGCGCCAGGAACGGCACGATGCCCGCGGCGAATACCGAGGCGACGGCCGCCACGCCGGCCCAGCCCCGCCCCGGCAGCGTCCGCACGCCGCGAAGCACCGCCCCCGGGCTGGAGAGCACGCCGAGGAGCGTGGCGCAGGACAGGAAGAACAGGGTGAACCAGGCCATGTAGTAGGCCGTCACCAGCCACGCGGACATCAGCAGGGCGGCGAGCGATCCCCACAGCACGAAGCGCCGGTAGGCCCCCGCGGCGAACGCCTCCGCCGCGTTGCAGGCCAGCCAGGCGAACAGCGGCACGAAGCAGACGGAGAGGAGCTGGGCGTGAATGGCACGCATCGCCATCGTGCAGCTCAGCGTGAACAGCACCGCGCCGAGCAGCGACCACCATGGACCCAGCAGGAGGCTGCGTCGCAGGAAGAGGTGGAAGGCCGCGAAGGCGACGACGCGGAGCAGGACGTTGACGAGCTCGGAGCCGAGGAACGGGTCCACCCCGGACAGCCTGAGCAGAGAGTACGGCAGCCCGTAGAGGAAGTAGCCGTCGTTGAAGCCCAGGGTGCCCGTGTAGGGATAGTAGTAGAAACCCGTCGACCACGACGAGTGGCCGCGCAGGACGTTGTACCAGTGCTCCAGTATGGTCATCTCTATGATGGTGTCGGTCCTGGACCCGAACAGCAGGTCAAAGCCCGACGACAGTTGCTTCCGGAAGAACATGGCCACGCTCAGGGCCAGGCAGATCAGGTAGCAGGCTCCACGCAGGAGTCTGCCGCGCAGGCCGGAGCTTGCAGGGCCTGGGTGTCTCTTGGCCTGGACGTGCATGGTCCCTCTCGGTGCCGGAGCCTGCTAGGGACCGGTGCCGGCGGCTTCCGACATCGACCTGGCAGGAAGCAAGCAAGGCTGGGCTCTGCCCAGACCCGCCAGGGGGGAAGCCCCCCCTGGACCGGCTTTTTTTAAGTAATGGATTTCAAAGGCGAGCCTTTGGCGGATGAGGCGGAGCCTCAACCTTGCTTGCCTGGCTGGCCATATCCGGAGGCCGCGACGCCGGGCAGGCGCAGGTAGGCGAGGCGCTTGGCCTCGCGGCGCCCCCGCGCGACGCTGTCCAGGATCAGCCCGCACGCCAGCGCCAGGAACGACAGCAGCGCGAGCCCGGTCGACAGCACCGCCGTCGGCAGGCGCGGCACCAGCCCGGTGCGCAGGAAGGTCGCGACCACCGGCAGCGCCAGCAGCACCGCCAGCGCCAGCAGCAGCCCCGCCGCCGCCGCGAAGAACGCCAGCGGCCGCTCCTCCTTCACCAGCACCACGATGGTGCGCAGGATGCGCAGGCCGTCGCTGACCGTGCGCAGCTTGGACTCGGAGCCGGCCGCGCGCTCGCGGTACGCCGAGGGGTGCTCGCCCACCGGCATGCGCAGGGCGAGCGCGTGCACGGTGAACTCGGTCTCCGTCTCGAACCCGGTGGCCAGCGCCGGGAACGACTTGACGAAGCGGCGCGAGAACACGCGGTAGCCGGACAGCATGTCGGTGATCTCGCGCCCGAACAGCCGCGCCACCAGGCCGCTGAGCACGGCGTTGCCGAGGCGGTGGCCGGGGCGGTAGGCGGCGGCCGCCTCGTCCACCCGGGTCGCGTTGACCATGTCCAGCCCGTCCTCGACCAGCAGGCGCACCATCGCCGGCGCCGTGCCCGCGTCGTAGGTGCCGTCGCCGTCGATCAGCACGTAGATGTCGGCCTCGACGTCGGCGAACATGCGCCGCACCACGCTGCCCTTGCCCGGCCGGGTCTCGCGGCGCACCACGGCACCCGCCGCGCGCGCCGCCGCCGCGGTGCCGTCGGTGGAGTTGTTGTCGTAGACGTAGAGCGTGGCGCCCGGCAGGTGACGCGCGAAGTCGCGAACTACACCGGCGATCGCAACGACCTCGTTGCGGCAAGGTACCAGCACGGCGATGCGCGGGCCGGCCGCGCGGGGGGGCGCGTCGGACTCGGAAAAGGCGAGCGCGGCGCGGGGGGACGGGGTCTGCACGGCTTCTTGTCGCGCACCTCGCCGCGCCTGGCCAGGGGACGGCGGCCGGCGAAGCAAGGAAGGTTGAGGCTCTGCCTCAAACTCCGCCAAAGGCTCGCCTTTGGAATCCAATACTTAAGAGAAGCCGGTCCAGGGGGGGCCTCCCCCCTGGCGGGTCTGGGCGGAGCCCAGCCTTGCTTTCTTCCTGACTGGTCGATGTCGTGAGAGGCACAGCAACAGGCTCCCCATGCTCCAGTCCTCCGCCCCGCTGATCCTCGCCAGCGCCAGCGCCACCCGCCTGGCCCTGCTGCACGCCGCCGGCCTGCGCGCCACAGCCCGCCCCGCCCCCATCGACGAGGCCGCCGTGAAGCAGGCCGCCCGCGCCGGGGGCGCCACCGCGTCGGAAACCGCCGCCCTGCTCGCCACCCTCAAGGCCCGCAGCGCCCACGCCGCCGACCCCGCGGCGGCAGGCGCCCTGGTGGTCGGCGCCGACCAGCTCCTGACCTGCGGCGGGGCCTGGTTCGACAAGCCCGCCACCCGCGCCGAGGCCCGCGACCACCTGCAACGCCTGCGCGGCCGCACCCACACCCTGCACACCGCGGTCGCCTGCCTGTGCGACGGCGTCGAGGTCTGGCGTCACGTCGCCACCCCGCGCCTCGCCATGCGCGCCTTCTCCGACGCCGTCCTCGACGCATACCTCGACGTCGAGGGCGACGCCGTGCTGTCCAACGTCGGCGCCTACCGCCTCGAAGGCCCCGGCCTGCAGCTCTTCGAGCGTATCGACGGCGAGCACGGCGCGATCCTCGGCCTGCCCATGCTCCCCCTCCTCGGCTTCCTCCGCCAGCACGGCATCCTGCCGGACTGAGAGCGCAGGCCCCCTGGAGTGAGCGGTGAAGCAGGCAAGGTTGAGGCTCTGCCTCAAACTCCGCCAAAGGCTCGCCTTTGGAATCCATTACTTAAGTAAGGCTGGTCCAAGGGCGGCTCGCCCCTGGCGGGTCTGGGCACAGCCCAGCCTTGCTTCCCGCCGCTACGCCGCCTGCCACATCCGGTGCGCCTCGCGGCACACCGCCCCCCACGCGGCCATCGACGCGACCGCCTCCCGCCCGGTGGCCAGCCGGTCGACCCAGCCGCGCATCAGGCCGTCCCCCAGCCACTCGACCTCTCCTGCCGCGCGCCCGTCGGCAGCCGCGCCGACCCAGAGCAGCGTGGCGTCGCCGTGGCGGCGCAGCGCGGCGAGCAGCCGCTCCACCAGCGCCGGGTCGGCGGGCTCGTCCTCGTCGCACAGCACCAGGATCTTCCTGCCGCCCGCCAGCGTCTCGTAGAACCGCCGCACCAGGTAGGGCAGGCGCGCCAGCTCCTGCCGCTCCAGCGCGCCGGCCTCGACCTGCCCGTCGTGCCGCCCGGTGTGCCACGCGAAGCCGTGCACCCGGTCCACCAGCGCGTACTCGCGCGTCTGCGCGTCGAGCGCCAGCGCGGCCCGCCCGTCGAGGGACGCGGCGTGGAAGTCGCCCTCCAGCGCCGCCAGCAGCCCGCCGGTCGGCGTGGCGGCGAAGCGGAACAGGCCCAGCGGCTCGGCGCCGTAATGGCGCTGCACCAGGCCCAGCGCGCAGCCCGGCCCCAGGCTCTCGAAGTCGAGCACCAGCCTGTGCATCGCCAGGCCGTCGCCGTCTCGCGGCGGAGCGACGACCGCCGCGCGCCCCGCCTCCTCGCGCCACGTCTCCTCGTGCCCCGCCGCCTCCCGTTCCGCGGGGTCCGCCTGCGAGGCCCGCTCGGTCAGCAGCGACAGCCGCAGGGCCAGGGCGTGGAACGACATCACCCGCTGGTCGCCCTCGCCGCCGCTCAGCTCCGCGGGCGCCCAGCCGTCGGGGTGCGCCAGGACCACCGTGCTCTGCGCCGGCCCGCCGAGCACCGGCCAGGGCACCCAGCACTGCACCACCGCGTCGCCGTGCAGCACCTGGTTGCACACGACGGCCCCGTTCACCCGCACCGATAGCCGCTGGAAGTCGTGCCGCCCGGGGGCGAGCAGGCTTTGCAGCTCCAGGGTCAGCAGGTAGTCGCCGGGCTGCTCCGGCCGCGCCAGGACCAGCGTGCTCTGCGCCCCGGTCATCCAGGCGCCGATGCCCTCGGGCGGCGACCAGCCGGCGCCCATGCAGGCCGAGCTGCCGCCGTCGTGGCTGAACTTGATCTCCAGGTCCTCGGCCATGCGACGAGCCTTCAGCCGCGCGCGCGGCGTTCGAGGGAGGCGGCGGACGCTCCGCCCGAACCCGCCAAAGCCGCCTCTTCAAGCATGAAGGCCCCCTGGAAACCCATCCCCCCCCAAACAAATGGATTTCAAAGGCCTGCCTTTGGCGGAGTTTGAGGTCCATGCTTGAAGGCGGGGCCTCAACCTTGCCTGCCTGTTCGTCGTGCCGCCTGCGGCGAACCGACCCGCCCCGTCCCCCGGTGGTGTTGCCGGCCCGGAGGATAGGCCTATGCTGCGGCGCACCAGGAACGAGGCGGGCCGGATCGCCGCCTGGCCACCGTTGGCCGGGCGGCCTGACTCGCAGACACCCGCGCGGATACCCAGGTACGTCGCCACGATGCACGATGCCGCCTCCCCCAGCCACGGGCTCAGCCTGCGCCTCGACGGCCGCCGCGTGCTGGTCGCCGCCGCGGGCGAGGCCACATCGGCGCTGGTGCGGCTCGCGCTGCGCGCCGGCGCGCAGGTGACGGTGTGCGGCGGCCCTGCCCTGCCCGCCGACGCGGCCCACCCCCGGCTGCGCCGCGACGACCGGGCGCCGTGCCTCGACGGCCTGCGCCTCTGCCTGACCGCGGACGCGGCGCTCGCCGGGCGGGCGCGCGCCGCCGGGGTGCTGTGCGCCGTGCCGGGGCGCCCGGACCTGTCCGACGTCGCCGGCCCCTGGGACGACGCCGCGCCCGCCACGGACGCTCCCGCCATGGACGCCCCCGCTACGGACCCCGGCGTCGCGAACCACCCCGGCGCCCCGCCGGCCCCGCCCCGCCCGCGCGTCCCCGGCCGCGCCAGCCTCGTCGGCGCCGGGCCGGGCGACCCCGCGCTGCTCACCCTGCGCGCGCTGCAGGTGCTCGCCACCGCCGACCTCGTGCTGCACGACCGCCTCGTCGGCCCGGAGGTCCTGGCGCTGGCGCCCGCGCACGCGCGGCGCGTCGACGTCGGCAAGCGCTGCGGCCGCCACGCCATGACCCAGGCCGCCATCAACCGCCTGCTGGTGCGCGAGGCGCTGGCCGGCGCCCACGTCGTGCGGCTCAAGGGCGGCGACCCGTTCATCTTCGGCCGCGGCGGCGAGGAGCTGGACTGCCTGCGCGACGCCGGCCTCGACGTCGAGGTCGTCCCCGGCGTCACCGCCGCCTGCGCCGCCGCCGCCCGCCTCGGCATCCCGCTCACCCACCGCGACGTGTCGCGCTCGCTCCACCTGGTCACCGGCCACGGCAGCGACAACGAGATCCCCGCGCTGGACTGGGGCGCGCTCGCCGCCACCCGCGGCACGCTCGCCCTCTACATGAGCACGCGCACGCTGGACGGCGTCGCGGCGCGCCTGATCGCCGGCGGCATGAGCCCCGCCACCCCGGCCGTCGCGGTGGAGAACGTCTCGCTGCCCGGCGAGCGCGTGCGGCTGGCGACGCTGGCGACGCTGCCGGGGGTGCTCGCGGGCGATCCGGGAGAAGGGCCGACGCTGGTGATCGTGGGCGAGGTCGTAGCGCGGGTTAGGGTGGGAGCGCTCAGGGCGGCGTAGGGAAGCAAGGTTGAAGCTCTGCCTCAAACTCCGCCAAAGGCAGGCCTTTGGAATCCAATACTTGAGTCAAGCCGGTCCAGGGGCGGCTCGCCCCTGGCGGGTCTGGGCAGAGCCCAGCCTTGCTTGCTTCGTCCTCAGAAGAACTTGCCGCGCAGGAAGCCGAGCGCCGGCAGCGGCGTCCACGACTTCGGCAGGTCGGTGCGGCGGATCGGCGTCACGCTGTACAGCGGCACCGGCTGCCGCGTGCCCCGCAGGAACTGCCCGTAGGCCCGGACCTGCTGCTCGCGCCAGGCACGGTCCGCGAGCGCTGCGGCGCGGCTGGGGAAGACCTCGGCAACCCGATGCGTCCGCCCCATCGAGGCCATCACGGCCCAGAGCGTGTCGTCGCCGGCGCGGGGCGGATAGGCCAACTCGATCATCGCCAGCAAATCTGCGCCTCGCCGAGATCGGAGGCAAGACTTGTCAGTTAGCACTCCTTCTAGAAAGTATCTTGTCAATACTCATGCTGTTTGTAACAGCCAAAGTCGGTCCTTCGGTTTCGTCGGTAAGCGGCCAGTTAGATGAAAGAGCAGCACGACTTCTATCTTCGGCTATAAATCTGATTTTGTCATCTTTTTTATCTATAGAAAATTGAATGGAGGTCCTATGATCTTTTCCAAAGCGTCTCAAAACCTCTAAGTTTTCATTGCCAAGAAAGATTTTTGCATCTGTGATTTGCATCGCAATTTTTTGCGCTCTTTTGATCGAGTTCAGCACTGTAATAGCGGTGATAGTGACCTCAGCCTCACCTTGGTCCATCAGGGCTGACATTGAAGACTCTGGATCACCAGCGGGTATTCTATCAAAAGCTTGAATTACTCCTGTAAGCTGACGGGACCTCGATATATTTGGCCGGACGAGAAAGGCACCTCCTTTCACATGTCCTAAGGTAACAGTCTCATAGCGATTTGGCACCATACCTAAAGATACTTCGTCTTCTTCCATACGCTTAGCTAGTAACTGCTCAACCCGGTGCGGTCGCAGCTTGGCCTTGTAGGGTTGCGAGTATGGCTTGGTAGGCGTCGATGCCGCGGCGTTTGGCGGTGCCGATGACAGAGCGGACAGCCGCGAACAGGTCTG
>JAABUV010002858.1_pt1 | contig 22725 bp, 17 predicted proteins | sample 5559971 | NCBI WGS metagenome assembly JAABUV01 (sample SAMN10711881, study PRJNA513362) | rock metagenome | isolation source: Antarctica rocks | place: Antarctica: Victoria Land, Knobhead nord | collected 2015-12-19
TATACGCATGATCGTCTCCTCGGTGGGGTCACCATTGAGGACGTGATGACCTCCTTGTTTGCCAAGCACCAGGGCATCGTGCCAACGTGATCAACCAATGCCTTTCAAATCACAACAGTCGAGTAATTAGTAGCTACTAATTACTAGCTACTAGCTACTAGCTACTAACTGCTAATCGTTGCTCCGCTGAGAGATCGACGCCCACGACGGCGCCTAGATCCTCGCCAAACAGGCGCGTGGCGAGCGCCCGGAAGTCGTCCGGCGAGCCCGTCGTGTATAGCGTGTGCGTCGCGACGGCCTCCGGTTCCGCCGGCGCATAGAGCCCCAGATAGTCGAGCAGGGCGGCGGCTTCGGCCGCGGTAGTGTGCGCCGAGTCGACGACGGCGAGGCGCCCGTCCACCACCGCCTCAATGGTCGGCCGCAGCAGGGGATAGTGCGTGCAGCCCAGGATCAGGGTGTCGACACCGCCCGCCGTGAGCGGCGCCAGGTAGTCACGGATCGCACGCTCGACGCGCGGCCCGGAGGTCTCACCGGCCTCGACCATTGGCACGAACAGCGGGCACGCCTGAGCCAGGACGGTCGCGTCGGGGGCCAAGGCATGGACGGCGCGCGTGTAGGCCCCGCTGTCCACGGTGCCCTGCGTGGCGAAGACGCCGATACGCCCGTCGCGGCTCGCTGCCACCGCCGCGTGCGCGCCCGGCTTGATGACGCCGATCACGGGTACGTCGTAGGCCCCCGCAAAGAGTTCGGGAGCGGCGGCGCTGGCCGTGTTGCAGGCCACGACGAGCGCCTTGACGTCGTGTCGCGCCCGCAGGAAGCGCGCGATCTCGTGCGCGAAGAGGCGCACCTCGTCCCGTGGGCGCGGCCCATAGGGTAGGCGCGCGACGTCGCCGAGGTAGACCATGCGCTCAGCCGGCAGGGCGCGGCGCAACTCGCGCAGCACGGTGAGCCCGCCGAAGCCCGAATCGAAGACGCCGATGGCGCGCGCGTCGCTCACGCGCCGCGCTCCTGCCGGCCCTGTCGTCCCTCGCGCTCCTGGCGGTAGCCAGCCGCCGCGTCGATAAAGGCGTGGAATAGCGCGGCCTGGTCCGCGCGCTCACGGTACAATTCCTCAGGGTGCCATTGCACAGCCACCACAAAGGGCGCGCCGGGGCGCTCGATCGCCTCGATGACGCCGTCCGGCGCCACGGCCACGGCCCTGAACGAGGGCGGTAGCGTGCAGATGGCCTGGTGATGCAGCGAGTTGACGGGGACATCTTGGCGGCCCACGACATGCGCGAGCCGCGAGTCGGGTTCGACGCGCACGGTGTGGCACGGATAGTCGCGCGAGTGCAGGTAGTCGGGGTGGGCGATGTCGCCGCCAACCACGTCGGCGACATGCTGATGGAGCGTGCCGCCGGCGACGACGGCGAGCATCTGCTGTCCACGGCAGATGCCCAGGACGGGCAGCCCGTCGTCCAGGGCGCGCCGGGCCAGATAGTCCTCGGCGTACTCCATGCGGTCGTCGCCCCCATCGGTGAGGGCATGGCGCTCCTGGCCGTAGCGCGCGGGGACGACATCGGGGCCGCCAGTAAGCAGTAGGCCGTCGAGCGCGGTGTAGATAGAGGCGAGCACGTCGTCGTCGGGGATCGAGGGGATCATGAGTGGCGCGCCGCCAGCCGCGGCGATAGCATAAGCGTAGGACTCGTTGTTGGCGAAGCGCGGGACGGTGGACCCAGCCGGCTCCGTGGTGATCAGACCGCTACGCGAAGGGTAGCCGATCAAGGGTCGTGTCATAGTCATATTCATAATATCTTCAGTGTGCGGCCCTTGCCGCGCCCTGTCAAGCGCGTGGCCTCAATCTTCCATTAGCTGGTACAGTGAAGTCACGCTATCCACCCTCGTAGCACAAGGGGTTCCTCTACCATGAAGCGTCTCACCGTCTTGCTCACCATGTTCACGCTCTTGCTCACAACGCCGGCCCTCGCCCGCCCAGCCCATGCCCGCTTGGCCCATACGCGATCGTCCCCACCGGCGCCGGGAGGCGTCGTCGCGCGCCCGGTCGTTTTCCCGGCCGATACGTTCGCGCACGCCGGCGTGGGGGTCGAGTGGTGGTACTTCGTGGGGCATCTGGCCGATGACGCCGGCCACACCTACGGCTTCGAGACGACCTTCTTCCGGTTCGGGGGCTTGCGGCGCTACGGCTCACCCATTGATACGTTCTATCGCACCGATGTAGCCATCACCGACGAAGCGCGGCGGCGTTTCCACCACACGGTCGTCTACACGCCGTCGCTCCCGCCCGTCACGGTCGCCAGCACCTCGACGCTACGGCTACGCGCCGGGGCGCTCGACGTGTCGACGCTGGGGCCGCTACGCTACCATATCCACGGAACGTTGCCCGCTGGTGCGGTCGACCTCACGGTGGCCTCGGAGCGCCCGCCCATGCTCGTCCACAACGGCTTCATCGGCTGGGGCGCCGGCTACAGCTACTACTACTCGCTCACGCACATGCTGACGACAGGGACGCTGACCATCGGCGCGCGCCGTATCGCCGTGCATGGCGTGACCTGGAACGATCACCAGTGGGGCGATATGGGCGGGAGTTCGGTCAAGGGCTGGCAGTGGATGGCGCTGCAGCTCAGCGATAGGACAGACCTAAGTTTGGCCAACGAGCGTCCGTCCGCCGCGCCCTATGCCACCTGGGCGCAGGCGTTGCTGCCCGACAATACGCAGCGGTACGTGCGCACGGCCATCATCACGCCGCTGGCCTCCTGGCGCAGCCCGGCCACGGGGACGACCTACCCGGCGGTCTGGCATGTGCGCGTGCCGCGTCTGGGACTCGACGTGGTCGTGCGCCCGACCATTCCCGACCAGGAGGTGACCGACACGGGCTTCCTGGGATTCAAAATTAGCTACTGGGAAGGTAGTTGCATCGTCTCGGGGACGCGCAACGGCCACCCAGTCTCCGGCAAGGCCTACGTCGAACTCACCGGCTACGACACCGCCTCCGCGGCGCCCTAGTAGTTCGTCAAGCGTCGTCTTGACGGTTGTCTACTGGGACCGCCGCCGTCCCGGCGGCCACCGTTGCCGGCGGGCCTCTCGGTGGACCCGCGCTGTGCCGGTGCGACCACAAGCCGCCGGGACGGCGGCGGTCCCAGTAGGCACGCGCGAACGGTCTATTTCAGCCTTGACAGACTACTAGCCTATGACGACGCCTAAGCGCGCCGCTCCTCACGATGGGGCACGATGGGCAGGGCTCGCGAATTATCGTAGGGGCGTATGGCATACGCCCACGCGTTCGAGCCGCGGGCGTATGCCATACGCCCCTACGCCATAGGGCGTGACCAGGCATACTCAGGCGTCGCTTATCGGCGACGGATAGGCAAGAGGGTCGTAAACATGGGTAGCACAAGGCAATCGCCACCGACGGGCAACGGTAAAATCGCGGTAGGCGACACGGCGCCGGATTTCACGCTGCCCGCGCAGACGGGTGGAACGGTGCGCCTGCACGATCTACTAGGCCAGAAGGCGATCGTACTGTACTTCTATCCCAAAGATAATACGTCCGGGTGCACCGCCGAGGCCTGCTCCTTCCGGGATAGCTACGAGGTGTTCAAGGAGGCGGGCGCCGAGGTGGTGGGCGTGAGTTCGGACTCCGTGGGGTCGCACCAGGGCTTTGCGGCCCGGCATCGCCTGCCGTTCATTCTGCTCAGCGATAGCGGCGGGACGGTGCGCAAGCTGTATGGCGTGGAGCGCACGATGGGCATCCTGGCCGGCCGTGTGACCTACGTGATCGACCGCGACGGGGTGGTGCGCCACATCTTCTCCTCGCAGCTCAATGCGACAAAACATGTGCGGGAGGCGATCGCGACGCTGCAATCCCTGGCCATTCAATAGCAGTCTTTATGGCGGCCAGCACGAGGCGGGGTGGGGACGCCGATGAGCGATAATCCCCATCTCTCAGCTGGCTCCCCGCGTGCGGACGACGCCTACGACGCGCTGCTGACCGACCTACGCGCCATCATCGCGTCCGGGCGCGGGCGCGCCGTAGCGTCCGTCAATAAGGTCTGGTTCCTGCCATGACCTTTTAAGGTCACGCCCACGACAGGCGCCGTCACGCTGTATACTCACATCGTGAGTACCAGGCGTGCGACTATTGGGGGCTACCCGCTGTCGCGGCGTCCGATACCCTCACGGAACGCCTATAGACAGGAATAGGGAGGGGACGATGAAGAAACGGTGGGCTGGCTGGAGCGTCGCGGCGCTCCTCACGGTGGGGGTGGTAGGCGCGCTGGGGACGCGCCCGGCGGCGCCGGCGCGCGCCGCGAGCGGGACGGTGAGCGTGCTCTACGCTGGTTCGCTCGTCGCCGTCAATGAGAAGGTCGGGCCGGCCTTTACACAGGCGACCGGCTACACCTACCAGGGTGAGGGCGGCGGCTCGGTGGCCCTGGCCAACTTGATCAAGGGGCGCGTCAAGACCCCCGACGTCTTCGAGAGCGCCGACCCCGCCGTCAATACCGTCAACCTCGCTGGCACCAAGAACGGTAACTATGTGTCGTGGTATTTCGTCTTCGCGCGCACGCGGCTGGTGATCGGGTTCAATCCGCGCAGCCGCTTTGCCCACGCGTTACAGGACGCCCAGGCCGGCCGCATCCCCTGGTACGAGGTTCTGACTCGCCCCGGCATCCGCATCGGCCGCACCGACCCGCTGCTCGACCCCAAAGGTTACCGCACGCTCTTGATGGCGCAGCTCGCCGCGCGCTACTACCACTTTATCGGTCTGGAGCAGCGCATTTTCGGCGCGGCTGAGAACACGGCGCAGATCTTCCCCGAGCAGACGCTCGTCGCGCGGCTACAGACGGGCCAGCTCGACGCCGGCGTCTTCTACCTGAACGAGGCTGTCGAGCAGCATCTGCCCTACATCAATTTGCCCAGCGCCATCGACCTGGGTGAGCCAGCCTATGCCGCCACCTACAAGACGGCGCGCGTCGTGACGCCGGACGGCAAGGCCCATGTCGGCGCGCCGATCCTCTACGCCGTCACGATCCCGCGTACGGTGCGCGATGAGGCCGGCGCCGAGGCGTTCGTGCGCTTCGTGGTGTCGGGCGCGGGGCTGCGGCTCTACGAAGCCGACGGCGTGCTGCCGGCGACCCTGTTGGTCGGTGGAAACGTGGCCGCCGTGCCGTCTAGCCTCTCTACGCTTGCACATGGGCGCGTCGCCGGTTAACCGCATGGGGACCGTGGAACGTCGCGCGGGAGCGGCGCGCGCGTTGTGGCCGCGACGCCGTGCGGCGTCGCGGCCGCGCACGCCCGTCGTCTTTACGCTCCTGGGCGCCGTCACGGCCCTGTATCTGATCGGCCCGATCGTCTATGGGTTCTCGGGGCTCTCCGGTGACGAGTTGCGCTCCTTCGTGGCCGATCCTCAGGCTGGCGGAGCAATCCTAACGTCGTTCGGGACCGCCACGGTGAGCACGCTCATTCTGGCGGCGCTGGCGGTCCCGCTGGCGCATACGCTGGCGCGCAGGCGCGGGTGGCTGGCGCGGCTGGTCGGCGTGCTGGTGATGCTGCCGCTGGTCCTGCCGCCCCTGATGAGCGGCATCGTGTTGCTGGTCGTGTTTGGGCCGTATGGCCCCATTGGCGGTCCACTGGCCGCGCGCGGCATTATGCTGACCGACTCCAACGCCGGGATCGTGCTGGCCCAGACCTTCGTGGCCGCCCCCTTCGCCGTGATCGGGGCGCGCAGCGCGTTCGCGGCGCTCGACCGTGAGGTTGAGGAGGCCGCGGCGGTTGAAGGCGCGGGGGCGTGGGCGCTCTTCCGCTACATCGCGCTGCCTCTGGCCTGGCCGGGGGTCGCGGCGGCGCTGCTGCTGAGTTGGCTGCGCGCGCTGGGCGAGTTTGGCGCGACGGTGGTCGTGGCCTATCATCCCTATACGCTGCCGGTCTACGCCTGGGTGCAGCTCTCCAGCACGGGACTCGGCGCGACGCTGCCGTTGGTGGCGGTGATGGTGGCGCTCACCGCTGTGGTGGTCGGCCTGTTGGGGGTGAGCCGGCGTCTGGGCGACGTATCGGACGTGTCGTAGCGAGAGGGTCTGGGCGACGCCTTCTACTTATGCGCTCACAAGACATCTTAACCCCGGCGATACGTTGCAGGTAGGCCGGCCAGTACACCAGGCCGTATACCATCACATTATGGAGCGCCTCAGGTGAGATTGGCATCCAGCAGCACGGCCGCGTCGCAGGTGTGGCGGCCCCCCGCACACGGGACTATCTGGAGTTGGACCTGATAATCCGCTAGCACGTCCATGTGCGGCGCCTGTGGCGATGGCTCCAGGCGGCCAATGAACGGCAACGAGCGTAACGTGGCGTAGACAGGGTTGGGCGGCCCGTCCATGAAGAGGATGTCGCGCGGTCCCACAGGGTCAACCAGGTACATCTGCATGATGAATCCCATCCCCGCGACGCCATTTGACTGGTACAGCCGGTTTAGCCGAGTGACGACTTCACCGCGCACCCAGACGGTGCGTCCAATCCAGGCCGTGTGTTTGGAGGCAAGACGGTCCGTTAGCGCCGCGACCGTATAGACGGCGCTGGGAGAAGAAGGGTAGCTGCGCATCGCGGCCCCCAGCGCCACGCCAACGAGCGGCGTGAGCAGGAGTGTCACACACAGCCGGCGTACGGGGGATTGTGCAGGCCATTGTGCAGGCGGCGCGGGCGCATGTTATGATAGCGCCAATGAGACACCGCTGAACGAGGCGGAGACGCGATGGCGACGGCCCAGGACACCGTATTCGGCGAGGCGCTCAAGCGCTATCGGCTGGCGGCTGGCCTGACGCAAGAGGAGCTGGCCGAGCGGTCTCAGATGAGCGTGCGCGGGCTGGTGTACCTGGAGCGCGGGGAACGGCACCCCCATCGCGAGACGGTGCAACGGCTGGCCGTGGCGCTGCGGCTGGAGCCAGAGGAGCGCGCAGCCTTCCTGGCCGCGGCGCCGCCGGCCTCCAGGCGGACGAGGGGTGCCGCTATCGACGTGTCCGCCGCGCCCTTCGTCCCATTCGTGGGGCGCGCCCGCGAGCTTGCCCTGGTGGGGCGGCATCTGGCGGGCGAGGGGCCGCCGGTCCTCTTTGTCGCGGGGGAGCCCGGTATCGGCAAGACGCGCTTGTTGCGGGAGGCCGCCGTCCACGCGGCGGCGGGGGGGTGGGTCGTCCTGGCCGGGAGTTGCCGCCGGCAGGGCGTCCAGGAGCCGTATGCCCCGCTGCTGGGCGCCCTGGAGCGCCACATCCAGGGCCAAGCGCCCGCGCGGGTGCGCGCCGCGTTGCGGGACTGCGCCTGGCTGGCGCGTCTCCTGCCCGAACTGGCCGGCAATCTCATCCTACCGCCGCCCGCTGAAACCCTGGCGCCGGAGCAAGAGCGCCGCCTCATGTTCGCCGCCGCCGCGCGCTACGTCCACAACGTCGCCGGGCCGGCCGGTACGCTGCTCGTGCTCGATGACTTACAGTGGGCGGGGACCGACGCCCTCGATCTGCTCACCGCGCTACTGCACGTCGCCTCTGTACAAGGAACGAGCCTCCCACGCGCCGCTGACATCCCGCCCCTACGGGTGGTGGCCGCCTACCGCGATACGGAGGCGACGCCGGACGACCCGCTCGCCGTGCTGCTGGCCGACCTGGCGCAGGCCGGCCTGGCGCGGCGCCAAGCGCTGGGTCCGCTGACGTCGGAGGAGGCGGGACGGCTGCTAGACGACGTGCTGGCCGGTTTGCAGGATGTGGGAGGCGCCCTCGGGGAGCGCGTGGTGGCGCGCGCGGAGGGGATGCCTTTTTTCATCGTCAGCTTCGGGCAGGTCCTGTGCGCGCGGGGCGCGCGGGGTGAGAACGAGACCGGGGACGCGGCGCTGTTGCCGTGGGACCTGACGCAGGGCGTGCGCCAGCGGCTGGCGGCGTTATCACCACAGGCGCGCATGGCGCTGGCCGCGGCGGCGGTGATCGGCCGGCGGGCGCCGCGCGCGCTGCTTGTCGACGTCGTGGCGTTGCCCGAGGAGGAGGCGCACGCGGCGCTGGACGCGGCCTGTCGAGCCCGCCTGTTAGTCGAGAGCGGGGCGGACGCCTACCAGGTCGCGCACGACGTGATCCGGGAGGTGGTCGAGGCCGACCTGGGGGCGGCGCGGCGCGCGGCGCTGCATCGCCGCGTCGCCGTAGCGCTGGAGCGGGCGGCCGAGGGGGAACCGAGGGCGCGCGTGGTCGAAGCGCTGGCCTACCACTATGCGCGCGCCGGCGACGTTGAGAAGGCGGCGCTGTACCTGGAGCGGGCGGGTGACCGCGCGCGTGGGCAACAAGCGTACGTCGCCGCCCAGGCCTACTATGCCGAGGCCGTGGAGCGGCTCGACGAGCTGGGCTGGCGACGCGACGCCGCTCACTTGCGCTACAAGCTGGGCGGCGTGCTACGCCTGGATGGGCGGCATCACGCGGACGCATTGGCCGCGCTGGAGGAGGCGGCGGAGATGTATCGCGTGGCGGGCGATTGGGAAAATGTGGGCCGCGCCGCGGCGGAGATCGGGCTGGTGTACCTGGCGCAGGGCGAGGCGGAGGAGGGCATCCGGCGGCTGACCGCCATCAGGTGCACGATCACGGTGGAATCGGCCGCGGCGCCAGACATGGACACGGACGGGGGCGTGACGATTCTAGACACGACGCTGGCGCAACTCTACCACCGGGCCAGCCGCTACGCGGAGTACCATGCGGTGATCGAGCGCGTCGCGGCGCCCGCGCATACGACGGACGCCGCGGCGCCCGCGCATACGACGGATGACGCGGCGCTGGCGGCGGATGAGTTGGGGCGTGGCCTGGCGCTGCTCACGACCGGACGCGCCCTGGAAGGTGAGGCGGTGCTGGACCGGGGCAGCCGGTTGGCCGCATCATCGGGCGATCTGGCCGCCGTGGTGTCGAACCTGACCAACGCGGCGGCTTTTTGTCTGATGACGGCGCGCTTCGACCTGGCCGCCGACTATGCGACCCGCGCGGCGACGGCCGCCACGCGCACGGGCGATATAGACGCACTCTCCTTCATCCACTTCCTACAAGGCAGCCTGCTCTACTACCACGGCCGGGGGGACGACGCGTACGCGGTCTTCGAGCACGGCGTCGCGCTGACCGTCGCGGACGAGCCGCGCGCCACGTCCCATTATCCCCTGCTCGGATTAGGTGTGCTCGCGCTGGCGCGCGAGGATATCGCCGCCGCGAGCGCGTACCTGGAGAGAGGCGCGCGCCTGGCTCAGCAGGGCGATGCGCTCGCGGCGGCCTATTTCCAGGGCACATTGGCGGAGCGCGACCTGCTGGCGGGGCGCGCGGCCCAGGCCTTGGAGCGGCTCCAGCCCCTGCGCGACATGCCCGAACAGCCGGGCGTCACGCCATTCGTGCTGGTACGGCTGGCGAACACGCTGCTGGAGCTCGGCGAGATAGAGGACGCGGCTACCCAGGCGGCGCGAGCGGTGGCGCACGCGCGGACGAGTTACACGCCGACGCATCTGGTGGATGGCTTGGTGAGCCAGGCGCGCGCGGCGTGGGAATCTCGACCTGTCGGTTGAAGCCCTGGCCGAGGCGCGCGTGGTCGCGCGTAGGATTCCGTACGCGCTGGGCGAGGCGCGCGCCCTCCAGGCTCTCGGCGTGCTCAACGCGCGCCAGGGGGACGTGGGCGTGGCGCGGGAGCAACTAGAACGCGCGTGCGCCTTATATCAACGGTTGGGCGCCCGCGCGAAGGCCGCGACGCTGGCACAGACGCTCGCGTCTCTGCCCCACGCGCATGAGCCGGCGGAGACACCCACGACGGATGTTGAACTAGCGTAGAGACGCTACACGTCAAAGATGTCGGCTACGGGGTGCAAGAAGCCCGGCACGACATCCTCGCCATCGAGCAGGTCGCCGGCGCCCCACGTCGTGGAGGGCCGCATGTCGTGGTAGCGCGGCCGTAGGTCGCTGGGGCGCCATACGTCGACGCTGTGGCTCTCCGGCCACACGGCCCAGACGAGGCGCGTCCCACCGCGGAGATAACGCCATGCTTTTGCCGCCATCTCGCGTGAGTCCTGCTCGGGTGAGGCGACTTCGACAGCGAGTTCCGGCGCGAAGGGGACGGGTTTCCTCCGGTCCACGACGCGCGGGAACAGCGCGGCTCCGTAGAACCCGACATCGGGGAGCAGGCCGGTTTCCGCGCCCAGGAACTTGTACACCCCATCCGCCCCGGTGATCCGGCCCAAGCGGCGCGGGCGTACGAAGGTGAAGAGGATCGCCGTGAGAGCGACGGCGAAGGTCAGGCCGCCTCTTACAATCGTGGCGCACCCTGATTGTGAGGGTGTTGTGAGGGTCATGTCAGAGTGTTGTCAGTGTTGCGCGCGACGTCTACCCCCCATACTAGTGACTGTAACGGGGCGCGCAACCTGATCACACACACCGTCAATCACATCAGCACATAGATAGGTAATAGGAGATCACGACATGAAAGACATGACCACACGACGACACATCGGGACCATGGTGGGGGCGCTCGCCCTCGGCGCGAGCCTGCTCGGCGCACAGACGGGGGCGGCCTCCGCTCAGACCATGGCGCATCACTATCAGACCAGCAGCCGTTATGGCTTCCAACTCATCGCCAGCCCGCACGACCCGACCTTCACGCAGTTGCTCGGCATCAACGACCACCGGGTCATCGCCGGCTACGACAGCAGCGGACAGACCGTCAACGGGACGCTGCATCCCAACAAGGGCTTCACGCTGACGCTGCCGAATAACTTCACCCCTGAGAACTACCCCAACTCGGCGCAGACGCAGGTCATCGGAATTGACAATCGGGGTGACACGGGCGGCTTCTATATCGACCAGGCCAACGTCACGCACGGCTTCCTGGACATGGGCGGGACGTTCACGACCGTCGACTTTCCGGGGACGACCTCCAACCAGATCCTCGGCCTGAACAATCGCGGTCAGGCGGTCGGCTTCTTCACGGACGCCGCCATGCAAAATCACGCCTACATCCGCGAGGCGCACGGCGCGTTCCTGGTCCCCCCGATCCCTAACAGCACGGCCACAGGCATCAACGACCAGGGGGTTGTGATTGGCTTCACGCAGCCCACCACGACCACGGCGGACGGGTTCATCTTGCGAGGCGACGACATGCGCACGCTCGACGTGCCGGGGTCGACCTTCACGCAGCCGCTGGGCGAGAACAACCAGGGTCAGATCGTCGGCACGTTCAACGACGCCGCCGGCGCCACGCATGGCTTCGTGTACCGTAATGGGGGCTTCCAGACGATCGATGTGCCCGGCTCGACCGCGACCGTGATCAACGGGATCAACAACGAGGGTCGCATCGTCGGGTTTTTCACGGACGCCGCCGGCAACACGGTCGGTGTGGTCGGCGCTCCGACGGACGGGAACGGCATCGAGCTGCACGCCTCCTTGCTGGGCAAGAACGAGGTTCCGACTCCCGGCGATCCCAACGGCGGCGGCACGGCCTTGGTGACGCTGTATCCTAACCGCGACCAGGTGTGCTACTCTCTCGCGGTAGCCGGTCTGGCAGGGACGCTCGACATGGCGCACATCCACAAAGGAGCGGCGGGCGCTAGCGGCCCCGTGGTCGTCAGCTTCACGCCGCCGACGCAGGGTTCCTCCAGCGGCTGTGTCAGCGTCTCCTACAAGCTGATCTCACGCATCGCGCAGAATCCGGGGAACTACTACGTCAACGTCCACACCAGCCCGAATTTCACAGGGGGCGCCGCGCGCGGCCAGCTCTCGCAGTAGCGACGCGGACGCCGCTCCGGCGGCGCGCCGGCTGCAGGCAGGAGAGAGGGGCGGCCCACCAGTGGGCCGCCCCTCTTTATGTTGTTCTTTTCAAATGCATTGTCTCGTTAGGACGTGAAGGTGTAGGTGACGGTCTGACCGTTGAGCGTGAACGTCCAGGTCACTCTAGTCGCGGACGCCTTGCTAACGGACGCCTGGGCGCTCGTCGCGTTCGACGACGGCATGTAGTCGTCGTCGTGATTGCCGGGGTCACCCTGGGTGACCGTCCAGTTGGTCGTGCTGCTCGGACCACCGCAGTTGCTGGTCGTTGACGCGCCACCCGCATGGGCATTGCCGGGCACATAGAAGGCGAGCGCCGCCAGGCCGTACGGGCCGTCGTTGAACCTGTACTGGTATTGACCGTTTATGAGCGTGCCCGAGACGCCCGTGATCTTGACGCCACCGGGGGTCAGCGCCAGGAGTAGCGCCGTCTTGGGGTAGGCCGGCGACCCGGTCGAGAAGTTGGTGGCGATGGTCTTGTTGGGCGCCGTCGCGGCGTAGCCAATCGCCTGCACATCGGTCTGGCTGACCGACTTGAACAGCGGCGCCGTGTACAGCTTGCACTGGCCCGATGGCGTGCTCGTCGGCTTGGGCGTGCTCGTGCTCGTCGCCGTGTTCACCGGTGTGTTGGTGGCCGGGACCGCAGTATTGGTCACGGTCGGCCTCGGCGTGTTAGTCGCGGTCGGCGCCGCCGTGTTGGTGGCCGTCGCGGGGACCGGCGTGTCTGTCGCCGTATCCGTCAGCGCCGGCGTATTCGTCGGCGTGTCTGAAGGGACCGGCGTATTCGTCGGCGTGTCTGAAGGGACCGGCGTATCTGTCGGCGTGTCTGAAGGGACCGGCGTATCTGTCGCCGTATCCGTGGGAACAGGGGTGTTCGTGGCCGTGCTAGTCGCCGTTGCGTCCGCCGCGACGACCGTGTCCGCCGAGAAGGCCGAGGTCTGGCTTGTGGCGGCCGTCGAACCGCGCGTCGCCGTCGCCGTGACGGCCTGGCCGTCCAGTGGGGACTGGGCGAAGGTCGTCAGCGTCCAGTTACCGTTGCCGTCGGTCGTGGCGCTGCCAAGATACGTCTTGCCCTCACCGTGGCTGTTGTCGGTCGTTACCGTGTCCGCGATGAAGACCTCGACCAGGCAGCCGGCGCAGTTGGTCACCGTCCCGGCGATCTGGCTGCTCGTCGCCGTCGTGATGGTCGGGCACGAGGGGTAGACGCTCGACGCGGACTCGCTGGCGCAGGCGTCGGGGTTCTGACCCGTGAGCACGATGCCGTGCGCGCCGTTCTCAAAGATGCTGTTCTGAGTGATGGCGGCGTTCACGGTGGAGCTGGGGGCGACGGCCACGCCCGTCCCTCTATTGTGGGCGATCTCGTTGCCCGCCACCACGCTCCCGCTCCCACCTGAGAGCGCGACGCCGGCGACGGCGTTGTCACTGATAACGTTGCCGGCGCCGGCGGTCGTCCCGCCGATCGTCGTGTTCTGGATCCTTGGGTTCACCGCGACGCCATTCCCACCATTGGCGAGCGCGGTCGCGCCGGTCGCGTCGACGCCGATATAGTTGCCCTCGATGGTGGTCCCGTTTCCCTGGAAGATGTAGACGCCCGCCCGTGTGTTCCCGCTGATGACGTTGCGGGCGGCGCTCGTCGTGCCGCCGATCGTCGCGTTGGTGACGCCGGACCCGTTGACGCACGCGCCGAAGGTGTTGGGTTGGGCCGTCGTGCCGGTGGCGTCGACGCCGATATAGTTGCCCTGGATAACGGCGCCGTCCCCAGCGTCGACGGAGATGCCGCAACTGGTGAAGTTGTCGACGGCCAGGCCCTCGACGGTAACGTTCGAGGCGGCCACGTCCAGGCCGCTGACACTGCTGCCCGCGTTGCGGCCGTCGAGCACGATGACGGGATGGCCGGCGCTGTAGCCCGGCTGGGTGGTCGCGTCGATCGTCGTGCCCGCCCCGCTAATGTACGGCAAACTCGCGCCGGGCTTGATGGTAAAGGTCCCGGCGGTCGCGTCGTAGCCGGGGTCGGTGGTGGGGATAGCGAAGGCGATGGTGTCCCCCACCGCATCGGCGTTGGCCTGCGCGATGGCGCAGCGCAACGAGAGCGGAGATTCCGTCCCCGGAGTGGCTGGACACACGGTGGGATCGCTCGTGGTCGTCACGGTAAGCGTCGTTGCCGCGGGTATGTTCGGCGCCGTGGCCGTCGGCGTTGGTGTGTTGGTCGCCGTATCCGTAGGGGCGGGTGTGTCGGTCGGTGTGTCTGAAGGGACGGCCGTATTCGTCGCTGTATCCGCCGGCACAGGCGTGTTCGTCGGCGTGTCGGTGGGGACCGGCGTGTTCGTCGGCGTATCCGTCGGCGTGTCGGTATTCGTCGGCGTATCCGTCGGCGTGTTCGTATTGTAGGTGATGATGACCTCGGCAGCACTGGTCGCCGGCCGCGCCGCGCCGCCGGCCAGCAGGTTCGTGCCGCCGCCGCCGCCGCCGCCGCCGCTGGAGCCGCTCGCGTCGTCGCCGCCGCCGCCGCCGCCGCCGCCAGCCACATAGCCGCCGCCGCCGCCGCCGCCGCCGCCGCCGCCGCTGTAGCCGATATTGCCCAGATAAAAGCCGCCCTGGCCGCCGCCGCCGCCGTTGCTGGGGTCGTAGATGCTCCCGCTGCCCTGTCCGGCGGAGCCCTGGCCGTTGCCGCTGCCCGCGCCCGTGCCGCCGCTGCCGCCGGCGCCGCCTGTGTCGCCGCCGCTGCCGCCCCCGCCGCCCGCGTCACCGGCGCCCACGTCGCCGGCAGCGGTCGTGCCGCCACCTGCGGCGCCGCCGCTGCCACCGACGGAACCGCTGCCGTAGTAGCCGTTCTGGCCGGCGCCGCCACCACCCCCGCCCCCGCCCGCGACCACGAGGCGCGTCGCGGGATTGTTCGGGTTGGTGCGCACGTCACTGGCCCCGCCGCCGGCTCCGCCGACCCCGAAGGCCTGGTTGTTGCCGCCGGCGCCGCCGGCGTCGCCGCCGCCGTTGTAGCTGCCGTTGTAGCCGACGCCGCCGACCTCTACGAAGAGCGAGGAGTTGCCCGCCAGGCCCGCGATGGTCGCCCCCGTCACGTCGGAGCCCTGGCCACCGGGCGCGCCGCCGCGACCCGGCGCGGCCGCGGCCCCGATCGCCTCCACGGACACGCGCGTCACGCCCGTGGGGACGGTAAACTGCTGGTCGCCCCCCGTGTAGGTATATGTGCAGGTCACGTTGCCCTGCGCGTCCGTCCCCGCCACGCCGCTGTTGCACACTGAGCCGTCGGCGACAGCGGGCTGGGGCCGCGCGGCCGCGAGTCCCCCCGTCGCTAGCAAGGCGACGACAATACCGGGGCCGACGAGCGCGGCCGGGCGGAACCGCGCCGGCGCGCGAAATGCGTGTGTTCCCTTCATCACATGACCCTCTCCGCCCCTGGGGGCGCGGCGCTACGATGCCGATCGCCCCTAAACAGGGCGCGGACGCCGACGATGTGCGCGCGCGGCGCGCTGGTGGACACGGCTCCCGTTGCCCCGCCGCCTCTTCGTCGGGCGGCTATGGGGCAACAATACGTCGTTTGGTCCCACTCTAACAGCATCGCGCCCGCTTGACCACGCAAAACACGCAAAGTTACCCACAAAGTTACGGCCTTTTCGTGCGTACCCCCTGGGAAGGTCTGTGGTATCATGGCGTTAACATGCCCGCGCACCGGGGACAAGGGGCCGGCGCGTCTGGCGCGCGGACGTACGACAGCGTACGACGGAGCACGGCTATGAGCACGGAAACGGGCGAGCCGTTCGGCGCGCTGCTGCGGCGCTACCGCTGGGAAGCGGGGCTGACGCAGGAGGCGCTGGCCGGGCGCGCCGGACTGAGTGTGCGCAACATCCAGAACCTGGAGCGCGGCGCCAACCGGCCCCTGCGCGACACGGCGCGCCGCCTGGCCGGCGCGCTCGACCTCGCCGCGAACGAGCAGGCCCGCTTCCTCGCCCTGGCGCCGCCCGTACCCCGGAGTGGCACGCCGCTTCAGCCGGCGCCTCCCGCCCTCATCGCGATCTCCTCCCCACCCGCCGCGCCCGCCGCCCCCATCCCCCTGGTGGGCCGCGCCGGCACGCTGGCCGCGCTGGAGCGCCACCTGACCGGAGGCGGCCCGCCCTTGCTGCTCCTGACCGGCGAACCGGGCATTGGCAAGACGCGCTTGCTGGAGGAGGCCATCCACCGGGCCGTGGCGTCCGGACTCGCCGTGCTCGGCGGCGCCTGCCACCGTGGCGGCGGCGCCGCGCCCTATGCCCCTCTGCTGGAGGCGCTGCGGCGACATATCCTCGGCCGGGACCCCCCCGCCCTACGCGTCGACCTGGCGGGCTGCGCCTGGCTGGCGCGCCTGCTGCCCGAGCTCGCCGAGCTAGCAGGCAGCCCCCTGCCTCCGCTCCCACGCGGCGCCGACGCGCTGCCGCCCGAGCAGCAACGGCGGTTGATGTTCGGCGCCGTGGGCCGCTTCCTAGTCAACGTGGCTGGGCCAGCCGGGACGTTGCTCGTGCTCGACGACCTGCACTGGGCGGGCGCGGACGCCCTCGACCTGCTCGCGGCGCTGGTGCGCGCGGCCACGCCGCTCCCCGGCGTGGGTCCCTCCGTCGTGCGCGGGATCCTGCCCCTGCGCCTGGTGGGCGCCTACCGCGACACGGAAGTGCGTGACGGCGACCCCCTGGACATTGCGCTGGCGGACCTGGCGCGGGAGGGCCTGGCGACGCAACACGCGCTCGACCCGCTCACACCGGACGACGCGCGGCGGCTGCTGGATGCCTTGCTGGGCGACGCGGATAGTGCGGGAGGCGACGGAGGCGATGGGGGCGCGGGGAGTGTGGCCTTGGCCGCGGCGGACCGGGGAGTGCGCGCGGGGGTGCTGCGGCGAGCTGGCGGCGTGCCCTTCTTCCTGGTGAGCTACGCGCAAGGGCTGCGCGCGACGCCCGACACGGCAGGCGGCGTGACGGGGGAAGCGGCCATCCCGTGGGACCTGCGCCAGGGCGTGCGCCAGCGCGTGGCGGCGCTGCCGCCGGCGGCGCGCGAGGCGCTGGAGGCGGTCGTGGTCGCCGGGCGGGACGCGCGGCGTCGGATGCTGCTGGACGTCGTGGGGCGGCCGCCGGGCGAACTGGATGATGCGCTGGACGAGGCCTGCCGGGTGCGCCTGCTGGCCGTGGCCGGCGCAGGGGAAGGGGCGGGGGAGGACGCGTATCGGTGCGCGCACGACGCGATCGGGGACGTGGTCGAGGCGGGGTTAGGGGTGGCGCGGCGGGCGGGGCTGCACCGGGGCATCGCCACGGCGCTGGAGCGGCGCACGGCCGGCGGAGCCTTGCCGGTAGAAGCGTTGGCCTACCACTACAGCCATGGCGGTGAGGCGGAGCGAGCCGTTCCCTATCTGGAACTGGCGGGCGACCGGGCGCGAGGGCAGGGGGCGAGCGTGGCGGCCCAGGGGTACTACCGGGAGGCGATCGACCGCCTGGACGGGCTGGTCCGGTCGCTGGATGCCGCTCATGTGCGGATCAAGCTGGCCGGGGTCATGCGGACCGCGGGCCGGGGCTACGACGAGACGCTGGCGCTGCTGGAGCAGGCGGCGGGGACATGCCGCGCGGCGGGCGACCTGGAGGGGCTGGGGCAGGCCGCCGCCGAGATTGGGTACCTGCACTGGGCCCGCGGCACGATCGGGGAGGGCGCCCGGTGCCTGGAAGAGGCGCGCGACCTGATCGAGGCGCACGCGGAGGGAAACGGGGGGATGAGTCCGCACGAAACGGGCGCGCCGGTGCGCGGACTGGCAGCGCTCTACGCCTCGCTGGCGCAACTCTACGCCCGTGGCGCGCTCTACGCGGCGCACCTGTCGGCGGTGGAGCGCACCGCGACCCTCGCGCGCGCGGTCGGCGACGACAACTTGCTGGTCGCGGCCGAGTTGAACCGCGCGCTGGCGCTCCTCGTGCTGGGGCGCGGCACGGAGGGAGCCGCGGCCCTGGAGGATGCAAGCCGGCTTGCCGAGGAAACGGACAACCTGCCCGCCCTGGCGGCCACCCTGACCAGTGTGGCCATCATCTGTTTGCTAACGGCGGGCCCGGGGATGGGCCTGGCGTACGCCGAGCGCGCGCGTGAGGTTGCCGAGCGCGCGGGAGACATGACGCAACTCACGCTCATCCACTATCTGCGCGGCGAAGCCCGGCGCTATCGCGGCGCCTGGGACGAGGCGCGCGTCGCCTTCGCGACCGGGCGTGACCTGGCGGCCCAGACGGACGCCCCCTGGCGGGCCTGCCACGGCTTGTTGGGGCTAGGCGTCCTCGCCCTGGCCCGCGACGGCCCGGACGCGGCAAGACGCTACCTCGATGAGGGCCTGCGTCTGGCCCGTCAGGGCGGCGAGTCGGCGCTGGGCCCCTTCCTGGAGGTGACGCGGGCCGAATGCGACCTGCGGGCGGGCCGGCACGACGAGGCTTACGCGCGGCTGCGGCCCCTGGTCGACGCCCTCGACCAGCCAGGCGCCGCCTCCTACGCCCTGACCCGCCTGGCCTGGGCGTGCATGGAAACAGGGCGGACGGACGAGGCCGCGGACGCGGCGGCCGGGGCCATCGCCCGCGCGCGCGCCGAGCATACTCCCGTTACCCTGGCGAACGGCCTACTGGCGCAGGCCCGGCTCGATACCCGCCTCGGCCGCTGGTCCGCAGCGGAGCGCGCCCTGGCGGAGGCGCTGGATCTGGCGCGGGCCTTCCCCGACGCCCTGGGCGAGGCGCAGATCGTGGAGGCCCAGGGGACGCTGCACGAGCGGCGGGGGGAGCGCGCCCTGGCGCGGGCACGGCTGGAGGAGGCTAGCGCACGCGCACAGCAGCTAGGGGCTGGCTACGAGGCCGCGCGGCTGGAGCGGGCGCTCGCGAGTCTCACCGATTAGCCCGATGGGCGCGCCTCTCTCGTGGCGCCGGCGTCGTCCACGTTAGGCGGACTTTAGCTTGGCGCCTGCCCCGGCGCGGGGATCACGCCGAGTTGTTGCATCATCCCCAGATTGTCTTGTTCAACCCACGCCTCCGCTATCTTCCCCTGGGCGAAGCGTAAGAGGTATAGGCCCGTGATCGCCACCGCCTTGCCGGTCGCGGGTATCCCCATCAAGGCTCCCTGATGCGTCCCATGAAGCGTACTGCGGACCACCACCTTGTCACCCTCGGCCACCATGTCCGCGATGGTGGCTTGCAGATCGGGGAAAGCGCTCAACCCGCCCGCGAGGAGCTGCTTCAGGCCCTCGCGGTCCCCCGTTGGAGCCCCAGAATCGTGGTTAACGAAGTCTGGGGCGAATAGCTCATCGAGCACAGCCACATTATGGCCACTGATGCCTTCCTCGTACCAGCGACGCGCGATGGCTTTGTTCTCTTCGGTGGACATGATCATTGCTCCTTCTATCATAGTCATTCGCCACCTGGCGGTATGTACGTCCCGCGGCGGAAATGCGCGGGCCTATGGTCAATTGGCGACTGCCGCTACATCGAGGGGAACCGTGAGGGCGATGGCGCCCGTGTATCGTTTCCCCGCCGGCGTGCGTACGACCAGTCTGGCCCGGTAGTCTCCGAACATGGGCAACCCGATGATGCCGGCATAGTCGCGTCCGTGCGCGGTCAGCGTGGCCGCGATCGGGGGCATGGCCATACCCGGCATCGTTACCACCACCTCGACCCGCCCCACCGACGCCGCCCGCCCTGGAGCGCCGGACATACCGGGCATGGTTAGGCGCAGTGTGTTGGGGCCGGGCAGCGAGGGGTAGAGCGTCCCGTCCACGCGCACGCCGCTATTCAACGCGCTGCGAACGACGCTGGCCCGCGCGTGCAGGATCAGGCGCGGATCGACGGCGGCATGCGCGCCGGAGGCAATCGCCGCGCGCGGGCGCGATCCACCGCTGGTCCACACAACGAGCGTCAGGCCAATGATGGCAATGACAAAACCCAACCCGAGGGTGAGAGCCAGCCGGCCACGCGAGCGAGATTGCTGTGCCGGCGGGATCGGTGTAACCGGGGACGTAGATGCCATGGCCTCCTCCTTTATTCCTCGCATATATATCGCGGCGGAGAAGGTATACCTCCTCCCCCGCCGCGATATATATGGTGGTTACGCGCCGGCCGGCAGGACGTGGATGTAGCCATCCATGCCCTGATGGATCAGACAGATGTAGTGATACGTGCCCGGTGTGGTGAAGGTCAACTTATAGGTCACGATCTGGCCGGGCGTGGGGTAGAGCAGCCCCGAGTTGTGGAAGCCCACGCCAGTATAGCTGGGGCCGCCGACCGGCGTCATGATCCGCGGGTTGAGCGCCAGGTAGGGCTTACCGTCGGCGCCCGTAGCGGGTATGACCTGTTGCGCGAACAGGCTCTTGAGCAGCGCGGACGGGCCGAAGGTGACGGTGTGCGGCACGGCCGTGTTGAGCCGCCAGGTCACGCTGTCGCCCGCGTGGATCGTCAGTTCGTTCGGCGCGAAGTCGGTGTCGTAGAACTGATCGGCGGCCGGTCCCTCGCCCCGGTCGTGGCTGCCGGCCCGGATCACGTACTGCTGCGTCGCGGGACGGGGCGCGACGACCACCGTGCCGCTCATATAGGGATAGTGGATCAGGCAGTAGTAGCGATACGTGCCCGGCGCGGTGAAGGTCAGGCTGTAGGTCTGGCCCTTGAGCAACTCGCCCGAGTTGACAAAGCCATCGCCGTTATAGGTGGGGCCACCTGAGGGCTCCGCGAGCTGTGTGTTGAGGGTGAGCAGCGGCGGACCGGCCTTCTGCGGGACCGGCACGAGCACATGCGCCGCGAGTTGCTGGATCTCGGCGGCAGGGCCGAAGGTGATCGTATGCGCCTCGACGCTCCCTTCGACGTGCCAGCGCACCGTGTCGCCGACGTAGGCGTGGATCGTGCCCGGCAGGTAGAGGTTGACGGTGGCCCCGTCGTCGCCCAAGCCCGAGGTGACCTCCCAGGTGGCGGCCCCCGCCGTTGTGGCAGCTGGGGCGGCGGCGCGGGTGGTCGTCGTGTGTGTCAGAGGAGCCACACCCAGGCTCAGGGTAAGCAGGCCAGCGAGGATGGTGGATGTATGCCTCTTCATGATCAGTACTCCAAATCTATGCTGTAGGTAGCTATATCATCTAATCTAGTCTGGTGTGCTCGCTCTTTCGTCTCCTTTCGCTGATGTTCCGCGCTTGTCTCTATGATGCGGCCATCATGGCCGCGGCGCAGTCACATCCGTAACACCCCCACTGTCAAATGTGCGACCCCTATTTGCTATCCAGTACGCCTTTCACTTCTATTGTGTGCGGCGCAAGGCGCGTCTACCACGCAAACCCGCAACCTTACCCACAAAGTTATGGAAGGCGCGTAACTTTGTGGGTTGTCGAGCCCTGATACAGCCATCGGTCGATCTCCTTGAACAGGGTCTGTGAAAAGCCGTTAGCGCGCAGACGTCTCGGGGTGACCGCTACTGGGAGCGCGGACGGCTCGTCCGCCCCGGCGTCCGCAGGCGCGGTCTAGCCAACCCCACAGGGCTGGCGCGTCGCCGCCCGTCACGCGCTCATCCCGCGGCGCCGACACCAGAGCGGACGAGCGGCGCAGCGAGCGTCCGCGCTCCCAGGACCGACGGGGACAGGCGAGCAGCGCAGCGAGCGCCCGCGCTCCCAGGACTTTTCACAGACTCTGTATTGGGGGTAGATGCGCCAGGGCAGGGCATAGCGTGGATGGTACAATAGCGGCACGGGGTACACGCGCAGTCGTGGAGGATGGTGCTGTTATGGTAAGCGAGGCTGTTGACTTATCTTTGGCCGAGGTCGTCCGTCGACTGGTGGAGACGCTCCACCCCCTGCGCATCTACCTATTCGGATCGCGCGCGCGCGGCGAGGACACCTACGACAGCGACTACGACGTGCTCGTGCTCGTGGAGCAAAAGACCGGCACGTCGTATCAGATGGAACGGCAAGCTTACCATGCCCTATCAGGGGTGATGGTCCCCGTAGACATCCTGGTGATGAGCCTAGACTATTTTGAGCGGCGGCGCACAGTCATTGCTTCGTTGCCGGCAACCGTTGAGCGTGAAGGCAAGCTGCTTTATGCCGTCTGAACTCGTTCAAGAGGTGCGAGAATGGGTAACCAAAGCGCGGCTGGATGTCCGAGCCGCGGAGCGTCTTCTTGCCGATGACTCTGATTTGGCTGAACCAGCGCTTTACCACTGCCAGCAGGCCGCGGAGAAAATCCTAAAAGCATTCTTGGTGGGGCATGAGCGGCCGTTCGCCAAGACTCATAATCTCGTTCTCCTGCTGAACCTCTGTATCACTATAGCGCCTGACTTTTCTACTCTCGAAGACGCTGCCGATACTTTAACGCCCTATGCCGTAGCCTTTCGTTATCCCGACCAGGTTGCCGAACTGACGACCGACGAGGTTGAGGACGCTCTAGAGTTCATGCGGCAGCTGTTCTCGTTTGTCTCCGACCGACTGCCTCCCGAAACGATACCCTAACGTCAGCTTCACGAGCGGGGACAAAAGTTGGGATGTCTGTGTTATCATGGCTGCGACCGCGCGTTCACAGCCCGAACTGCGCGGGAGGGATGCGCCTCGACATAGTGGAATGCGTCGGTGACGCCTGCGACTGCGGTCGCATGGCAGCGTACGACGACTGCGGTCGGGCTGAGAGCGCGGTTCACGCGCGCATCCGTGGCGCCGCAGCGCCCGTAACGCTGCCATGCGACTGCGGTCGCAGGCTCCTTGCACACCCGGCGCGGACATGCACAGGGTGTAGTGGCGCTGGTATGGCAGGATGGCGCGAGGGAGCACGCGATGGGGGCGGAAAGTATCCTCTCAAAAAGTCGGGGGGGCAGGTATACTGAGGCCACTGAGTCGGGGCCTGACGGAGCGTGAGTATGCTGGACGACCTGGATCTGAGCGGGGTCACGGACCCGGAGGCGCGGCGCATCC